>Ga0190315_1001195_pt1 | contig 10865 bp, 19 predicted proteins | sample 48701101_MG_FD_161673 | JGI IMG/M metagenome (GOLD analysis project Ga0190315, IMG submission 161673) | Hydrothermal vent sediment bacterial communities from Southern Trench, Guaymas Basin, Mexico - 4870-11-0-1_MG | ecosystem: Environmental > Aquatic > Marine > Hydrothermal vents > Sediment ...
GTAAAATTATATGTTCCAGAGGATTCCAAAGGCAATTTTACTTCGGTTGCGTTACTTGAACCTGTACTCACCAACGTAGTGTTCCACGTAGACGTGAAATTCGTTGCTGAAACTGAACTTGTGTTCAGACACAAAAGCAATGATATCAATGCTAAATATACTATTTTTTTCATGTTGTTTTCACCATTATTTTGAATGAAGATGCATTGCCGTCGTTTTGTGTCGGAGTTCGACTAAAAATATGTGATCGATCGCCATAGCTTTTCACGGTTATCTCTATCCGATTTGTAGCGTTATAATAATTCCCGACGTTACTCGGACTCCAACTTGGTTCGCCCGATGATTTCGACGCTTCGTCCGTGTTTCCGTAAGCCCCGATGTTGATTCTGCTTCCGTTTGGCGATGGCTCTAAAGAATAATTGGAAGTTGGGTCTCCCGCATCGATGCACGGGCTCGTCACACCATCATTGGTCCATGCTGATCCAGTCCATCGCCCATATTGCGATTTGAGATGAAAGTCCCCACCAGAGACATCTGCAAACATTGGGTCTTGATACGTCGTGTTTGAGTCGCTGACATTGTAATATGCTGGCGACGCATTCAACCACACATAGTTATACTCGATTGTTATGTTTGATCCATACACATTGTTAACACAATAACCAGAGATGTTGTAAAAGACATTGTTCTTTATGATAATGTCCTTCCCCCCATCATTGATTGATATTGCATCAGTAGTATTATATAAGACGTTGTTTGCAATCTTCACATTTTCGGCTGGAGTCCCTCCGAAACTCGGCCATTCCACGTTATAAAGTATATTGTTCTTTATGGTACTATCAAGTTGTCTGGATATTGCTATCCCACCATCGTCAACAAAAACATTATTCTCCACCACAGATTTCTCACAATACACTTCGGCCGTGGCTGACTCTGACCCACCAGTTAAAGACAACTTGTCCAATGAGTTGTTGTACACATAAACAAAATCACCTTTAAGAGTCAGTGCCCCATCTCGAAAAGTGTTCTTGGTGTATGTTGTTATAGTGTTTGGATACTGTGTCACGAGATACGTTGCTCCTGGGGGAGATGTTATTGTGTTGTTACATATCAATATCGCGCGTGTCCCGCCAGTACCTATACGGATTGATCTGTCTGTGATGCCATTTACAACATTATCTCTGAACGTTGATAAACATAAACCGGCGGCATTAAGTCCTTGGTTTGAATTGTTGATGTTATTATCCTCTGCCAATACATACTTTCCACCCACGCTAACACCATACCCTGAAAAGTCGATATATGAATTGTTTTTAATACGCAGATATTCTGAGCTTGGCGAGGATGCACCTGTTGTGTTTATGGCAGTTCCATTTAGAATATGTGTATATTGCACAAGTGCCAAATTACGTAAATATGTTGTCATACCACTATTTTTGATGTCGAGTCCATCAAGAATTATACCCCTTGCTCCGTAGGTATATACGCCATAGTTTGTGTAGTTAACTATGTTAAACCCAGTTATATCAACATATCCCTGCCAAGATGATCTTGCATCAATGAAGAATGCATGTGACAGGGTATATTCACTATTTAAGATTACATCTCCATCTGCGATGAATCGTATATGGTGTGTCGGGATTCCGTGCGCTGAAATAGTGACCGTTTCATTATACGTCCCGCTCTGAACCATGACCGTATCCCCGATATCGATTGTATCGGCTGCATGGTCTATTGTGAGCCATGCACCGCCAGCATCGTTCGTCAGTCCCGTGTTAGCATCGTTTCCATCGGTTCTGACATAGTATGTCTTCGGAAGACCGCCATCACCACGCGCAGCTTTCACCAGATTATCCATCTCGGTTGAGTTAAGTGTCGTGAAGTTGTAATCGCCTGAGTTGTAGTTCGTGCCATGTAGATCAGTTGAAACGACGCGGTAATGGTATAGAGTCTGCTCAGATAGTCCGGTTATCTCAACGAAATGTACATAAGAATAATCGTCATCCGGTGTTTCGGAGCCATAAGAGGTGGTTGTACCATACTCGATGTATCCTTTCGTTGGAAGATCAGATGTCCACCATAGACGAATGCTTGTGTTTTTCTTCACTTCCTCAGATACGCCGAAATTGATGCTTTGCGAGATCGATGAATCTGCATACATATAGACGTTATATGTCGTTGTTGTGTCATCAGTTACAGCGAAGTACCCTGATCTTGGCACATATCGGCTGCTCGCTGCGCGGACTTTGATGTTGTAGTTGTCTGCTGGCAATCCCGAGATAGTGTAGTATCCGCTGGCGTTTGTTGTGGTGTTTGCGGTGTAAGTTCCTGCGTGGTTGGTCAAGTTGACTGCTGCGTCAGATAACTTGTCGTTTGTAAAACGGTCCTGCACCCAACCAGCCACGTCTCCAGTTGCGGATGCTGTGGCTGTGAATAGGATGATGAGTGCTACAACGCACGAAACGCGTATCACACTCGCTTGAGTTATAGTCAGCTGTTTCCGATTCACATATTCTCCAGTTGCATTAAACGCGCGCAACATACTGCTGCGCATGTTATCGATAGGTTCACTTTTCAGTTGTTTCATGATGTATTCCCCCTATTTATGTGTTCGTTTATTTGTAATTTGAACCACTTGGTCAGGAGATTCATCCACTGCATCCCCAATGTGCCTGAAGAGCAATCGTGCCAATGTCTTCGATGCCGGGGTGAGCAGACTTATCGATGGTGATCTTCTTCTGTCCTCTGCGTCCATCGTGCGTTGCGGCTATAAGAACGACATCACCGTCTACCCAATCGTCTGATACGTTTGCCATCGACTCGCTAAAGTTACTGTCTGCTTCCGATGAAACGAAAGATCGTGATCCTGCATGAGTCTCGTTCGTTACGTGAATCATTGCACCAGACACATCAATTCCGTGATACTGCACTTTCCCGGCGATCTGATATGGTTTGGTGGGTGAAGCAGGTGGTGGTGGCATAGGAGCTGGAGACATTTTCGATTACCTCATGCAGTGAAGTAGACTTTTAGTCCGGCAGCGACATCGATTAACTCAAGATTGTTCGCATCAACAAATATGTTTCCGTTGAATCGAAGATTGTAAGTCGCATTTTCATCAACTTCGCTTGCGGCATCGTTATCGCCTTCAATCAACATTCCGCCTTCTTTTGTCGATGCTGCTGTGCTCCAAATGTTATCGGGGATGTTTATCAGCGCAACGTCATCGACGCCCCACGTACCGGTCGATTTCTTCACGTTCACAACCGCTGCTCCGTTAATTGCATTCACGACTGCCGCAGTGTTGTTCAATGCACGCATCCGGAGCATACCGATGACACGGTTGATTGTTGCTCCAGATGGAATGTCGGCGACAACCACATTTGGCAAGTCGACATCCGTTGTTGCGGTCGTTAGAGTGATTATGTCACCCATATCGCCCCAGAACTCCATCATTGAGATTTTCCTATTTGATCGTTGTATCATCGTTTCTTTTCACCTCAATGGAAGTACGACACCATCAGTTTGCCTGACGTGCTGCCTGTCCTGATCGCCTTGAAGTTCGCGATCTGTGCTGCGGAGTCAAGTGTGATTATATCACCAACATTGACTGGGTGACCTTCAGTACTGGTTGGGTCTGATCCATCGTCCCAGTATCTAATCTGTGCTCCTTCGAGCGTCATAAATGCTTTGATCGCGTCACTATACTTTTCCGATGTAAGGCTGGTCACAGAGTCAGTAACAGTTAGTATTTCGTGATCAAATGACTCCAACTCAGCCGAAAATGCTGTGACCGCCGCATGTCTAATTTTTGCCATATTATTTTCTCCTATTTATTTTACGTTTCAATTTATTCAACAATCGAGTATCAATTTCTATACTATCATCCTTATTAAAGTCTGAAAGCTCGATAGATATTCTATCTCGCTCTTTCAATCGCTTTCTTTCCACCCTTTCGAGTCGTTCTCTATCCATTCTATATCACTGATCCGATCTAATTACAATTCCATCAACACTACCGCTGACACACCCATCTTGAATCCATTGATTGCATAACACAAACTGTCAACCTGGTCGTCATGAGTACCATCCGGGAACAATAACAATTCATCCACCAAACCACTCATACCCCTACCAAAGAAAATATTACCATTCTCAAACCAGCCCGTAACCATATTCGCCCGGGATACCTTATCCCTTGTAGGTGTGACGTCCTGTATCTTAAGTCCACCCATCGACTTCAACTCCTCAACCATCGCCTTCTGGTACGCCACTGACTCCACTATCGTCCTGTCAGGATTCCACTTCCCAACCATCTTAATGATCTCATCCTTCTGTCTCTGAAAAGTCCAATGACCTCTCTCAACATCAAGAACGTACAACTTCTTATCTTCTCCCTGCCCGACACAAGTGATAACAGTATAGTCCGCCGTGTCCTTCTCTGAAATTGCCAGGTCAACCCCCAGAAACTTCTTAACAATCTTGACTTTGAGATCACCTCTCCTGACATGAACCTCACCGTCACTGGGTATGATCTCATCATAATATCTGATCCATTCCCACTTAAATATATTGCCTTCCTTTAGAAGGTCAACATTATTTTGATATTGAAGACCAAATATAACGGATCCTAAATCATTCTTAATCGACAGAAGTCCTTTCTTGACCATCTCGCCTTTCTCGTCGACAGTATCCTCAAGGGGCTGAAGCCATCTGCACAGTGCAGTCCCATCGTCCTGAATTGCCGGAAGAATATTGGTATCATACTTCAATTCCTCAATGATCATCTGATATAGATCCGCGAAATGATATCTTGTACCGACAATATGCACAGACCCATCTGACATCAACGTCGGAAGAAGTGTTGTCTTAAACCACGTTTTCATCCTCTCCCGCTGCAATTCAGACCGGCTATTATCGAAATTCGCGAGATCATCGCACCCGATAACATCAAAGTGAAGTCCTGTGGCCGCACCCGACATCGCACCAACCGCAGTGATCGTGCCCTCCGTATATATCTGACTCCTTCCTCGAAGTTCGATCACATGATCCGTCCAGCGATCTCCTACTAAATCCCCGTAATGCTCCTGTATCAAATCCGAATTCTCAATCGTATTCTTAATCGTCCTCAAAAAATTCTGCGCATGCATATCAGTATCGGAACATATCAAAATCCTGATATCAGGATTATTAACCGCCAACCACGTGAAATACCCGATTATCATCCTGGACTTACCATGACCCCTCGGTGCAAGATCCAGCGTGAACCTATTATTCTGAACATGATCCAATACGTTCATGTGCATTCCGTCCACTCGGTAACCGAAGACCTCATGAATGAAGTACGGCGCGGAATATCGCAAAAGGTCAGCCACAGGAAAACTATCTACGGTGGTATCATCGGCGCTCATTTCACTAGATCACTATCGTCTATCTGTACACTCTCGGTTGCATAATCTTTTTCATCCAACTCATTCAATAATTCGTTGATAAAATATTTTTCTTTCATATTACCACGTACCATCATATTCTCTGAGCTCACCATCTGGCTTGCCATAGTAAAGCTTTATCTTGTATTCATCACAAAACGACTTGACATGATTTCTATAGAGTCTGTCTACCTCTTTCTCCAATTCCGACCATCTCTTACTTTCAAAACTTTCTTTATAGCCCAAATATTTATCAGTCCTCTCTTTATAATCGGCACGTTTCGCTATCCTTAAAGTATCAGAACTTGCAACAGCACACCACAAAATATCTGAATGACAATCATGGGCCATCATTAGTTTCTGAGACTCCAGCGATTTCCCTTGTGTCAACATACAATGTATATCGGCAAGCGAAAACGAATTAACAGAACCGGGACCACCTGGGTGGGTATGGTAGACACCATACTTTTCCCCTCTTCCTATCTTTATGCTCCTATGATCTCCTTCGACCGGCCTAGACAAAAATAATTCTCCTTTCCGCCTTTTGATAATACAGCCTATTTCTAAGTCTTTTGATAGAGAATCCTTGCTCATCTTCTGCATTTTCTTCGCAGATGCTTCAGGAATCCTTATGCTCTTCGGCATCGACTCATACTTTGGGGATCTACCATACAAGCCCGGTACACTTTCATACTCGGCTATCTTCTCTCTATCCTGTTTGGGTGCCTCCCCGGGTCTGACCCACTGAGTACGCTGAAATGTCTTATTTTTTCCGTGAACGGTCACTTTCTTTAGCACCAGATTCTTCCGTTCCGCTTTATGAATTTCCGTTAGATTTATCTCTATCATCACTATAATTCCTCTCAAATAGATATTCTAACAGATCACATTAGGTTTGTATGGGTTATATGGTGGATCACATGGATAATATGGATAGACCGGATCATCTCCCCATCGCCCGGATCCGCCACATACTGGACATACAATCTTCACACCATCATTCCGAGTCTGAATACCGCTACCACCACATCCGGGGCAAATGTTATCCATCAAGTGTGTTGATGTGTACTTTGTATAGAATCTATTGCCGCCATCTGTCTGTTGTCTTTGGTCCATTATTCTCTCCTTATTCTATCAGTGAATTTTATATTATTCTTGTATACAATTTTTAATCGTGGAATCTACCGAGCACCTCTTCCAACCTATATTAGATTATCATTTTGGGATTCGTATCAGCATATTCTTCGATTTTTCCTGAATATGACCTGAAATTCTATTGAAAATCATTTTTATAAAAATCCTATTTCATTCCCAACTAATGTTCAGAAGACTCATCTTCTTGGCTCTTCTTCTCCGCAAGGATCCTTCCAACCTCCGCAACGAGATCCTTATCAAGTACCTCAACGGTGTGCTTCACCTCACCCTTCGACTCTTCTCTCACAATCTCAGATGGTTGACCTATCGCAAGATTCTCAATCCGAACCCCCACCTCAGCAAGCCTCGCAATATCCAAAGGTCTCAACTCCTCCGGATTTTCAGACTCCATAATCTTGTTGATCCCTGCCATCGCAAGCTCCTGCATATCAGCACCTAATGCTTGCTGCCGAATCCGGGCTTGGATGACCTCTTCCTCAAGCTTGACTCGCATCTTATGATTCATATAGTCATCGTAAGCGGCGGCTCGTGCCTTCCACTGGAAACTGCTGGCATACTTGCTGACTGTGTTTGGGGATCTCGAACTGATCTCTACAACCCGATCATAGCTTCGCGTCCTACCAAGATCACGATAGATACAAAAGAGCTGATAGGCTAGCCGGGACTCACCTACCTGCCTGTCCCACGCATAGGCCATTTCCTCAAGTATCTTCTTCTTCTCCACTTCTATTTTTCTTTCTGTCATTCTAATCAGTCTTCCTCGATTTCTGTCATCGCATCTTTGATATGTTCTCTAATCATCCCACGATACGCGTTCTGATTATGAATTTGTTTGCCATGTCAACTGCTTTGATCGAAGTCTTTTCTGGTAGCCACGAATCTTTCTCAATCTGGTGAGAACTCTCTGCGAAGTCTTCGTATATCCTCATGTTCTTCATCCGCATAATGCGGTTCACGTTTTTATTTGATCGATACAATTCTATCAACGTGTCTACGTGGTCTTCTAATCCGAAACGAGGAGACAAAACGGTTATGTCCGAAATAAACTCCTTTCGTTCACACAAGTTGATATACGACATCAAAGGACGGATTGCATAAAGACACTTCTTTGGATCGCGCCAATCCATTTTGTAGATTGAGTATGTCCACCCACGAACATGGTTACCGATTCTTTGTGACAGCGACTCATTGGCAATTTCTCTGATCTCATGTGGCAATGGGATCATCTGCAATGGAGTGTATACCCATTCAAGAGTGTTGAAGTTTGGCTTGGTCAGCAATCCTAAAAACTTTTTGAGTTCAAATATTTGCCAATCAACCATTCGATCATCAGAGAATCCATCAATGACATCGTTTCCTGGATTCAACGATAACAACCTGCCAATATCTTCAACGAACACTCCCCGCAAGTCCAAGTCGCTGTCTTCGGATCTAAACCCGTATGTACCGCTGCCAGATTCACATAGAAGCAACAATCGTTTGTCGAAGTTGTCTATGAAATGTTTTGATTCTTTTTCAATATCGATCATTCTGTCTCCTGGGTTTTAGGTATCTCATTAGCGCATGTCTTTCGTTTTCCATATCACCTATGAACTGGTACTTTTCTTTTCTCAATCCACGTTCTAGTTTTGTTAGGTTTATTTCAATCATTTGATTTCATTCTCCTCTATAACAATACGCCAATAGTGATCCCTATCAAAACTCCTAACACCGCCGTCAAAAGCGGATGATAGTATTTTAGGTATTTTTCTATGTTGGTGTCATCTTCTATCATGTGATGTTCCACACTAGATCTTGAATTACATGTTCCTCATTATATATTCAAAAATTTCATCATGGTATAGGGATCATCTGAGCCCTATTCTTCTCAGTTCTTTCTTGATCGCGGCAAGCTCCTCGTCACTATTTTCAAGCCGATGACTCCCGAGTGATCCTGTCCCGAGCATTTCCTGTGGGTTTCGGTTGCGATAGTAAATGCCGCCGGGATCACCAGCGGATCCTGCTTGCCATCGATGGGTATTTTTACGGTAGTATTCTCGCATCTGTTCCAAGTGGCGCTCTCGGGCACAATAGGCGCAGTACTTACGCTGTTTGCCAGTGAGCTCATCACCACAGATGACGCATCTTTTTTCTGATGTTACTGATCTCATTCGAATCCTATTATTTTTGCTGCGTGTAATCTCGCTTCACGGAGCCCAACTTCGCGATTGATTCGTGCGATCTCTCGCAATGTATCTATTGATGCTCCGTGACCCTTTGCCCATATTATCAGCCCGCGGATGCCTTTGCCCATTGGGTGGGTAGGCGTGAGGACCAGACCACATCGGCGGCAATAGATGTAATCGCACCGATCGCGATCGCCGGGATTAGTAAGTAATTTTTCTCCGCATTCGTCACATTTCATGTCAAATCCTCCAATAAATGACCCAAAAACACGCTGGATCACCGTAGAATCATCAAACATCTACCCTATAAATACTTTGTGGCTCAAACTATATATAACCTGCGTTTATTTTCAAATTTCAAAACCTTAAAGGTTTCACATCCCATGTCATTAATTTCCCACCCTCGACTTTAGAAAAACAAACCAATAGCAAGAGAACCCCTTAATTCCCCAATTAAAGTTAATTTCGACATCCGCCGCCGGTTTTTGGGATGTCTTTAGCTTTTTGAGGGATGTATGAGAGAGAGAGAGAGAGAGAGAGAGAGAGTTATGTACTCATAAAAGCTAAAGACATCTAGTAAGTCTATCATTATATTATATTATATTATATTATATTATATTATTATATTATATATAAACTCTCTACTTATTGGTTTCAAATCCCACCCCATTAATATAAAAATATTTTTATAAGAAACTCCAGAATCGATGTCTTTAATTCCCAAAATTAAAGAGCTAAAGGGTAGGCGCTTGCTATTGGTAACACTTTAATTTTAGGCTACCCTAAAATTAAAGTCCACTCCACCAAATTCCCAAAACCAATAACAAGAGCCGCCCCACCAATTTCTACCAAAAAAAATCCTGTCCTCCCTTCCACCAAGGATCCTTTCCTCCCCAATCTAACCCTTAAAGGTTTCAACCCGAAATTTTGACCCAACCATTTATAAGCCATTAGGTCCAATAATTTATTGTAAAATCCAAAAGGAGATGAACATAAGATGGCAAAACCAAAAAATCCGATCAATGAAGAAACCGCAAGGATTGACGGAGGTCTAAGTATAACAGAGATTCGTGAAGAGATAAAAATCTGTGAACGGATCAAACGTGAAGAAATAAACCGAGTCCATAGACTTAAAGCGGAAATGGAAAAAGCTCTTCGGGTTATTACAGCGATGGATCGAGAAATTAAGGAATTCAATAATGAGATAAGAGAAATACAGGAGATGAATCAAGAATGACACAAGAACTAACAATTGGAACCAAAGTACGTATCCTCGGCAATGCTCAAGGTACATGCTGGGAATTTGGCTACATCGCAGACATTGTCAATGGTGAAGCACTGATCAACTACGGTGATCCCGACTTCCCCATCTATGGAATGGGGATCAGAAAACCATTATCGCAATTAGAGAAGGTGAACTAACAATGGCACAACAATATGGTAAAAATATGGTTCTTGTACGAATTAGAAACGGGCAGACCAGAGATGAAATAATTTCTACATACAATGAATTTGTGGTTGGCACACAACAGAAAACAAATGAATCAATGGATAGGGAATTTCTCAATGAAATTACTGATGGTCAATTTCTTGCTGCTGTAAAACAATATGTAGATAAAGGTGATTTGACTTGTATAAATGGTAATTTATATAAGATTGTGTGGATATCAAAAGTCATGACATGGTGTTAATAATAGGAGATGAACCAAAAATGTCACAGAGACCAAAAGAAAGCGTGAGAAACTTGATTGACGATGCAATCGAGACATTGCACCTGTTGCAAGAGTTTCCGGAAAGTGAGCACTTTCTAAAAGAATTAGAATGGGCAATTACGAAATTACAAGATGCCCACAAAATTGCGGCGGAGCAATCCGCCGATTAATTTTTTGGGAAGTGAATCAAAATGAAACCAAAAGTCAAACTGATCAATAAAGACGGAAACGCCCTCATGTTAATAGCCAAATGCCGACAGGCAATGAAGGAAGCAGAATATTCCACCTCAAAGATCGATGAGATCACTCACAGAATGATGTCAGGAGACTATGATCACCTGCTTCAAGTGGTGGTAGAAGAATTCGAGGTGGAATAAAATGTTCAATGAAAGCCGAGAAAGGAGAT
>Ga0190315_1001197_pt1 | contig 10842 bp, 13 predicted proteins | sample 48701101_MG_FD_161673 | JGI IMG/M metagenome (GOLD analysis project Ga0190315, IMG submission 161673) | Hydrothermal vent sediment bacterial communities from Southern Trench, Guaymas Basin, Mexico - 4870-11-0-1_MG | ecosystem: Environmental > Aquatic > Marine > Hydrothermal vents > Sediment ...
AAACCCTCTTTTCTGCCGTATTCGTCCAGTTCTGCGAACACGCCGAAATCCATCACCTTTGTGACGGTGCAGACAACCAGATCACCTTGCCTGGGCCACTCCCTCATCATTTCACTCCAGAACCTCGATAATCTGGGTTAATATCCTCGATCTGCCGCCTGTTGGTTCTGCAAGTGTCCGTCCGCAGACGACACAGGTCACGGTAGTACTTGCGTTTCCGAATATGACCTGTTCATTCTCGCAGTCCACGCATTTGACCCGTAGAAATTTGCTCTTCGGAGTCTGCACGATATTGTCATCAGTATCTGTGTTCATCATGATTCCACCAGTTCAAATTTGGATGCCCTGAAGCACTTTCTGACATGCGCCTTGCCGCATTCGTTGCACCGGTACCTGAGATGAATCCGTTTTGTCGGCTTATCGCCTCCAGGGACTTTTGAGAACTTTCCACTGTTCCCGATGCCTGTCTGCCGCTTCTTCTGCCGTACGATTCTGTTCATGGATGATGCTTTTGCTGGTTTCACCCGTTCGACCTTGTGTACTGTATGTTTCTTGCAGTACGGGCAGTGTGTTCGGAACTGTGCTGGCATTTTCATTGTAATTTTCACCTTTAGTCTATTGTATCGCAACCGGTGATACCGCCCTGCGTTTGCATAGCACCTTTGCATTGAGGTTTGGCAGCGTCACCACATCGTTCTTTGCAAGGGTATAATGATGACTGTCCGCACCCATAAAGGTTGGTATGTCCTTCAGCACGCGGACGATCGTGTAATCATCCAGCACGCCATGACCAGGCACTTCAACATCCCCAATCTGTTCGGCATCGCTAACTTCTTCGACGATTCTTGCAGGAGTCTCTTCCGGTGTCAGTGGACCCGATTTGCCTGCGAGCATCCCAGCGATCTCAGACCAGCCCTGCCTCACAGCAGCAAGCACCGAATGATATATGTCGCGCTCAACCGGCGTCATTGCATCCACTTCATACCTGGTGCCATCGATCTCCATCGATATATTGAGGGATGCGAGCTTGACGATCTTTCCAACCCGCAGTTTGAAGATGCGCTGCAAGCGGTCGCCTGCTGTTTCGAGTTCGTCGGCAAGAAGAGGCGCTTCTCTATCGGACGCTGTCTTCTGCTCCTCTCTGAGTCCATCGAGATATGCGCGCACGCTCTCGTAGAAGTCTGGCTCGAGTTTCGCAAGCTTCGATCTCTGCTCTCTTGTGAGGATATCGCGCAGTTCTTCAAAGTCCATGGATGCATATTCGTGCCAGCGTTATTTCAATCTGGTGGCAGATGCGAAACCTATTTATAGGAATCAGTAGGGTTACATACCGTCTTATGATACTATTGACGAGGAGCCTACCATGAACAAAAGTCAACTATTTGCCGTGTTGATGCTGGTGACCCTTGGGCTGATCATTGCCTCAATCGTCATCTTTGATTCGAATGCGTCAATCGAGATGCAGCAGTGTGGAGGCTGTCACAATCCTGAGTATACACAGAGAATGGCAGGAACCACTACATGGCCTGCTGTTTTCAATGCGATCGTTCCTGAACACAGAGGTGAGCGCGCAAAGCCGTGTTCTGAAGGATATGTGCGAGGCTGCACAAAATCAGGATGCCACGACGGGCTGACATACGAAGGCCCGACTCATGGAAGCAAGCAGCTGCACAAAGACATGACTGCTTCGGAATGCACACGCTGCCATGTCATGGGCACTGAGCCGATGTATGCGGAGTGCACGATGTGCCATGGTGATTACAAGCACGCGAATCCGGTAGAAGGTAACTGCATGGATTGTCATCCCGGACATACCACCGATACCAGTGCTGGCTGTTCGGACTGCCATGCAAAGGAGTATGCAGAGCTCGAGGAATTCGGTGGAAAGCACGCAGCAAAGGATACTGGTTATGATGCTCGGCGCTATCGACTGAGCCCGACAACATACAGTTACGAACCGCCGCTGATCGGAGAGGGATGTTATTCATGTCACAAGGAACATGGCGAATCCCTGAATTGTCTGGATTGCCATACAATGGAACATGGATATGAACTGGCTGATTGTCTGACCTGTCACAATCCACATGCTCCGAGAACGATCAGGTTCGGTGCGATCGTGACCAGCGAACAGTGCATGCTCTGCCATAAGGATACCAAGCAGGAGTTCGTCGCACATCCGACCATGCATGCTAAACTGAACTGCACTGACTGTCACATCGAGCACGCCGGGGCAAGGGCATGTACCGATTGCCATGCAGAGGCACACAAGGACATTGTTGTGGACGTTGACTGTATGACCTGCCACAAGAGCGGGCATGCACCGGTATAATAATTCCGCCGGATTCCGGCGGGATTTATATTTTTCTTGTCCCGCGGATCGATGCTGGAAGGTCCGTCCTCAGTACATGTAAATATCGATCTTCTCTTCCTTTTTCAGTTCCAAAATCTTCTGATCCGCTATCGGCACTCCATCCAGCATTCCCACGAACCTTGCCTCTCTTTCGATCAGGCGTTCGAATCGCTTCTTCTCGAGGGGCAGAGATTTTTGTTTATATATTTATCACAGACTGATGATCAATTCTCCCTCACTCTGGTACTCAAAGTCGTACAGTGTTTTTCCTGTGTAGCGGAACATCCCCTGGTGTGCATGCTCATAGACCGCACTTCTACCTCTTCCTCTTTCCATAACAAAGCCTTAAAAACTCCTTATTTGTAAGTCCAGCATCTTTTATCAATCCTTTCAGAAGTCCAACCTTTATTGGCTTATTTCCATGCACCGGTACAACCAATATCTCTTCTGTTCCCTCCTTTACCAGAATATGATGACTTCCCTCGATGCGATCCACGACCCAACCGGCTTTCCTGAATACGCGGATTATCTTCCTGCCCGACCATCGAGGAAGATTATCCACAGTTTAAACCACCGCCACCTCTTTGATCAGTGCTTTATCTGTACTTTTAGCGCCGTGCATCGCCCTCTCGTTTAATGTTTTTAGATATCCGACAATCGCCTCTTTTATGTTATCCAACGCTTCTTCTATTGTATCTCCCTGTGACCAACACCCTTTGAGAGCCGGGCAGTGTACAATATACCCACCATCCTCCAGATCTTCTTCAATCACAACCTGGAATTTCATTTTCTACCTATCTCCATACCTTTCGCGCCTCCGTCAGCAGCCGGTCAGAACGAAACCATTTCCCTCGTAATAACCAATTGTTGCTTTAAGTTTCTCAGCATATCTATAGATATCGCTCAATTTATCTATCTGCACCTTTTCTTCCGCTTTGTTTTCATCGAAGAATCCAATATATTTCTGTTTGCGGTCGAAATAGAACCGGCAAACCGGCTTTCTAACATTATTATCCAAAAGAACATTACAATAATTTTTCCTATCTTTCAAAGTGATTCGTTCAGGATCCGTTATTCCATACAATATTGCACGAACGATATGAAAACCTTCTATCTCTTCTTCTGTCGTGACAATCCCGTCATTTTGTCCCTCTTCATCTAATGCAACAATCTCTTGGGCACTGCCATCAACTTCTTGCTCCAATGCTGATTTCAATCTGTCGCTTATCTTTTCGTTGACAAATTGTTTGAAAGCACGATGGGTAATATACTTGAAATCTTCCGTGACGCGCTTTGTCATTCTGCCAGAGTAAACCTGTTTTGTGAAGAATCTGACAAATTCTTCGGAAGGCGAATTGAATTCTTCCCCAAGAATTCTTTTTATTTCTTTCGTATATTTTAGCTCGATTGCTGCTGTTGTTATGCCAACTTCATCAAATGATTCTTTTCTAAAGCGTTTCAACTCTTCTAAAAGAGGCTCCTTTATGTTAAGCATATCAATCTCAAGAAATGGCTTCACATCCATTTTATTCGCTTCTTCAAGATCACTGTAAAATTTGTAGACGATTCCATTAGTAAGAACTCCAACTTGGACTTCCGTAACCGAAAAATACCTATAAAGTTGGGATGCGTGATCCTTTTCCAGATCAGAGTTGGAAGATTTACATTCAAATAGCATGATCGGATTTCCATCCTTCATTATGGCATAATCTACTTTTTCTCCTTTCTTTGTACCAACATCGCACGTAAATTCTGGCACAACTTCAGCAGGATTGAAAACATTATATCCTAAAATATTAATAAATGGCATAATAAAGGCATTCTTTGTTGCTTCTTCCGTTTCTACATGTTCCAATTGCTTAGAAATTTGGTCGGATAATGCTTTTATCTGATCTATGAAATCCATACCACACCATCTCCTATCACATCCAATCGATAATAATACATCTCAGTATATTACAACTGCGAACTTATGCTATAAAAAACATTCTGACAGAGTTCTGCCACACATCTGTTTATCCTCCTCTGATCACAGACTGATGATCAATTCCCCCTCGCTCTGGTACTCAAGAAACAGTTCTGCGACTACATGGGATTCGATCATCTCAATTCCTGGTATCAACTCGGATTCATCCACTCCAATGATGTCGGCAGCAAGTTTACAGCATTTGAAGACCACACCCAGCTCGATACAATCGATCACCTTTTCATCATAGATAGGCGCGCCGCGGTGCTTTCCTGCCTTCCCGAGCACGACACCCATCGGTCCCCAGAGTATCACCAGGACATCAAGCCCCATCTTCCGGTAGTATTTTGCAAAGCGCAGAGTCTCAAGCGGGCTTGTGCTCTCATAGACCATGTTTTTTAAGAGTAGTAGTACTTTCTTAACTTCCGGCATTTTTTTCCTTTATTGCTGCATGGGCTGCCGCGAGTATCGCCAGGGGTATCCGAAATGGCGAACAACTGACATAATCCAGTCCGGTTCGGTGGCAGAATTCGACTGATGCCGGATCGCCTCCATGCTCACCGCAGATTCCGATCTTCAGGTCCGGCTTTGTGCTGCGCCCTTTTGTAACGCCCATTGCGATCAGTTTACCGACACCGTTCTGATCGATCGTTACAAACGGATCGCACTCAAGAATTCCCTCCTTCAGATAGAACGGGAGGAATTTGCCGATGTCATCCCTTGAAAATCCAAACGTCATCTGGGTCAGATCGTTTGTTCCGAAACTGAAGAACTCTGCCTCCTCTGCGATCTCATCAGCGGTAACGACTGCTCTCGGAACCTCTATCATCGTTCCAACCATGTACTCGATATCGGTGCCATATCGCTCCATCACCTTCTGAGCAGCCTCGATCAGCCGTTCTTTTGTGAATCGAAGTTCGTTTATGTGTCCGATGAGAGGAATCATGATCTCCGGAATGACCCGGTATCCCTCCTCTGTCAGTTCGCATGCTGCCTCGAAGATCGCCTGCACCTGCATCTGGTATATCTCAGGATACGTGATTCCGAGCCTGCATCCCCTGTGTCCGAGCATCGGATTGATCTCATGCAGATTTTGTACGATCTTTTTTAACTCGTCCACCGGTATACCTATGTGGGATGCTGCTTTTTCCATGTCTTCGGCTGTCTTCGGAAGAAATTCATGAAGCGGCGGGTCCAGTAACCGTATCGTCACTGGAAGATCCTTCATCACCTTGAGTATTTCCTTGAAATCCTCTTTCTGCATCGGCATCAGCTTATCGAGTGCGTTCTTTCTCGACTCCTTATCATCAGCAAGGATCATCTGCTGCACGATCGGTAATCGATCAGCACCAAAGAACATGTGCTCTGTTCTGCAGAGACCGATGCCCTCAGCACCGAAATTCCTGGCAACTCCGGAATCGTGCGGAGTGTCCGCATTCGTGCGCACACCAAGCCGCTTTGCGCTTACAGCCCAGCCCATCACTGTTCTGAAATCATCAGTCATCTTCGGCTCGACAAGATCGGTTTTACCGAGAATGACCTCACCTTTCGTTCCATCCAGCGTGATATAATCCCCTTCGCCGACCACGACATCGCCAACCACAAACTGGTTTTTCTCCTCATCAACATCGATGTCGTTGCATCCGACAACGCAGCACTTGCCCATTCCTCTTCCAACGATTGCGGCATGGCTTGTCATCCCACCGCGCGCTGTTAATATTCCCTGTGAAGCAGCCATTCCACCGACATCATCAGGTGACGTCTCGAGCCGTACCAGAATCACTTTTTCACCTCTCTCAGCCCATTCCAGTGCTTTGTGGGATGTGAAAACCACTTTCCCAACTGCTGCACCCGGAGATGCTGCAAGACCTTTTGCAAGCACATCCACTTCTGCTTTCGGATCGACCATTGGGTGCAGGAGTTGATCGAGCTGATCTGGCTCGATGCGGAGAAGGGCGAGGTCCTTATCGATCAAACCCTCTCCGACCATATCGACAGCGATCTTTACCGCGGCCTGTGCCGTTCGCTTGCCGGTTCTCGTTTGCAGTATGTACAATGTGCCTGATTCGATGGTAAACTCCATATCCTGCATATCGCGGAAATGCTTCTCCAGTTTCTGGCGTATGGCAGCCAGTTCTCTATAGATTTCAGGCATATCCTTTCTTAACTGATCAATGCCGACAGGAGTTCTTAAACCTGCGACAACATCCTCTCCCTGTGCGTTCATCAGATATTCGCCATAAAACCGGTTCTCCCCTGTTGCCGGATTCCTTGTGAAGCATACACCAGTTCCCGAATCAGTTCCCATATTCCCGAATACCATTGTCTGGACGTTTACTGCCGTTCCGAGATCGTGTGGGATGTGATTCAGGTTTCTGTACGTTATTGCCCGTTCCGTATTCCATGATCTGAATACTGCATCGATCGTCATTTTTAACTGTTCTCTTGGACCCTCTGGGAACTCCCTACCAGTCTCTTCTCTTATCAACTCCTTGTATTTAGATACGAGGTCCTTCAGATCGCCGGAGTCCAGTTCCGTATCAAGCGTGACATTACGCGACTCTTTCTTTTCTTCCAGAATCCGTTCGAAATTTTTGTGTTCCATTCCGAGAACAACGTTTCCGAACATCTGCACAAGCCGCCGGTATGAATCATACGCGAACCGCTCGTTTCCGGTTCTCTCAGCAAGTCCTACCACGCTTTCATCGGAGAGTCCGATGTTCAGTACAGTGTCCATCATCCCTGGCATCGAGATTGCCGCGCCCGAACGTACCGAGAGGAGAAGCGGATCCTTTGCATCGCCGAACCGCTTTCCAACGGCCGTCTCGAGATTGGTGATGTTTCGGTCGATCTCTTCATCCAGACCTTCTGGATAGCCACCGTTTGCATAGTAGTGTGTGCAGGCTTCTGTTGAGATCGTAAACCCAGGCGGCACCGGAATGCCAAGATTGGTCATCTCCGCGAGATTTGCACCTTTTCCCCCAAGGAGATCTCTCATTTCAGCGTTACCTTCGGCTTTTCCGTTGCCGAAAAAATAGACATATTTTGTTGTACCCATGTTTATTCATCCTCTGAATATGCCATGTCTGAAATGTGTATTTTGACACATTAAAAGTTTTCTCCTCTCGTTTATCCTATTTTTGTGTTCGCAATGTTCAGCCATCTCAGGCGTTCCGATGTCTTAAATACCTTGCACTACAATAATTTGATTGAGGATTGTCCCATTGACACTCACGAGAGACCATCTGCATAAACTCAATCTGGAATATATGGAACACTGGGTTCCATACAGTATCTTAATCGGACTGGCTGCAGGTGCGAGCGCTGTCATCTTCTACGCGCTGTTATTCATTGTATCACACTACCTGCTTGGAGGTATCGGGCATTACTATAGCACTCCCACTGGCTGTGAATCTCCGCTTTTAGCTGTGCCATCTGTCACACCGCCGGGTTCGCTTGCAGACCCTCATACATGGATTCTTGTGGCGATACCTGCCGTAGGTGGACTTGCTGCCGGTCTCATCACGTATCTATGTGCGCCAGAGGCGGTGGGCGAGGGGACTGACGCGGTGATCGATTCGTACCACCAGCGGAATGGGGCGATCAGAAGCAGAATTCCGATCGTCAAAACAATCGCCTCCGCATTGACCATCGGCACCGGCGGAAGCGCTGGCAGAGAAGGTCCGATCACACAGATCGGCGCCGGTTTCGGATCATACCTTGCAAACAGACTGAAACTCGACGATAACGGACGGAGGATGATGCTCTTATGCGGCGCGGCAGGCGGACTCGGCAGCATCTTTCGTTCGCCATTCGGAGGAGCACTATTCGCAATCAGCGTGTTATACAAGAAGGATTCGGAGTTTGAGTCGCTTGTTCCTGCATTTATCTCATCCATCATTGCGTATTCGGTCTTCTGTTCGGTCTTCGGATGGGGCTCGCTCTTCACAACACCTGAGTACACATTCACGCATCCCGTAGACCTCCTGTTCGATGCCGTGCTCGGTCTGCTCTGCGGTCTCGCCGGTATCATACACATCAGGATATTTCATGGGATGCGCGATCTCTTCAAAAAATTTGAGATAAGGAACTATATCAAGCCGATGATCGGAGGTCTTCTGCTTGGATTGCTCGTTTTGTCGATGCAGTATACCTGTGGATTCGGGTATGAGCTCTTCGGAGGTGGTTATGGCTCGATACAAGCTGCAATTAATGGAAACCTCGCGCTGAATGTTCTGATACTGCTTGCCATCGCCAAGATCCTTGCTACATCCTTAACTCTTGGTTCCGGAGGCAGCGGCGGCGTCTTTGCACCATCGCTTGCGATCGGTGCTACGCTTGGCGGTGCATTCGGTGCACTGGCACATGATCTCTTCCCTGGGATCATCGGTGATCTGCAATCGACATCGTTTGTCCTTGTCGGCATGGCAGCACTCCTGTCAGGGGTTGCACACGTTCCGATCGCGGCGATCGTTATGGTCTCGGAACTCACAGGAAACTATAATCTACTGCCGCCGCTGATGTTTGCATCGACCCTTGCATATCTGGTCACCAGTGACTGGACGATCTATGAAAAACAGGTTCCAGCAAGGGTGGATTCGCCAGCACACCGTGAGGAGCTGACAATCGACATTCTTGAGAACGCTTATGTGCGCGACGCGATGTCTGTCGATGTTATGCCGGTACATCCACCAAACAGTGTTCAGACCGTAATGAATCTAATATACAAATACGGGCATATCGGATATCCTGTGATCGAGGATGACCGTCTCGTCGGCATCGTGACATTCAAGGATGCCGAACGCATTCCGCCAGAGGATCGCGAAGAGACGTTCGTGAATCAGATCATGACTACATCGCTGATCGTAACGTATCCTGATGAATCGCTTGAGGCTGCGCTTCGCAAACTGATACTGAATAACATCGGAAGGCTTCCGGTGGTTGACCGGGACGATCCATCAAAGATACTGGGCATACTGACGAAATCCGACATCATACGGATGCATGCGCAGTTGAGATGAAAAAGAGGCACTTACTCGATTAATGTGTGGTTGTTCTGTGCAACCACGAGATTATACAGGCTACAGGCGTGCCGGGATAGATTCATACTCGTAACAGCTCTGTGGTATGTGTTTAGCCCCCGAGATAACACCCAATAAGTTGACAGCCTCTGCCTTGACATAAATTTAATAACAACCAGACCCAAAGTCAACCTTCGACCACTGGAATGTGACTGTGAAACAACAGTTGAACCAGAAAAGGTGAAGAATAACATGGCAAAATCGTTTTACACATATATCAGAGACGCATGGAAGAATCCTGACCAGACATACGTACACGATCTCAGATGGCAGCGTCTGCAGAAATGGCGCAGGGATCCGAGCGTGGTTCGGATCAGAAGACCGACGCGCATCGATCGCGCACGATCACTTGGTTACAGGGCAAAACAGGGAATCATCATGGTACGTGCGAGGATACGGCGCGGCGGCAGGCGCAAATCAAGATACATACGTGGACGAAGGACAAAACGTATGGGAATGCGCAAGATAACGCCTGAAAAGAGTTTGCAGTTGATAGCAGAGGGACGCACAAGCAGAAAATACCCGAATATGGAAGTTTTGAACTCATACTGGGTTGGGGAGGATGGAAAACACAAATGGTATGAAATTATACTGATCGATCCACATCATCCTGCGATCATAAGCGATCCGCATCTCAACTGGATCTGTGATGTGCAGGGCAGGACAGAGCGTGGCTTGACCAGTGCCGGACGAAAGTCGAGGGGCTTGCGCAAGCGCGGTATGGGCACAGAAAAGACGAGACCGAGCACTGGTGCACATCGAGGATAGCGAAACAAGCAATCCTTATTATAGGATTGCATCATATTGATTAACCGGGTGCAACATCGAGATTACAATAGAAGATCTGGTTGAGATAATGGATACCATCACCACCACGGTTAAGGGCGTATACATGATCGATGGTCAGAAGCAGATGGCACCAGTGGTGCTGCTCGCTGATGACGGTCGCATCATGCCAATCTTTGTTGGTCATGCAGAGGCGATGTCGATATACCTCGCACTGCGTAAAGAGGTGTCGCCGCGGCCCATGACCCATGATCTCATGGTTTCGCTCCTCAGTGAACTGGGTGGAACCGTGACACAGATACTGATCGATGATCTGGACGAGGGCACATTCTATGCACGGCTGGTCATGGGTGTGCAGGATGCACAGAAGGAGATCGATGCCAGACCAAGTGATTGCATAGCGATTGCAGTGCGGACGGATTCACCGATCCTGGTACGCAAGAGTCTTTTTGATGAGGTTGCAATCGAATCCAGTGAACTCGAAGGTATCAGCAGCATTGGCGAGTATATCTCATAATTTATGACTCATATTGCACAATTTGTGCGACAAGAGGTGCAAAACTGTACTCCATGCATGCATGGCGGCAGGATAGCAGAGTATGCGGATCGATCTATGCTTGATTTCAGCGCCAATCTAAATCCAATGGGTGTCCCTGATA
>Ga0190315_1001200_pt1 | contig 10805 bp, 10 predicted proteins | sample 48701101_MG_FD_161673 | JGI IMG/M metagenome (GOLD analysis project Ga0190315, IMG submission 161673) | Hydrothermal vent sediment bacterial communities from Southern Trench, Guaymas Basin, Mexico - 4870-11-0-1_MG | ecosystem: Environmental > Aquatic > Marine > Hydrothermal vents > Sediment ...
GGATGCACTGCCATATCATTACCGTGATGGCGGTATTCTGTACCCTGTAATTACGCCAGAGAAATATGTGAACTATCAATGCCAGGAATGCAAAGAGGTCCTCAGGTATCCATCATTCAAATCCGTGATTACGAAAACGAGACTGGATAGACATAAAGGCACGGTTTCTATGATGTGGCGCCATGAAGGAATAACGAAGAGAGCGCAATTCCGGTTCAAAGTGATAGTGAAGCTGAAAAGAGATGGGGAAGAGAACCTTGCTGCCTTGATGGCGGTATTGAAGTTCGTGGAGGAGAATGGGCTTGCAATAGGGAAGCGGTCAATGAAAGGTAGTGGCAGGTTGCGGTTGGAGAATCTATCATATAAACCGATAACAAAGGACGATATAGAGGATAGAGCCGCGGAACTGCGTGATAAAGAAGTGATAAAGGTCAGATTGCTTTCAGAAGCGATAGTGCGAGAGAAAGGAACAAATCTTTCTATAATCAGGGGCAAGAATTTCCTGTGGAGTGTGAAGAATGCAGCGAAGAATTTCTATTACGATTATAAAAACTTCTCCGCTGAAGTAAAACTCATAGACTATGATACGACCAGACCATATCCTGTTGGTTTTCTCGATCTCGAACTCGCCGGTGGGCGACCGGAGATAGCGATACCTAAAGGCTCTACGTTCACTTATAGAGTGGAGCGCGGTGCGCCAGCGGAGTTTTATACCGCACTGGCATTGCTCGAACGGTGTCATGGCATAGGTAATCGCGCTTCTTCGGGTAAGGGCGAGATAATTGTGGAATGAACAAACCCGTCTACATGCCTCAATATTTCCCGGCAGCTTAACCAGTTCAAATAGATACTTTCGATGCTGGAATGTGGGGGAAAGCAGTTTCAAACGTTTTATCCAGCAGCGGTGCATACTAAAAGGAGGGTCAATAAAGGTGAGGTGGATATTCTCTTCTGAGTGAGTATCAAGCTCAAGCCATTTGATGCAATCTTCATTTACTATCTTATCTTATACCTCACATCCATTTCCCATCCATTTTCTTTCCCTCTTCTCCCAACAGAATCCCCGTTTATGTAACTATCTTATCAACCTTATCCAGTGCAATAGCGCGTCTTATCTCCAGTGCGAGCCGTCTGCCTGAGCTCATATTAGTCCTGAAGAGTGCATTGCCGTATGGATGCCCACCATACATGTGTATATTCGTCCCCCCTCCTATTCGTGTAGCGATGTCATAGACCCAGAAATCCATATTCTCATCTACAATCGTCTGCAAGCAGAAAGGACCGATTATGCCTGCGGAATACTCCTCCTTCGCAAATTTCACAAACCTCTCCGCTATTGGCATCACCCTGTTGAGAAGACTCTCCCTCAGTGTCGCTGATGCATGTCCAACCACAATCATTAACGGGTCGCTCAGCTTCTCCGGCAACTCCTGTGTCCTCGGTATCCGCGCCATACCATCAAGATTCGATTCGAAGCGCCAATCAACGCCAAGAAGCTCTAATTCATCGTCTATTGGCGAATAGAAGAAATCAAAGTTGAATACCGGTCCTATCACATATCGCTCAATTCGTGCATTCGCGAGGTCATCGGCAGTGATTATCCCCTTCTCTATTAACCGTTGCGACTTCTCTCGGTATTCAGCGCGGTCTTTCGCTGTAAAGAACCCTCGCTCGAGTCGCATCTTTGCATGCGGCAGCTTCACCATCACCAGCGTGTCTATATCTTCAGCTTTATACTCCTCCGGCGTTGGTATACCTGCTTGTTCGCATAGCCAGTAATAACTCTTCTCCTCCTCCCTCTCTTCTATCCTGAGCATATCCCGGCTACCCACCAGCGGCACTTTGAACCTATCCTCAACGTTATCTATGCCCGTATACACCACAAATGAGCGATTTGGGATGAATAACGTGTTCCTGGACCTGAGTTCATCCTGTATCGCGTCGCTCATCATATCTGCAAACCGGGTTACAACCAGGTTCTCATCCACCACACCCTTTCGCAAGCCATTCACTTCCCTGTGTATGAAATATTTCGTATATAGCTCTTCCCTGCCCTTCTCTGCAACCACAAGGGTCTTGAAACCCTCCTCCTTCGCTCCGTCACAGACATCGAGTGCCGAATGCGACCCCAGTACACCAACAATTACATTATCAAGGTCATAATCTGCCAGGACTTCTTCTATCTCGCTTCTCGCTATCATTTCTTAGCCCCTTTTAAGCCAAAGTTTCTTTAGGTATATATAATATACGCCGTACTCGTACTCACGCTCATACCCATACTCGCTGGCGGGGGTAGCCGAGCTGGACAAAGGCGCAGGACTTAAGATCCTGTTCCGTAGGGATACGTGGGTTCAAATCCCACCCCCCGCATTCACGCAGTGAATATCCTGTATTTCACATTCTCATTTATTATCTCATCCTCTATCCGCTTCGCTATTATCTTCTCAGGATGATAAAGCCCTTTAACCCTATTTGTGAGGTCCTCAAAGCTTGCAAATTCTCCCTTCTTACGCTCTTCCAGTATCGCCCACATCAATTTCTTACCTATGCCCGGAAACAAATCAAGTGTATGTAATCGTGTGGTGATGGGCTTCGCATCATTGAATACCCTTATGAATCGTGCTTCATTATCCTTCACTATCTCCTCAATCACATACCTCAGCTCCACCTTCGCCGTCTGCGTTAAGTCTTCATACTTCAGCTTCTTCACCACATGGTCTATCACTTCCCGCTCTCCTTCTCCTATATATACCCTGTCATGAACTGCGGGTATTTTATTCTTCTTTGGTGATAACTCCATCAGAACAAATCTCTCCTCTCCTATCGCCTGTACAAGCGGCTTCTTCTGATATACCGGGCGGGTATCATCAGGATGTCCATAGGGTAGATAATCGAGGACACGCGCATAAGTCTCACGTTTCTTATCTATACTCCATCTCCCCGCCCGCCCCCGCTTCTCATGCCCTCTCATCCCGTATCCCTCTCCACTTCACTATAAACCCGGCGCCTTGACCCTCACCATCATATATATCGCGCTACGCAATCGAGTATCTCATCTATGTCTTCTTCGGAGAGCGTAAATTGCTCCTTTGCATAGATCGCCCTCACTTCATTCTTGCTCCGGGGCATCAAATCGGCAATCCGAACAGCGATAGTATTATTTATCTTCTTTAACTTCAAAAGATCGCCTATAAGCGCTTTAGAATCCTCTACACCGAGTTTAGCGAATTTTGACGCATGTTCAAGGGCTTTTCTCTGCTCATATCTCACCTCTTCCTCCTCTTCTCCCTCTCTTCCTTCTGCCTCCTTCATTCTCTCGGTGAGAGTTGCCAGTATCTCTTTAGCCTCTGCAAGTGTTAAAACCTCCTCTTCTATTATCTCCTTTACTATCATCTCCCCCTTTTCCTTTCCTCTTCCTTTTCTTCTTTCTTCTTTTTACTCTCCATTCCTCGGTAAATCATAGCAAAATAAAAACCTTTTTATAATGGACGTCATAACCTTCCTTCTATGGCGCAGGATTATATAGTTGGCGATATAAAGCTTGCAGAAGCAGGCAAGAGGCGAATAGAGTGGATAAGAGGGCGAATGCCTGTTCTTAACATGATAAGGGAGCGATACGAGCGTGAGAAGCCACTGGATAATGTGAAGATAATGGCATGCCTTCATGTCACTGTGGAGACTGCGAATCTTATACTGACTTTGAGAGCCGGTGGTGCGGATATTGCGTTAACGGCTGCCAATCCCCTCTCTACACAGGACGATATAGCAGCTGCATTGGCTGACAGTGGTATAAACGTATATGCATTTCGGGGTGAGACTGAGGAAGAATATTACAACTGCATAAATGAAGCGCTTAAAATAGAACCCACAGTGGTACTTGATGATGGTGGTGATGGCATCACAGCGGTTCATGCTGCGGGAATGGCATCCTCAGTGAAGGGCGCGTGTGAAGAGACCACAACAGGTGTGATAAGACACCGTGCGAGAGCGCGTGATAAGAAATTAGGCTTTCCTGTTATCGCAGTTAACGATGCAGAGACGAAGATGATGTTTGATAACAGGTATGGCACCGGGCAATCAACCCTGCATGGAATAATGAATGCAACAAATATACTGCTTGCCGGTAGGGTGGTAGTGGTGGCTGGCTATGGCTGGTGTGGACGTGGCGTGGCATTAAGAGCGAAAGGACTTGGCTCTTCGGTGGTAGTGGTGGAGACGAATCCACGTAAAGCACTGGAAGCCGTTATGGACGGCTACCGTGTAATGCCAATGCGAGAAGCGGCTAAGATAGGTGACCTGTTCATCACAGCAACCGGCGATATCTCGGTCATCAGGGGCGAGCATTTCAAACTAATGAAAGATGGTGCTATCCTTGCCAATACCGGGCACTTCAATGTCGAGATAAATGTGAAGGAGCTGGAGCAGTTAGCAGTTGAGAAACACCCGATAAAAGATAATGTGGATGAATATCGGCTTGAAGATGGCAGGAAGCTATATCTGCTCTCAGAGGGGCGAATAGTGAATCTCGCCGCTGCATACGGGCATCCACCAGAGGTGATGGATATGAGCTTCTCAAATCAGGCTTTGTGTGTGCGCTATATCATTGAGAACCACGAGCAGCTCGATAAAGAGGTATATCCGGTTCCTGCGGCGATAGACGAGGAGGTAGCGAAATTGAAATTGAAGTCAATGGATATAGAGATAGAAGAACTGACACCAGAGCAGCATAAATATTTAGAATCCTGGGAGCTGGGGACGTAAAAAAGGTTTAAAAGGTTCACCTTCGTATAAAATCGCACCTATATCCGCGCGTGTGGCTCTTCGCACCACGCCTCTCAGCCAGTTCCTTACATCCCTCATATTGGGGGTATCTGCCCTTATTACTACCAGATTCGCTCTCATACCCTCCTCTATCAGCCCTATCTTGTCCTCCTTCAGTACTCGAGCTGAATTCCACGTGCACATCTTCAATATCTCACGCTCATCAAGTCTGAGGAGCTTCGATATGAATTCCATCTCATGGAATATGTCCGGTGAATTGAGCATCACATTATCAGTGCCCACAGCCACAATCAAACCAGAATCGAGCATCTCGCGTATCGGCGGCACTCCCATTCCCGTTACCATATTAGACCGAAGGCAAACCACCGCACCAATGTCCTTATCATACATCCGCTGGAAGTGCTTCCGTGATGCCTTTGTCAAATGCACAATGAAATCAGGCTCAAGCTCTATCGCATCCTCAATATCAGCGGTGTTTCGTTCTCCAGCATGAAGTGCAAAGACCTTACCACGGCTACGTGCCGCATCTGCCAGGTCTTTGAGCACATTCCAGCTACAATCCGCGGTACTGCTCATTCCTATTCCATCCACAGCACCAAGTATAGCGTCAGCGTCAATATCAGCATCATCTGGTCCTGGTCTACCAAATATCTTCATCTTCATCCTTGATTTCATACCACTCGCTTCAAATGCCGTTTTTAATGCATTCACACCCATAAGACCGCCTTCCCGGAAATCGCCAAAGAGCTGTGTCCCACACCCGAATATATCGCTTATCGTGTCTTTCATCGCATTCAGCAGCACTTCATAGGGTGTCTCCGCCAGTATTCGCTCTTTGAACCCACCAGGACCTACCAGCACCTCCAGTGGCATGAAATCCGGCTCCTTCGCTACTGAATCGCCAATGTGCGTGTGTGCATTGATGAGTGAAGGTATAATGAAACCTTTAATCGTGCCTTCTACACCCGCTTCTGCACCTATCTCTTTAATCGTGCCATCCTTTATAACTATGTACCCTTTTCTATCCTCAAATGCTCTGCCATAGACGAACTTCCCAGAAAGGATCAGCTCGCTCATTTCATCCGTCGTTAGCTCAGCTCCTTTTCCTCTTTACGCCGATAATAATAGTAGTACAGGAGAATGGATATAATCAGAGGCACTGCGATATTACTGAATTCCGGAATCTCATAATCCCAGCTCACCTCACCTATCTCTATTATATCGTTCCCACATGAGAGGGTGATATGGAGGTTGCTCACCTGCTCAGTGGAGGGATTGCCAAAAGCCTCTCTTGGCACGCCTATCTCTATCACCCAGTTCGGGCATTCATAGTCGGATACATTCAGTTTTACATACTTCACAGCCACTTTACCCGTAATTGTACCGTTCACCATGCGATATGGTATTATATTGTACGGGAAATCAATGGTGCCAGACCATTCGGGATTACGGCATACCATGCCTCGATACATACCCTGTAATCCAATTCCATATTCATAACCTCCATAGCTACCTGTATCTTTGTCATTGTCAAGGTCTATTGCGAGGTCACCCATCTTATCGTCATCAGGCGGGATAGAAGTAACAAAAGCGAAGTACACATGTGTCTCGTTGGTGTCGAAGTACATCGCTTCTATATCGTTTACCTCTCTCGTTCTCGCATCATTCCGCCTGCGACCCGAAGGCTGTTCGTTCTTAAATGCTTTCTTCGCTCCATACCAGGTCTTTCCATACCATGTTATCTTCGGCTCTGTATAATTGGAATACGATGTACCTGAACCTTTGATATGGATACCGCAGTAGCCACGCGGTCTGGCTTTCGGATGCGATTCACAGTCAATATTGTCTTCCACTATCCAGTCGGCTGTCGCACTGGCTGGCATCCATGTTTCTACCCGGTTCCAGTCACCGCTGAAATTCAATCCCCAGTCTCTTAAATCGCCATCTACCCGGTATGCCACCGCATTACTCGTCAACAGGAGTAATAATGAAAATAAAGCCGCCATAACAATCGCGGAGATCCTGGTTATCATCTTCTCCTCCCATACCACGTTTTTCTTATCATCACTCATCACTACACTACTAACTGCTATTGTGTTATAAACATTATAAGAGTATTATCCATTTAAAGCTTTGCATACAATGCATAATTTTTAAATTAAACAATTTTAAACAATAATCGGGCGATTATAAGCGCTCTCAGCAGTTATTAGCTACCTTATTGTAAATTAAATTTAAGATGTTGAAATAAAAATTGAAGACTTCATAAAAAATAATAAAATATAAGAGAGAGGGAAAAAATTCTTCACTCCTACTCGCTCTTATTCTTTCCTTCGCCCTGTCGCTTCCTGCGATAGTAATAAAATAGCCCGAGAACCATCGCTAATGGCACCGCTATGGTTGTGAACTCCGGTACAGGTGTATATGTGAAGTCCTCAATCACTAATGCGTCATTTGTACAGCTCACAGTAGCCAGCAGATCCGCAGTACCATTGCCCGAAATGCCCAGCGCAACCTTCGGGACCTTCATCTCAATCACGTAATTTGAAGCTCCATTATCATAAGACCAGTCCTCGTACAACTTATAAACAACCTCAGCATGCCCAGTTTTAGTACCATTCACCATATTACTGAACTCCACCACATCCTGTGCAACCTCTGGATTGAGTTTTTCCCAACCTGGCATATAAAACACGTCCCCTATTTCCCCTGATACCGTTCGACTATCATTTGTCAGTTTTATCCCATATTCATATCCATACCATCCTGTACCATTGTCATTGTCAAGATTCAGTGCTAAATCACCGGGTATAAGGTGATGCCCGCTATAATTGTGCCCTTCAGGTGGCATCGAAGTGATGATTGCAAAATAGACATACGCTCCACCGTCCGCAGCATACATCGCCTCTATATCGCATTCTTCAATCCCTGGATTGTGATGTGAGCCGGTAGAAGTGGGTCCATATCGCCAATCATCATAAACACTGAGAGCAGGCGAGTTCGCAGTCCAGCTATCATTGGTAGGATTAACACCCCAATCATCGAGATCGCCGTCAATAGTATATGCCATCGCAGGTACTGTGATTACCAGTGGCAGTCCCAGTACCAGGATGAGCGACAGGATTATCATCTTCTTCGCTTTACCTTCGCTTCTCATACTCTACCTCCTATCTCCTCTATAAGGGGCTTCAACATTAAAAGCTTTCCATATATGGGATATTTTTAATAATAACCTTTTTTACGCAGGTCTTTGGCTATTCTGAGCCCTATATGCCCGAATTCAGGTTCATATCACCAACCAGAGTTTCCAAGTATTGAAATAAAAATTAAAATATCATTGAATTTTTTTGAACATATAAAAGGCTATATATATAATGACAGATCCGAAATTTTTTACAGAATCCTGTCGTTTTCGCGCGACAGGGGGATATGAAGGGGAGGGGGAGAGGGAGGCGAGCAGACCTCAGTATTTCAAATAATCCTCATGTGCCAGCTCCTCTATCCTCATCGCCACTAAATCGGCTATTAGCTGCAGTTTATACCTCGCTTCTGTATCTTCCAGGCTCTCTAAACTGCTTTTCGCATCCAGTATTAGCCCTTTTGATAGTGCAATCGCGTATTTTATCGAACGCGAGTTGATAAATATCTCCCTGACCCGCTCAATATCCGAACTGGCGACTTCTCCAGTACCTGACATGATACCTTCTATATATGCCCTATCCACATCGTTGGAGTGATTTAATGCGTGAATCACAAGAATAGTTCGTTCTCTATTCTTTATGTCCAGCCCCACTGGTTTCCCTGTCTTCGCCGGGTCACCACAGATATCAAGTATATCATCCTGAATCTGGAATGCCACACCCAGGTTCTTACCATAATTGCGAAGATTCTCAAGTTCTATCTCCCCGCCACAGCCAAGCAGAGCGCCCGCCTCCGCACTCGCCATGAAAGCTGAAGCAGTCTTCAATTCCGCAACTTCCATGTATGCTCGCTCTGTCACTTCGTTCAGGTCCCGTAACCGGAGCGTGAACTCCTGATACTGCCCCAGAGCTATGTCTGCGAGTGCGTTCATCACCACCTTCACCACCTCCGGCTCTCCACATTCCGCCAGCATCTCACATGCGAATCCAAGCAGGAGGTCTCCCATCAATATCGCATTCTTCGCTCCAAACCTCGCAGGATTGGATGGATTCCTCCTCCTTATGTAATTCTCATCTATAATATCATCGTGGGCAAGCGTGGCGTTATGTAATAATTCGATGGCAATAGCAGTGGAGAGCGCTTTCTCACGTGAACCCCCAACCGCCTCAGCCGCGAGCATACAGATGATAGGGCGAAGTCGCTTACCCCCGGTATCTCTTATATAACTCAGTGCGTCAGATAGTATCTTACTGGCATTGCTGTTGCGTGTTCTCTGTTCTATTACCTTCGACAATCTGGAATTGAAATATCGTACCTCAGCATGTAACAGTTCTTCATCTTCCATTTCCATTTCCCTATTTATAGCAACATTTATAAAAAAGACATCTAATCTTTTCTCAAATACCAATGGGTTTTGAATTTGAAGTCATACCCGCGATAGACCTGAAAGGGGGTAGATGTGTCCAATTGCAGCAGGGTAAGAGAGATGCAGTGCTATTCTCCGCTGAGAACCCCGTGAAGATTGCGCTTCACTGGCTCAGCCTGGGCGTATCACGTCTGCACATAATAGACTTGGATGCGGCTCTTCAGGTGGGGTATGATAACTTTGGGATCATCACGGAGATAGTGAGGCAGGTAAAAGGGCGTGCGAAAATTCAGGTTGGGGGCGGGATCAGGAGTTATAAAGCAGCTCTTCGGCTCCTCAACCTGGGTGTTGAGAGGATAATATTCGGAACTGCAATGCTCAGATCACCACAACTTGTACGACGAATAGCCGATGAGTTCTCACCACGCAGGGTGATGATTGCCCTGGATGTGCGGCAGGGGAAGGTGGCGATAGACGGCTGGCGCGAGGTAACCGGGATAGAACTGAGGGCAGCAGTGAAGATGGCATCAGATATAGGCGCAGGCAGTCTGCTCTTCACGAATATAGATGTCGAAGGCATGATGGGGGGTATAAACATCGCTATTATAAAAGAGATACTCAGTTATACTACCCTGCCTGTGGTGGTATCCGGAGGCATAACCACACTGGAAGATATAGCACAGATAGAAGAGGCGGGTGCCAGTGGGGTGGTGATAGGCAGTGCTTTATACACTGGCAAACTAAGGTTGGAAGAGGCTTTACGCCTACGCCGCCGACAGGACTCGAACCTGTGACTATCCGGTTAACAGCCGGGCACTCTACCAACTGAGTTACGGCGGCACACTACATACAGCTACAGCTATATCTTCTATCTTCTCACCAATAGATAATATTATTTATCTCTTTCAAGAGCCCCTGCATCCACTCGCTATCACCTCTACCATATCTTCCGCTATCTTTAAAAGCCGGAGCCATGTGTTCACCACCGCTCTCAATCTCGCAATCTCATCGCTACTGCCGCCTATACTCACATATAATAGCCCATCTCTAAGCACTGTATTCACTTCACCTTTACCCTCCTCCTGCTCTTGCCCCCGCTCCTCCTTTATGGACTCATATATCGTCTTCAGGAAAGACTCTGCTCCTTCTACTTCTATCTCTATCTCCATCTCTACCACCACCTCAAACTCTATCCCCTTTCTCCATTCTATCCCTGTCAGACAGCTTTTACCTTCTTCACCACCATTGCCGGTCTCTCCTTCTTCAGTGCTCGATAGCCGCAGTAAGGACAGCGTACTCCCTGATAGTCTGTTTTTAGCTCCACAACCCTCTTGCATCTCAGGCAGTAATATGCCATTAATTCACTATTCACCTCCTATCATCCCTGTTCCTGCGCCACCCTCTACTTCCCTCCTTATCGCCCTCTGTACCGCTATACCCATCGGCGTTTGAGGTATATATGTGCCACCTGTGAATGTATAGCCACATTTAGAACAGTGCCAGATGCCGGTACTCA
>Ga0190315_1001201_pt1 | contig 10805 bp, 7 predicted proteins | sample 48701101_MG_FD_161673 | JGI IMG/M metagenome (GOLD analysis project Ga0190315, IMG submission 161673) | Hydrothermal vent sediment bacterial communities from Southern Trench, Guaymas Basin, Mexico - 4870-11-0-1_MG | ecosystem: Environmental > Aquatic > Marine > Hydrothermal vents > Sediment ...
TAATCTCTGATATAATTTCTGATAAACTTGCAGATTTATTTGTGCTTAAAAGGCTGGCAGAGAAAAGCAAACTCTCTGAGGAAGAAGCTTTGGAATTGGGCAGATTTATTAATAAGCGATTGGCAAAGAGGTATGAAAAGTTCCTGAAGTGAAAAGCATGTTGCTTATTGTTGATGCAAATGTTTTGTTCTCTTCTCTGATAACCAAAGGCAAAACAGCTGAGCTTATTGTTTCACCGAAATTGAAATTAACAGCACCTAATATTTGCTTGTTGAATTGAATGAAAATAGAAAATTGTTAGCAAGGAAAACAAAGCTTTCAAAGGAGGAGTTTGATGCGTTTCTTAGTGTTGTAATGCGAAGGATAAAATTTGTAAAGGAAAAATATTTTTCAGAATTTTTGAAAGAGGCCAAAAAAATTTCTCCGGAAGAAGATTTTCCGTATGTTGCATTGGCTTTGAAGCTGAAAAGCTTGGGATTTGAGGCTAAGATTTGGTCGAATGATAAAGAACTTAAGAAGGCTTTGGAAGGGAAGATAGAAGTGTTAAAAAGGTTGAGGATTAAGTTATAAACCCTTACCATGAAGTAACCAAAATTTTATTTCATCTTTTAGTAACTAGAACAACTTATTGATATCATAGATTTTAGAGTAATAACAATATTTTATAGGGTCAAGGAAAAGTAATTGTTTGTTTTTCTAAATTATTGTAAATTTCTGAGATTTTCATTATTGTAAGAGAATCCAATTTGGGTTAAGATTCAGTAGAAAGAATATGCTTTTAGCCAAATCCGGATTATAAAATTGATGTAATTATGATTGTAATGGAAATCTTTAAATTATTTAATAGTTTTCAGCAATTGACGATTATTACATGTAAAACTTTAAATATATAAGATTATTATGAATCTTTCTTTATCTGAAACGGATGAAAAATACTTGACATATGTTTTTAATTTCTCTTCAAACCCTTATGGTATTAAACAAATCAAACTCGTCCTCCCGCGAGAACCGGAAACATTATATTCCACAATAGACCTTTTCATTTCAGAAATTTTAAGAGGAAATAATTATGACGATGAAATAGAAACACTCAGAGAAAAAGCCCCGACATATGGAGTAGAACCTAAAGAAGTGGAAAAATATAGAAAATCTTTAAAATTTAGATTTCCTAAAATATTTCCTTTGGTAAAAAATGGAATAGCTGAAAGAGTAAAGAATAAAGCACTTAAAGATTTATGGGAAAATTCAATTGAAATTTACAAAGTTTATGAAGACGGAACAAAAGAGTTATGTTATGGAAATGGATTTCATGTTGTTCAGTCAGAAGACAGGGATAAAGTTTTTGAATATGCAAGTCTCGGACTTCTTAATATTAGATTGGGCGAACATGGTAGAATAACAGCAAGATTGTCTGAATTGGGCAAGCAATTAATAAGCGACTAATAATAAGTTAGACAATCTTTCATACAAATTTTTTATCAAGACTTTTAGATTATCTAAAATTGACTCTTTAAACTCTTCTAAATAAAACCAAAATTTTTGTCCCTACTTAAAAAAAAGATTGTAAAGTTGATATATATCTGCTGGTTTAATTTCTCCACTTTATATTAAATCTTTTTTTCACATCTTTTATCAATAGGAAATTTCGTAATTAGATTTCTTAACAAGTCCCATAAGAGATACCAATTTTTCAAAAACAAGCAACTAAATTATTCTCTGATACATAATTTTATAGATTTTATAATTCTTTGTATTGCAGTAATATTTGTAAGTAGGGCAAAGATAATGAGTATATAGGAAGAATATTTAAGTTCTATATTAAGGAAAAATACACACATTATTAAAATTATCATTCTTTCGGGTCTCTCTATAAGCCCACCAGATATTTTCTTATTTGTTTTTTCAGAAAATGCAGATTTAGAATATGTTGTCATTAGAGAACCAAATACACACAATATTATCCAAACTTCAATTGGAAAAAAAATTTCAGGTAAATTTACAAAGAGAAGAGACAATAAGACAATAAATTCCACATATCTGTCTGCAATTGTATCTAAGTAGGCACCAAGTTTTGTGACTTTTTTAGTATCTCTTGCCAAGAACCCATCTAAAGAATCAAGAAAAGAAGTTATTATTAGTAAAACTGTACCTAAAAGAAAGTGATATGTGACTATCGTGTAAAAGACAAAGATAGAAAATATAATAGAAGATATCGTTACTTGATTTGGTGAAATATTTATTTTTTTAAGTAATCTAAAAAATGGAAAAAGTATTTTTTCAAATTTATATTTTTTAGAAGATAACATTATTTAATTAAAAAATTAAATTATAATAATGGAAATTTCAAAGGTTAGAAAAAGAGATGGACGAATTGTTCAATTCAATAAAAATAAAATTGTAAACGCGATTAATAAAGCCTTTCTATCTGTTGGATTAGACAACAAAGATAAAGTTGAGAAACTTGCTGATGAAGTCGTAGAGGAATTGCTAAAAATCTACGATGGAAACATAATTCATGTGGAGCAGATACAGGATGTTGTTGAAAAAATATTGATAAAAAATAAACTTACAGATGTTGCAAAATCTTACATCTTGTACCGGCAGAAGCATAAAGAATTAAGAGAAGTCAGGTCAATTCTTGGAGTTGAAGATGATTTAAAATTGCCAATAAATTCCTTAAAAGTGCTTAGAGCAAGATATTTATTGAAAAATGAAAAAGGTGAAATAATAGAAACACCAAAACAATTATTTAAGAGAGTTGCAAATGCTGTTGCAGAGGCAGATAGAAATTATACTTCCTCTGAGGAAGAAGTAAAGAAAACTGCAAAGAAATTTTACAAACTGATGAGCAATCTTGAATTTTTACCAAATTCTCCAACTTTGTTTAATGCGGGAACAAATAAAAAATTATCATTAAGTGCCTGTTTTGTATTACCGATAGGTGATTCAATGGAGGAAATATTTGAAGCTGTAAAAAATATGGCTTTAGTCCAGATGGCAGGAGGTGGCACAGGATTTAGTTTCTCAAGATTGAGACCAAAAGGAGACATTGTTAGATCTACAATGGGACATTCAAGTGGGCCAATATCTTTTATGAGAGTATTTAATGTAGCGACGGATGTGATTATACAGGGGGGAAAGCGGCGTGGTGCGAATATGGGTGTATTGAGAGTAGATCATCCAGATATATTAGAATTTATCTCATGTAAAGAGAAAAATAATGAATTTACAAATTTTAATCTGTCTGTTGCAGTAACTGACAAGTTTATGGAAGCAGTAGAAAAAAATGAGGATTATGAGTTAATTAATCCAAGGACAAAAAAAGTTGTTAAAAAATTAAATGCAAGAAAAGTTTTCTCCTTAATTTCTACTTTTGCTTGGAAAAATGGAGACCCCGGATTAATTTTTATAGATGAAATTAATAGATATAATCCTACTTTAGAAGTTGGGGAGATAGAGGCTACTAATCCTTGTGTTACAGGCGATACTTTTGTTTCTACAGAACATGGGCTAATTAGGATGAAAGATTTGGTTGAAAAATATTCTGATGGTGGTTTAAAGATAGCAACAGACAACAGGGTTCCAATTCAGATTATGGATAGAAGAGGAAATATTTATTTGATGCAAAGAAAACAGAAAGGTCTCTCATTTAATCAAATTTCAAGAGCATTTTGTACTGGAATTAAAAAAGTTTATAAATTAGTAACAGAATCCGGATATGAATTGGAAGCAACAGGGGACCATAAAATTTTAACAACTGATGGCTTTATTGAATTGAAAGATATTAATATAAAAAGAGATAAAGTTTTAATTCAATCTGGAGAAGGAAAATTCTCTGATAATTATGATTTGCCTTTTAAAGTAAATAGATATGGATTAAATCTTCCAAAAAAATGGAGTAGAGAACTTGGACAAGTTCTTGGCTATTTAATAGGTGATGGATGGCTGCGGGAAGATAGAAAAAATTGCAGAGTAGGATTTACATTTGGGAAAGAAGATATAGAGATTCTAAATTACCTAAAACCAATTATAAATAATTTTTATGGCAAAGAAATAAAAGAAGTAAAGAGAAGTAATGGAACCATACACTTATCCTATCATTCAAAATATTTTGTTGATTTCTTTAAGAAATTAGGAGTTAAACCTGTAAAAGCAGAAAAGAAAGAAGTTCCTAAAAGCATTTTCACTGCTCCAAAAGAAGTTGTTGTAGGATTTTTGCAAGGTTTGTTTTCTGCTGATGGGACAATTGGAATTTATGAACCTACAAAAAATTATTATATAAGGCTAACTTCAAAATCAGAAAAATTGCTGAAAGGAGTTCAACTTCTGTTATTAAACTTGGGAATTAAATCAAGAATTTATAATAGAAGTAGAGAAAGTAGAAAAAATCTGTTTAAATACAAAAATAAAAAAGGAGAAATATGTACATATGGTTCGGATGGTATTTTGTTTGAGTTAAATATTAGCAGAGAAAATATTCCTAAATTTATAAAAAAAATAGGATTTTTAGTTAATAAAAATAAAAACAAGATACAAAAGTTGGACAGAGCTTACTACTCTGATAAATTTGAAGATAAAATAAAAGAAATAAAATATGTTGGTGAGAAAAAAGTTTATGATTTAACAGAGCCAAAAACTTTAAGTTTTATAACTAATGGATTTTTATCACTTGATTGTGGTGAACAACCTCTCCTACCATATGAAAGCTGCAATCTCGGTTCAATAAATTTATCAAAAATGGTGAAAAAAGTTGAAGATAAATATGAAATAGATTGGAGAAAATTAAAAGATACAGTTGAAACTGCAGTGCACTTCTTAGATAATATAATAGATATAAATGTTTTTCCAATTAAAGAGATAGAGAAAGCAACAAAAGCAAATAGGAAAATTGGATTGGGGGTTATGGGATTCGCTGACTTACTAATATTACTTGAAATTCCTTATGATAGTGAAGAAGCAGAAAAACTTGCAGAAGAGATAATGAAGTTTATAACTGAAACAGCAAGAAATAAATCAAGAGAATTGGGAAAATTAAGAGGAAATTTCCCAAATATTAGAAAATCAATTTGGAAGAATGAAAAGTATATGAGAAATGCAACAGTAACAACAATTGCTCCAACAGGAAGCATAGGGATTATAGCAAATTGCTCTTCAGGAATAGAACCAATTTTTGCAATTTCATATATGAGAAATGTTGCAAATTCATTAGGTGAAAATCTTGTTGAGACAAATCAATTGTTTGAAAGAATTTTAAGGGAAAAGGGATTGTATAATGAGAAAATAATAAGAAAAGTTGCTGGTAAGGCATCTATACAAGATATAGATGAAATACCTGAAAAAATAAGGAAAATTTTTGTTTCTGCTCATGATGTCTCTCCTAAGTGGCACTTAAGAATACAGGCAGCATTCCAAAAGCATACAGATAATGCTGTAAGTAAGTGTATAACTGGAGATAGTATAATACTAACAGAAAAGGGAATGCTAAGTTTAAATCCTTTAATCAAAAATCTACCAGAGGACTCCTTCGCAAATACAAATTTGAAAGTGATGGATAAAGATAAAGAAGTTTTAGCAAAACAATTTTATTACGGCGGCAAAAGAAAAATAATTAAATTAAAAACCAAGAAAGGTTTTGCAATATCTGGAACTCCAAATCACAGAATTAAAATAATTGATAAGAATGGAATAATAAGGTGGGAATATTTAGAAAATATTAAAAAAGGAGATTATTGTTTAATTGCTTACAACCAAAATTATTTTGGAAATGCCTATTTATTAAAAGAAGTTTATGGAGATTACTTTAAAACCAAATTATTGACAAATTCAAAAAATGTAAAAATCCCTATAAAAATAACAAAGGATTTTGGTAGATTTTTAGGTTATCACATTTCTGATGGTAGTTTAAATAAAAACAGCATTTTATTTTCTCAAAACAAAAATGAAATTTTAGATGATTATGTAAAGCTTGTAAAGAAATTATTTAAAGTTAATGTTACTTTGCAAAAAGATAATCGTAGAAAAAATTTATATAATGCGGTTACGAACTCTAAAGTTTTGGTAAGATTTTTAAAAGATTATATCGGTGTAGGGACTAATTCTAAAACAAAAAAAATACCAAAATGCATTTATATGGCTGGAAAAGAGATTATAGAAGAATTTATTAAAGGATTGACTTTGGATGGGTATGTAAGTAAAAAGAGAGTCTGCCCTATAACTACTGTTTCAAAAGAACTTGCAAGAGGTGTCCACTTACTACTCGCAAATTTAGGTATAATTTCATCTTTAAGAAGGAAAAAAATAAATAATGGATATTCCTATGAGGTAGTTATCTCTGGTAAATATGTTAATAAATATTTGGATAAAATTGGCTTTGCTGAAAGTAGAAAAAATAATTTAGCTAAGGAAATAAAGAGGAATCTTCAGTATGATACTTCTGATATTATACCAAATGTTAAAAATCTGGTAAAAAAATTAATAATAAAGAAAAGAAATGTCTGTAGAAGTGAAAAACTGAAAATTCAAATTAAAGACTTACTTTATGGTAAAGAAATAAGCAGAGAAAACTTAATTTGGTTACTTGATATATGTCAAGAATTTTCAGATGATGAAGAATGGAAAAAACTTAAAGAAGTTGTTAATCAAAACATATTCTTTGATAAAATTGATGAAATTGGTTATGGAGAAGAAAAAGTTTACGATTTATTCATTCCGGAGACAAATTCATTTATAGCTAATGGATTTGTAAATCACAATACAATAAATTTACCTAACTCAGCAACAATACAAGATATAGAAGAAATTTATATGCTTGCGTGGAAAATGAAATGCAAAGGAATTACGGTTTATAGAGATAGAAGCAGAGAAGAGCAAGTAATTAGTTTTTATTCTGAAGATAAAAAAGAAGAAAAAAATAAAAATGATATTTGTCCAAATTGCGGTGAAAAAATGGTGAGAGAAGAAGGTTGTAAAATTTGCAAAAGTTGCGGTTATTCTGTTTGTTCCTGATTAAAAGAATATCTATTTTAAGTAATAATTTACATTATTTAGGATGTCTAAAAATAATTTTTCAAATTTTTTATTATAAACAACAACAGGCTCAAGATTTACCAATGCTTCAACAAAAGATTTATCATAAGGCAATTTTCCAATGATTGTAATTTTATGCTTCATTGCAAAGTTCTCTATTTTTTTTGCAAATCTTTTATTTATATCAAATTTGTTTATAACAATTCCGTAAGGAATTTTAAAATGTTCAACAACTTTTAAAACCCTTTTTAAATCACTTAGAGCAGAGGGGGTAGGTTCTGTAATTGCAACAACATAATCAGAATCACGAATAGATGCTATTACCGGACATCCAATTCCTGCAGAAGAATCAACAACAATAAAATCTGCATTTATCTTTTTAGCTATGTTTCTTGCTCTCTCTTTAACAACTTCAACAACATTTCCAGAACCTGATTCTCCAATTTTCAGCTGGCCGGAAACAATGTAAAATCCATATCTTGTTTTGGTTTCTCCAACTTCTGCATTTTTCACTTTTTTTAATTCTATTCCTTCTGAACATAATAATTTGCATGCACCGCAACCTTCACACAAAAGTTTATTTATTACAGGAATATTTCCTTTAAGTGAGATGGCATGAAAAGCGCAAATATTTACCAAATCTATATTTTTGCATTTATCGATTTTTTTGTTCGCAAATGCTTTATAATTTGTTGATACTTTCTCAATGTTGTTAAACTTTTTAATCCCGAACAACAACCCGAGATTTGGGGCATCAACATCGCAATCAACTGCAACAATCTTATATTTTTTTGCAAGAAGTATTGATAAAGAAGCCGTGATTGAGCTCTTTCCAACCCCACCTTTACCAGATAAAATCGTTATTGTTTTCATCTTATCACCTCAATAATTTGATTTATAGATGTGTGTTCAATTGGCTTTCCCTCTGCATAGCATTTTTCAATTTCTTTGCTGTAAGGAATTTCCGCAATGATTTTTGATTTGTATCTTCTTGCAAGATTTTCAATTATTTTTTTATTTGCAATATTTGATCTGTTTAAAATAATTCTTGTTTTGATTTTCAATTTTTTTGTTAACTTTAAAATTAATTCTAAATCATGGTGTCCGAGAGGAGTTGGCTCTGTTACAGCAAATACCATATTACAATCAATTAAAGCGGAGATAACAGGACAATGAGTGCCTGCTGCAGTATCAACAATTACATAATCATAATTTTTATATTGCTCTGAAAATTTTTTTACTGCATTTACAACTAAACTTGATTCTTCAATCCCTGGTTTCATTTTTCCTCCAATCAATGTAATATTTCCTTTTTTGCCAATGAAAATTTCACCTATTTTCTGTTTTGCTTCTGTTATAGCATTTCTTGGACATGCAATTTTGCAAGCTTTGCAACCAATGCATTGTTCCTGAATTACAAAGGGAAAATTTCCCTTAACAAAGACAATTGCATGCTCTCTGCAAACTTTTGAACAGAGGCCACATTTTACACATTTTTTATAATCAAATTTTGGAATCATGATTTCTACATCTTTTACTTTTTTTGTTTTAACTCCGAGAATCAAATCATCATTTGGGCAATCAACATCCAAATCAAGAAGTAAAACTTTTTTTGTTTTTGATAATTTGTAAGATAAAGCTGTTGCTATTGTTGATTTTCCTGTTCCTCCTTTTCCACCAGTAATTGCAATTTTCATTTTATTTCTCTCTTTAACATCTTCTCTAACATAATAGTTTAGTTTCTATAATAATTCTTCTTCTCCAAATAAGTAATTCAAAAATTTATTAATTATTCCTTCAATTTCTCTAAAATTCTATTTATTCTATCCTTGCAAGATGCACAATATTTGATATATCTCTAAGAGTAACTGCTTTAAGATTTCAAATAATAAATGTAAAATTATTGGACCGGAGGATATGTTTGACGACCTAGCATTTAATTTAGAAAGATAGCAAGCAAATAAAATTGCTGATTATCTTAGAAGATATGGACCATTTCAACTTCACAGATTACCTGATGAAGAAATGAATATATAACATTACCAGATGTACTAAGAAAACTTAGTAAAAAATTTAAATAATTTTTATTTTTTTCTTTAAAAAATAAAAAAGAAAACCAAAAAAATTAGACGCTATTTACAACTACTGTCAAAATACCTGTTTTTACTGTACCTTCGTAAACACCATAAGGCACATATACTTTAACACAAGCTGCTGTTGAATTTCCAGGAACCAAATTTCCTTCATAGAAGTAATGACCAACTGCACCAGTAGATAATGCATCTTTGTTCCACCAAACCAACATTACTTTTCTGTTAGCGCCTGAAGTTCCATTTTGTACTAGAACTCCGTAATCATCCAATTCACTATGACCACTTATATTACCATAACACCATCCTTCAACCGCTGTATTCAAACTTACTTCAACACGATTTGTAGAACTACTAAAATCAACGGTACCTGTCTGTGTTTCTGTATGCGACACATTACCTATGTATAAAGTTTTACCGCTGCAATCTGTATCATTACTTATCATCCAGAAAAATTCTTCATTTGCAAATCTGAATCTACCATAATCAAAGTTCTGTGGCGGCATATTTCCATTAGGGTCTCTAATATATACTAAGCTTCTTACTTCTGGATACTCCACTCTATTTGGATATTTATAATCACTATACTTATCTAATGCATTACAAGAACTTGCTGTTGCTCCACTTCCAGGCTCAGTAGCAAGTACTACAAAATTACCTGCATCGTAAGCAGACACATTTGCTGTTCCGAAAGGATTGCTGCTTGGATAACTTGCATTGAACCATATGTGTGTTATATTATGTGAACCTATGTTTTCAATTTGTATTGCAAAGTAGTTATTAACTTCTGTAGAATTTGTTCCAATATCTCCAGGTTGTAATCCCTGCCAACTTAAGACATAAGGGTCTAAGTTTACCATAGTTACAGTTGAAATTACCACTGAAATATTTGCTGTCTCTGTATCATTAACTGTTAATGCTAATGCTGGTGCAGAAGTTACTGATAACATTAATATTGCTCCAAGTACGCTAAGTACGACTGCCACTGAACTGTTAAAGTTTCTATCCATAGTTATTTATTTTCAATTTAATATATATAATTTTTCCCTTATTTATCAATAAATATATCGATATTTCAATAATAATTATGCTAGATAAAAATGAATTAGTTGTGCTTTCAAACTTATTTCCAGAAAAAACAAAAACAATAAGTGAAATCAAAAAGACTTGCAAATATTCCTATGAAAGAATATATTCGGCTTTATGGTCTTTAAAAAAGAAAAAAATTCTTGAATTAAAGAAATATGGAAACACGATAGTTGCTTTTCCAAATTATAATTCTTTAATAACTTTTCTTGGATTTATTTATTATTCAATACTTAAAAGAAACAATTTATTTGCATATTTAAAAGATGAAAAATTTATAAATAGTTTATCTGAAATGAAAAGAAAAATACTTATTGATGATATTAATAGCTTAGAATCTTGTCTTAAAAATATTGAGATTTTAGACCCAAAACTAACAGACATAATATCAATTACTGAAATATCAACAATTCCAAAAAATAAAATAACTTTATTTTATGTTGGAAATAAATCTTTTGAAAAAGAATTAATGAAACTCGAGATCCGATACAATATAAAAATTCAACCAATAGCAGAAACAGAAGAATCATTGTCTAAAAAAAAAGAAGATAATAAATATATCAATAGCACTGTAATAAAGGGTTTCGAGAAGTTTTATAGAAT
>Ga0190315_1001202_pt1 | contig 10799 bp, 6 predicted proteins | sample 48701101_MG_FD_161673 | JGI IMG/M metagenome (GOLD analysis project Ga0190315, IMG submission 161673) | Hydrothermal vent sediment bacterial communities from Southern Trench, Guaymas Basin, Mexico - 4870-11-0-1_MG | ecosystem: Environmental > Aquatic > Marine > Hydrothermal vents > Sediment ...
AACGCAACAACTACAGGGATTAGCTCCGCTGAACTTCGTTTCGTTATAATAACGGATTAAGAACGCAACAACTACAGGGATTCGTTATAATAACGGATAAGAACGCAACAACTACAGGGATTCGTTATAATAACGGATAAGAACGCAACGCCCTTGGAACTCTCATAAACTATTTATCCGTTTATTTCGCGTATCAGTTGTACTTCGTTTATCCGCGTAATTCGTTGTACTTCGCGTGCGTCATTCGTTGTACTTCGCGTATCCGTTGTACTACTTAGATTTTAATTCGTTTATCCGCGTAATTCGTTGTACTTCGCGTATCCGTTGTACTCCGCGTAATCCGTTTATCCACGTCATCCGTTGTACTGTCCACGTCATCCTAAGTACTATCCTACTTAGATACCCTCATAATTATTGCTTTTCCCTTCGCGCTGAATAATAACCATTATATAAAAATGGTTATATACAATCGCGGCCCGCGCTTCGCGCGAAAAAAGGGAAAAGGCTAAAAGAGAAAAGTTAAAAGTGTTACCGCATCCTGATGAGCCGTGCGCCCCGCCTGACGTGATTATCCGGCGTGACTCGGAAGCGGTTCGCCGACCGCGCCCACCGAGCCTCCGCGCACGGCAAAGCGGTCGGCACTTTTCGCACAGCGTTGTTCTCTGCCCGTGTACTTGTCCTCATATTCAGAACAAGTCCACTCCCAGACGTTCCCGGTGGTGTCATATAAACCAAACGGGTTGGGCGCAAAGGAACCTACCGGGGCCGTGTAATCAAAACGGTCACCACAATCATTGTCACAATTGGCCTTATTGGAGCCAATTTGATTGCCCCACCAATACTTGGTTGTCGTGCCAGCGCGAGCGGCGTATTCCCACTGCGCTTCGGTGGGTAAGCGATACTGTTTCCCGGTTTGTTGGCTTAACCATTGGGCATAAGCCGTCGCTCCATACCAAGAAACGGTAACCACTGGATGATTTTCATAACCTGATTCCGCCCGGAAATGGCCCACTGAACCGGTAATCTGGCTATACGAGCTTTCTGCTTTGGTTGCAAACCAAGGTTGTTTTTTAGTACCCCGAAGCTTCACCGCATTTAAGAAGCGCACAAATTCCGCGTTGGTGATTTCATATCGTCCTATAGCAAACTTCTCCACCGACACCCAATGCACTGGCTTTTCATTAGAGCTTCCACCGCCTTGGAGATCACCCATTTGAAAACGGCCGGCCGGAATCACCACCATTTCAGTGCCTTTACTTCCGTCTCGCAACGTATCACGAAAAACCGTTTTGGGCGGCATGGAAGCCAACGAAATCAACAATGGGCAACCTTCGTGATTAACTTTCGCGCCTAACGCGGTACCTAAACACGCATCTTGATAATCGGCCACATTGTCCTGATCGCTATCGATTGGACAACCGTTGGATTGAACACCTTGGGCAATTTCTGGCGGCTGATTGTGCGGACAACTGTCTCGATAATCGGCCACACCATCTCTGTCTCTATCGATTGGACAACCGTTGGGCTTTACACCTTGAACAATTTCGGCCGGCCGATTGTAGGGACAACTGTCTTGATAATTCGCTACCATATCCTGATCACTATCCAATGGACAACCGATTTGGGGGCCATGTTTAGCAACGCCATGTGTCAATTGCGCGGCGGTATTATTTGGGCAACGATCTTCAGGATCAGCCACACCATCCCTATCATTATCCACCCGTTGAGTGCCCGTGCCACCGCTTACCGCAAACACAAAATCGCCCTGTGCCAACTCATAATCCTTGATTCGGCCATATTGCGGCGTTTGCTCAGAATGTTGCGGCACCTTATTCCATAAATACAAACCCAACTCTTGCCCAGTCACATACCCATCGTTATTCATATCGCCCCACCCTTCACCCAACGCATCTACAAAGGCGGGCGTAAACACACTTTTCGCCGGCACCGTTTCATTAGCACTGCCGGCCGTGATAAATTGGCGCACCGGGCGAGCCGCCGCTTGGCTGATTTGGGGCGGAACTGTAGGCCGTTGTTTGGCGAGAAACACCGTGCCCGAAAAACAACTATCAAATAAAAATAAGGCATGTTTCGCCTCCAGCCGCCGCGCCCAAGCGAGGATCTCATTCATCGTCACCGCTTTTTGTAAAAACCCTTTTTCATTAAAATCGGGATTAGGTGCATCAATGGGCACAATATAACCTTTTTTCGCGCGCGTATGCCCATGCCCGGAATAGAAAAACAAGAGACGGTTGTTTTTATCAAACCCGTATTGGTTGATAAATGTCTCAAAGGTATTTTTGAGTTGGCGGGTATTCAGATTCAAGGCCTTTTCAACGTGAAAGCCTTTGGAAGTCAGCAGAGTTTCGACTTGTTGCAACTCGCCCGGGATGCTCTCCAAGTTTTGCCAACCGTTGGTATAATGACTTTCGCCAATCAGCAGCGCATAACTGCCTGAATATGATGATAATATTCTGGGGCCATGCGGGCTAGGGACGACCGGCGGGGGCGGCGTTGGTATCAAAGTCGTCGAATTGGGATCGGGCGTGATGCCGCCAATATCACGCTTGCCATTGTTAGGCTGCTGATTGGGAGGCGAAGAGAATTGAGTGATGACTAAAAAAATACCACCGATGATGGCGGTAATGACAAGAAGTATAAGTGTTTGTTTCATAGTAGGCTCCTACAATCATTACAGAAAGTTCGTCATAATACAGCAACTACAGGGATTCGTTATAATAAAGGATAAGAACGCAACAACTACAGGGATTCGTTATAATAACGGATTAAGCAACTACAAGGATTCGTTATAATAACGGATTAAGCAACTACAAGGATTCGTTATAATAACGGATTAAGAACGCAACAACTACAGGGATTCGTTATAATAACGGATTAAGAACGCAAGATTTATCTGGAGTCCAAGATTTATCTGGAGTCCAAGATTTATCTTGGACGTCTAATAATTATAAAGCAACGCCCTTGGCACTGTCATAAACTTTTAAATTCGTTTATCCGCGTAATTCGTTGTACTTCGCGTATCCGTTGTACTTAGCGTAATTCGTTGTACTACTTAGATTTTAATCCGTTTATCCACGTCATCCGTTGTACTCGTTTATCCACGTCATAGGCGTTCCGCCACTGCTAATAAGTGGCAAGAGACGGCTAAAGAAATGGTGGGCAACACGTTGCCCACCCTACAACACAATGCCATTAAGTTAAGCTTTTTCGTGAGGGCTTTGCACGTGGGATTGCCCCTACGAACCGTCATGTTATGTAGGGGCAATCCTTTATGGTTGCCCTTAACTTAATGGCATTGACCCTACAACAGGGATTTTTTGAAATTCCTTTAAAACCCAATAATCCTTCTCAAACGAGACTTCGGGGCTTTTTTCAACTGAACTTCCGTCTGCACTTCAGCAGAAAGAGTCAACAAAACGCATTTTTCCGTTTTATCTGCAACTTGTTGACATTTATCAATACTCACTCTACCCGTTGATACAAAAGAAAAGCAGCTTTCTTCTTGATGGGCAAAGTGTATCAAATAACGCGCACAGCGGTTTTGATTCACCTGATTGGAAAACAAAACCAATTTTTCAGGATTAATGGGCGTTAAACTAAAATCCGGTTGCTTATCCACAATCGGTAATTTAACCGTTTCTAAAATAAGATGTGTGGCATGCGAATTATAAAATAACTGTTCCGCATAATCAGTAAAATGTTGTTCATGAATCTTATAAGTCTTTTTTGAACAAAGCAATAAAACGGCCGCGGTATGTAAAACACTGCGCTGATATTGGCTATCAAATTCAAAATAGAGAGTATCGTATATCAGTCGATGACTATGATCTTGGCGCTTGCTGGGCAAGTCTCCAACCAAAAAACCAACCCGCTGCCCACGAATAATCACCGCTAATCTTGGCACGTCTCCGCCAACATCGCGTAGCGCAAGACGATAAACTTCTTCCATACTCTCAAAGAGTTGCATATCACCGGCCTTCACATACCAATCATAATCTTGACCGGGTTCACTGTTTCGCGTATGAACCGCTGCACCGACTAAAACGACTGGCTTCGTTATCATGATTCTGTCACCTCAATCAGTGAAAGATTCCCATAGATTTTAAAGGATCGAGAACGTCCCTCGGCAAATTCGGTTAATGCTTTTTGAAACGCGACATCTTCATTCCAAAACCAACGCATAAACTTATTCCATTGACTGCGATGTTGATTGTGTTGTACCAAAGCAAATGCCAGTGCATAGCGTTGGGGCTGCTCGATATCAACTGGCTTAAACCGCAAATTGGGTTTTCTCACAAAGATGACTTCCTTTTCTTCACCCTTTGAGTCAATGCGAGTAAATTCCACACAGCCCATGGTTTTGACCGGTATTAAGACACCAACGACATTATCAAGTCCTTCAATCAGCTTGAGAATCATTTCATACTGCGTTTCAAAGGCGGTTTCCAACTGTTTTCTCGTTTTCTCGTTTTTAAGCCACGCTTCACACTTAGTAATCACAAACAAGATGAGATAATTTTTGCCCTGACGGAGAATGGGTAGCAATAGCTTATAAATTTGTGCTGGGTCATTTTTTTGGATCGAAAGCAACTCATCGCCTTCGACGAGGACAGAACCATCTATCACATTCATAATAACAATCGCTTCTTCTAACTTATTTTTGAGCTCATCAAAATCAGGGTTGCCCTCTTTTGCGCGTACGAGTCCACCGGCAATATCACAAAGCACCAACTCCAGTTCTTTCTTACCCTTAAACAAGATTTCAAATTGGCGTTCAACGATACCGGCCGTGCCCTTTAGAAGCGGCCACGTTGGTGTAAAAGTCGGCTGTGCCAGAATAGTGCTCAGCTTTTTATAGGCATCATGAAGATCTCGGTGTGTATCTTCGCTCGCCGCCACTTCAAAACCCGCTGGGTTGTCAATACGTGACAATTCATGGTACATAGTAGAAAGTAGTGTGGTTTTACCCACGCCATCTAGCCCCACCATTATCATAACAAACCGATTTAACATTTTTGTCCTTTTGGTATGAGGATAGCAACGGGCAACGGGAAAGTCGTTTCCGTTAAACCTTTCCCGTTGAAGCTTTCCCGTTAATTAGGAATGCGAATTAAGGGTTAAATGGGCTTTTTGCCAGGGGCGATGCCCCAGGCTTTATTAATGTCGCCCCGTTGGGGCTTGCCTGGTAGATACACAGGCTTTATTAATGTCGCCCCGTTGGGGCTTTTTGCCAGGGGCGATGCCCCAGGCTATATTAATGTCGCCCCGTTGGGGCTTTTTGCCAGGGGCGATGCCCCAGGCTTTATTAATGTCGCCCCGTTGGGGCTTTTTGCCAGGGGCGATGCCCCAGGCTATATTAATGTCGCCCCGTTGGGGCTTTTTGCCAGGGGCGATGCCCCAGGCTATATTAATGTCGCCCCGTTGGGGCTTTTTGCCAGGGGCGATGCCCCAGGCTTTATTAATGTCGCCCCGTTGGGGCTTTTCGCCAGGGGCGATGCCCCAGGCTTTATTAATGTCGCCCCGTTGGGGCTTTTCGCCAGGGGCGATGCCCCAGGCTTTATTAATGTCGCCCCGTTGGGGCTTTTCGCCAGGGGCGATGCCCCAGGCTATATTAATGTCGCCCCGTTGGGGCTTTTCGCCAGGCAAGCCCCAAAGATTTTTCATTCTTAATTCGCATTAGGAAACTCGTCCTGTATCTGCTTGGCACACTTGATAGCATCATCAAGCGCATTTCGCCACTGTTTGCGTAACGCAATCTCGTTGTTAAAACGACTCAATTCGTCCTCCCAAAGTTGTTCACGGATCGGATCAAGGAAACTTTTCCATTCTTCCTTAATCCCCTTGGCTCTCACCAGACGATCTTTGACTTCTTCAACCAGTGCCAAAATGGCATTCGCCGGATCGGCCTGCATTTTTTCACTGAACTTCTTTCTGAGTTGATAAATCGTCTGTTGATAGTGGCTATCTAAGCCTCTGGTGATTTCTTCTGCCTTCTCCATGAAATTTTCCCGTGTCGCATCGTTGGGCACAATGTCGTCAATCGACTCACTGCTATAAGTGCTTAATAAGCCCATCTCTTCACGGACACGGTAATGAAAATGGCTGTGGTAAGAAAAGTTAAACTTACCGATATAATCGAACGTTTTGTGAATATTAGGATGTTCGTTTTTATCCAGCATGTCTTGAAAGGCCAATATAAGAATCCGTGGATCCGTATGGGTATCCATCTGTTGTGGCAACATCTTTTGCAACGCCTTCGGGAAGATACGCTCCAAGACTTGTCGGAGTGTCTGATCTATCTTTATTTGCAAGTACTCGTCCAACTGGGTAGCCAGAAATTCGGTCAGATAGGCGCGTAAGTAATTCAACTCCTCACCTACCACGCCTTTCCAACCACTGTATTCCAAGTATTGTTCGGCGAGATCTTCTTGGCTGGGAATCGGAGCGGTTTGTCTCGCCGCCTCGCAAATTTCCTCTACCTTGTGCGTAAACTCCTCGCTAATATCTAACTCATGCTGGACTTCCAACACTAACTTTTCAAGCCCCGTCGTCAAATCCCTGATAAAGATGTCCGATAAACTCCGATATCTTCTTTCCCGAGTTAAGTCGGCGTTTGTGGTATCAAAAGAACTCTGTGCGGCAGGCGTAAAGATCAACGCGAGCGTTTTGGAGATGGACACCATCTTGTCCGCTAACGCTTTGAGGTATTGCTGATCGGTGCTTTCCAAATTCTTTTCAAGATGTTGCAGCACCACCGAAAACACTTTCTTTTCAACTTCGGCCGCATCACTGCAATTGGCCGTCAAAATGCGCGGCTTGCTGTAAGTTTCCGGCGGCTGGGCTCTCAACAGTTCCACCTGTTTTTTGTTAGAGCCATCATTCTTTTCATTCAGAACGATGAATAACCGATTAGCCAACTCAACTTCTCTGACGGCATTATCAATTAAATCAAAGACATTGTAATCGGCTTGTTCCCAATCGGTTCCGAGTACATCGGGAGATTTAACAAAAATCACAGAATCCACTTCATGCTCAAGCGACGAAACCAATTTCTGTTCATGCCCTTGAGCGGCCTCAAGTCCGGGTAAATCAACCAAACACAAGCCCGTCACATCATGGTTAGGAAACTTGGTGTAAATGTTAGCCGTTTTGACGGCCAAATAGTGGGTGCGCCCTTCACTTTGAGTCACATAGTCGAGAATGACTTCAAGCTCAAGTAATTTTGGCGGCTTGGACAGAAAATCCGAAAAATACGAAAAAGCGCCATGAATAAACTTCAGTTTTTCATAAACCGCTTTGTCCAAATTTCTGTCATTACTTCGGCTATTACTCAGTTCGGGTAAGGAATCGCCAAAGCGTTTCAGTGAGAATGGCTTAGGCAGATTCAACCTGTCAAAATAGTCATAGAGAATTTCTTTAAGAAATTCCTCTTTCGAGTAAAACTCGATTTTGGCGTGTGGGCTGTCTTCGGAGTGATAAATCTGGCTTTTGGTGCCGGTGCAAGGGAGTTCATCGGAGGTTGGTATTTCCTTGTTGGAGAGGCCCGATATTTGTTGAAGCAACGTACTTTTGCCTTGACGCGCTTTACCGGCGACACCAATATTGATGGTTTCCTTACTAAACCGTTTAGTCAGGTTCATCATAGACGCATTTAAGTGTTTCACGTCTTCTTGAAGTCCACTGAGAGGCGTGGAAATTTTTGACGCGAAGCCCATAATGTCTTGCGGAACATCTTCAGGGTCTTCTTCAATTTCGGCCGCCATTTGTTGGAGGCCATCCACTTGCATTTCGAGTTCAGCCAGTCCATTATGGACATGCTCAAGTATCAACACTTTTTTGTGCCGTTTCTCTAAAACTTCAGCGATAACTGTTCTAACTGTCATAAGAGTTCCTTGTATTGGTAAATGTTGCCTTTAAATCGTTTGTAGTAATAGTTTGTAGTCGAAAAAGTTCCAAGGGCGTTGCCCCAGGTAAGCCCCAACGGGGCGAAATTAATATAGCCTAGGGCACCGCCCTAGGTAAGCCCCAACGGGGCGAAATTAATATAGCCTGGGGCACCGCCCCAGGTAAGCCCCAACGGGGCGAAATTAATATAGCCTGGGGCACCGCCCTAGGCAAGCCCCAACGGGGCGAAATTAATATAGCCTGGGGCACCGCCCCAGGTAAGCCCCAACGGGGCGAAATTAATATAGCCTGGGGCACCGCCCTAGGTAAGCCCCAACGGGGCGAAATTAATATAGCCTGGGGCACCGCCCCAGGTAAGCCCCAACGGGGCGAAATTAATATAGCACATTATAGCTAAGTTATTGATTTATAGAGAGGGCCTGACAGGGCCTTTCTTTTTAAATCAATGAGTTACATGAAATATATAATCTCGTAGAACGGCAAATTAGCGTTGACGCGGCGTGAGCGTTGAGCGTCTCAAACCGCTAAGACTTGGTTTCGACAGCCGGCGCGTTCATAAACATAATGATACCATATTGCAAAGCGAGGCGTGCTTAGCGATCCTTGCGCGTGCGAGTAAACCTCCGAGAAAAGGGGGCCATTCACCAAAACAACTGAATCAATTCCGCAACATGGCCCCTAAATAATAACAACTACAAGGATTCGTTATAATAACGAATTATCTCGTGGCGGTGTTTAGGTTTTATAGTTCAAAAACGGCTCCACTAATCAATCCAATCATTACGCAAGTAATCCTTGTCGTGGCGTCGTTTATCCGTTATTATAAAGAATCCTTGTAGTTACTTTAATCCGTTATTATAACGAATCCTTGTAGTTGCTTTAATCCGTTATAATAACGAATCCTTGTACTTTTATCTCTATACCTAAATCACCAAGGAAACCCTTTTTATGCGTGAATTCAATACATCAGGGCCGTGTCATCCGGCCCGACACTACACCGTCATGCGTGAGGCATTAATTGCAATCGGTTTGGAAAAAGTGCGAAAAGGGCGGTATTTGACCCTGTTTGCGCCCAGACAGTCAGGAAAAACAACCTACTTTCAACTCCTGCTTGAGGCCGTTAAGGAGGAAGGTTTTACCCCAATTCTGATTAGTTTTGAAAAATTGAAGACCGTAACAAGAAAAGTCTTTTACCGAGATTTAAATCATCAACTTCATCAAAGACTGGCAAAACCTCAGATTAAAAAGACCATTACAAATCAGGTTGATCTGGTTGATTTTTTTGAACAGAGCAATAATCAATCTCTTGTTCTCGTCATTGATGAATTTGAAGGCATACCTGATTCTGTCTTAAGTGAGGTTATGCATGCCTTTCGGCAAATGTATCATCAAAAACAATATCATGCCCTCCATTCCCTGATTCTGGTTGGCGTGAGTACCATCGCCGAATTGGTTACCTCCTCAGCCTCACCATTCAATGTGGTTGAAGAGTTGAAAGTCTCCTATTTTACCGAAGAAGAAGTCAGTCTCTTAATCGATCAATATGTGGTCGAATCGGGGCAGAGATTTGAACCCAAGGTGATAAATGCCATTTATGAGAATACCAAGGGGCAACCTGGACTCGTCTGTGCGCTGGCTGCACATTTGGTTAAAACAGTCGCCACTGATAAAACGGTGACAATGGCGGATTTTTTCGACACCTTGAATTATTTCTTAAAGTCCAAATATGATAAAAACATCCTGAATATTGTCCAGAAAGCCAAACAGAAAAATGCATTTATGTGCCGTTTGTTATTTGGCGAAGAACCCATCGATTTTAGTGTCGATGTTGAAGATATCGCTTATCTGCATGCCAATGGTGTCATCGAGAATATAGAGGATCGTGTGGGAATACTAGTGCCATTATATAGCAAGCGGATTATCACAGCCTTTCGGCCGGTGCATAATGGCGAAAGAATGCATTATGGGCTCAAAGCCAATGACACCTTTGACGAGTATCTAAAAGCTGACGGATTAAATATCCACGCCCTACTCAACAAATACCGGCAATACGTGCGGCGGCGTGGTTTCAAAGCCTTTGATACCGAGAATTTGAAAGAAGCGGCTTGGCATTACTCCCTCGATGGTTTTATTAACTTTTTTATAGAAGCCTTAGAAGGACATACCTTTATAGAAGTCCCTTCAGGTGCCGGACAAACCGATATTTTAATTGTCTATAAAAATAACCGCTATCTGATTGAAGTCAAAGTCTTTAGCAATAATACCCGGCTCAAAAAAGGAAAAGGCCAATTGGCGGAATATCTCAAATCCGAAGGCTTGGATGAAGGCTACTGCGTGGTGTTTAGCAATCTGCATACCGATGACGATGAACTGTATTATGACGAAGAGATCAAAGGTAAGCAAATCTATACCTATATTATCTGTACCAACTTTCCGACACCGAGCCGTCTCCCAGTGCCAGAGGAATTAAAACTGACAGAAACCGAAAAAGTGGCCGGAAAGATGCTCAGTATGGGCAGTTTTACCGACGAACAAATCAGCACTGCGACGGGTGTGAGCTTGGAGAAGATTAGGTATTTGAGAGAAATCAAGAATTTGTAAGGTACTCCTTAAAGGGGGCCATTCAGCAAAACAACTGAATCAATTCCGCAACCTGGCCCCTAAATAATAACAACTACAAGGATTCGTTATAATAACGGATTATCTCGTGGCGGTGTTTAGGTTTTCTAGTTCAAAAACGGCCCCACTAATCAATCCAATCATTACGCAAGTAATCCTTGTCGTGGTGTCGTTTATCCGTTATTATAACGAATCCTTGTAGTTACTTTAATCCGTTATTATAACGAATCCTTGTAGTTGCTTTAATCCGTTAT
>Ga0190315_1001203_pt1 | contig 10793 bp, 7 predicted proteins | sample 48701101_MG_FD_161673 | JGI IMG/M metagenome (GOLD analysis project Ga0190315, IMG submission 161673) | Hydrothermal vent sediment bacterial communities from Southern Trench, Guaymas Basin, Mexico - 4870-11-0-1_MG | ecosystem: Environmental > Aquatic > Marine > Hydrothermal vents > Sediment ...
GAATCATGCTCGACAATCACAGGAAGGTCGCGCAGTTGATGGCAAAGACCGGGCATGCTGTTCCCATAAACGATGATAACAAGGAGAAGCGGAAAAAACTCGGGATGAACGAACTCCCTGAGACCGTGCACAACTACCCTGATGCGCTGGAAGAGGTGCACAAGATCGTTTTCGAAACGAAGTTTGACAAACTGACGGAGGCACAATCATGAGCGAACTATCATTCTTCCTCGGATGTATCGCGCCGAACAGGTATCCTGGAATTGAGAAAGCAACGAAGATTGTGATGGAAGAACTCGGCGTGCATCTTCTGGAACTTAAGGGCGCGTCATGCTGTCCCGCGCCCGGTGTTTTCAGGTCATTCGACAAGCTCACATGGCTTGCGCTCGCATCTCGAAACGTTGTGCTATCCGAAGAGATGGGTGTAGACCTCTTAACGGTCTGCAACGGCTGCTTCGGATCACTCGTGGATGCGAACAATACCTTGAAAGAAGATGAGCAACTCCGAAACGATGTCAACAAAGTGCTTGCAGAGGTCGAACGCGAGTTCAAGGGCACGATCCGGGTGCGCCACATCATGGAGTACCTCTACGATGACGTTGGTGTCGAGAAGGTCAAGGAATCGATCAAATACCCTGTTGACCTGAAGGTAGCTGTCCACTACGGCTGCCACCTGATCAAGCCGTCGAAGGAGCGGCATCTGGGAAGTATCGAGAACCCGACGTTCTTTGACGAGCTTGTTGAGGCAACAGGGGCGGAATCGGTGATGTACAAGGACAAGAACGCGTGCTGCGGCGCAGGCGGCGGTGTGCGGACATCAGCGCTTGAGACTGCACTCAAGCTTGCCAGAGCGAAACTGGAACACGCGAAAGCCGCCGGCGTTGACTGCATCGTGGACGCATGTCCGTTCTGCCACCTCCAGATGGATGTTGGTCAGACCGAGATTGCAAAGAAGTTCGGAGATGTTTTTAATATGCCGATTGTTCACTATTCACAGCTTCTCGGGCTTGGAATGGGCTATACCCCGCAGGAACTTGGTATCGACATGAACTACGTCAAGAACGACGATTTCATAGCAAAGATTGAGAAGATAGGGGGTGGCAAGTAATGGCAGAATTAGTAGGAGCGGTCGCGGTCGCTGGCGGCGGCATCGCTGGTATTCAGTCAGCGCTCGATCTTGCCGACAGCGGGCTCAAGGTCTACCTGATCGAGTCAAGCCCGTCGATCGGTGGTGTGATGGCGCAACTCGACAAGACATTCCCGACGCTCGACTGTTCGATGTGTACGCTCTCACCAAAGCTTGCAGAGGCGTCAAGACACCCGAATATCGAACTCATGACCTACAGCGAGATCAAGGAGATATCAGGGGACGCGGGCAACTTCGAAGTCACAGTAACGAGAAAAGCAACGTTTGTTGATCCTGACAAGTGCACCGCGTGTGAACTCTGTCTTGCCAAGTGCCCCTCAAAGGTTCTTGACGAGTACAACGCCGGAATGAGCAAGAGAAAGGCGATCTACCTTCCGTTCCCGCAAGCAGTGCCCCGTGTTATGACGATCGATGCCGAGCACTGTATCTATCTGACAAAGGGCAAGTGCGGCAACTGCAAGAAGGTCTGTGAGAACGACGCGATCGACTACGAGATGAAGGACAAGGATGAAGTGATCAACGTCGGATCAATCATCCTCTCGACAGGATTTAAGCCGTTTGACCCGGCCGAACTTGAGCAGTACCATTATGAGCACCCTGATGTCGTGACATCTATTGAGTTCGAGCGGCTCCTCTCCTCATCAGGTCCGTATGTGGGTCATGTGAAGATGGCGAACGGCGAAACTCCGAAGAAGATCGCATGGCTCCAGTGCATAGGATCACGCAATCCCGAGATCGGGCGTCCGAACTGCTCTGCGGTCTGCTGCATGTACGCAACCAAGGAAGCGATGGTCGCAATGGAGCATGACTCAGAACTCGAGACCACGATCTTTAACATCGACGTGCGGGCGTTTGGAAAGGGCTTTGAGCAGTTCTACCAGCGTGCGAAGAACGAGAAAGGGATTCGGTTCATCCGCTCACGCCCATCAGGCGTCGATATCGATCCTGTCACAAACCAGCTCTCGGTACGTTACGAGGTCGAGGGATCGACCGAGACAGCGTGCGAGGAGTTTGATATGGTCGTGCTCTCAATCGGCCTCACGCCATCCGAATCGAGCAAGAAGCTTGCGGAGGTTGCAGGTGTCGAGATGGACGAGTACGGAAACATCGCAACCGCAATCGATGCACCGATGACGACAAGCGTTCCCGGAATATTCGCATGTGGCACGATGATCGCACCAAAGGACATACCTGACACGGTGGCTGATGCATCAGGCGCAGCATCGAAGGCACACTCGATTCTTGCATCAGAGCGTGGAACACTCGTAACCGAGCGGACGTATCCGCCTGAGAAGGATATAACAGAGGAAGAACCGAGAATCGGAGTCGTCGTCTGCGACTGCGGGATCAACATCGCATCCGTCGTGAGGGTTCCCGAGGTCGTTGAGTATGTCAAGACGCTTCCACATGTGGTTCATGCTTATGAGCAGACGTATGCGTGTTCAACAGACTCACTCGACAACATAAAGGATGTGATCAAGGAACACAACTTAAACAGGGTCGTTGTAACCTCGTGTACACCGAGAACGCACGAACCACTCTTCCAGGACACGTGCAGGGGGGCAGGTCTCAACCCATATCTCTTCGAGCTTGCAAACATCAGGGAGCACTGCTCGTGGGTGCACCAGCAGGAGCCCGATCTGGCTACCGAGAAGGCAAAAGACATCATCAGGATGAGCGTTGCACGGGTTGCACTTCTCGATCCCCTCTACACCCAGAAACTTGACTTCAACCACGGAGGACTCGTGATCGGCGGCGGTGTTGCCGGCATGACCGCAGCACTCGATATTGCTGAGAAGGGCTTTACGACATATCTTATTGAGAGGGAACCGGAACTCGGCGGTCTTCTCAGGACGTTTACGAGGCTTCAGGACGGAAGAACGACAAGCGAAATCCTTGACCCGATGATTGCGGCTGTGACGAGCAATCCGAATCTGACAGTCTACACAGGCACAACGCTTGACGAGGTCGAGGGCGCGATGGGTCGCTTCAAAGGAAAACTCTCAAACGGCGAAGAGGTTGAGTTCGGGGCAACAATAATCGCAACCGGCGCAAACGAGTTCGAACCAGAAGGATACTTCGGATATGGAAGCGACAACGTGATCACGCAGTCTGCGCTTGAGGTAAAACTCGACGAAGGAACCGTTGATGCGAAGAATGTTGTGATGATCCAGTGCGCAGGCGGCAGAAACGACGAGAGACCGTACTGCTCACGGGTCTGCTGCACAACAGCGATGAAGAACGCAATCCGGCTGAAGGAGGAAGACCCCGAACGGAATATCTACATCCTCTACCGTGACATCAGGACGTACGGCGTCTGGGAAGAACTCTACACCCGCGCACGCGAACTCGGCGTACTATTCATGCGCTACACTGAGGACGACGAGCCGGTAGTCGGCGATGGAACCGTGACGATCACGGACAAACTACTAAACGACACGTCGTTCGAGATTGCGACAGACCTCATCGTCCTGAGCGCACCACTCGTTGCACCCGATGGCGTGGAGGACACTGCAATGCTCTTTAAGGTGCCTGTTGATTCCAACAGGTTCTTCCTCGAGGCGCACATCAAGCTGCGACCGGTTGACTTTGCAACCGATGGCGTATTCCTCGCAGGATGTTCACAGGCACCAAAGCTCGTGGACGAATCGATCTCACAGGCATCCGCTGCCGCATCGCGGGCATGTTCGATCCTTGCGAAGGAACAGCTTGAGACGAGCGGCGTTATCTCGGTCGTGGACGAGGACGTCTGCATCGGCTGCGGCAGGTGCATCGAGGTATGCCCGTACGGCGCACCTGCACTCAAAGAGGTCGAGGTTGTGACCGAGGAGATCACTTACATTACCCGCAAGAGCGAGATCGATCCTGCAATCTGCAAGGGATGCGGATCATGTGCAGCCGAATGCCCGACAGGTGCGATCACATCACGGCACTTCACCACAAAACAGATATCAGCCGTGATCGATGCATTCGCATTTACTGATGGTCGTGTCGAGGAGGTGGCGTAGATGTCTGAATTCGAACCAAAGATCGTGATGTTCTGCTGCAACTGGTGTTCGTATGCAGGAGCAGACCTTGCCGGCGTCGGCAGGCTCCAGTACCCGACAAACACCCGGGTCATACGCGTGATGTGCTCAAGCAGGATACAGCCCACGTTCATCCTGCAGGCATTAAAGGACGGTGCGGACGGCGTCCTGGTCACAGGATGCCACATCGGCGACTGCCACTACATCGACGGCAATGTCCACACCGAGGAGCGGATGAGAAACGTAGTCGATGCGATGAAGCTTCTCGGACTCGAGGGCAGGGTGCATCTTGAATGGGTCTCTGCAAGTGAGGGACCGAAGTTTCGGGAGACTGTCACCGAGTTCGTCGAGCAGATCAGGGCGCTTGGACCGAGTCCGCTTAGGGACGCGGCGGAATAGGCGCGAAGACAATTGTTATCGCGGGCGGCGGCAGGTGGTGTCGCCGTCCGGTTCTTGTTTTTTGATTCAGCAGATATCATGTTGCGCAATCAGATTACGAACATTGGGGACCAGTTCATGGGGGACCTTCATGATCGTCTCTCCAACATCTTCATAAGCAGCTTCGTCTTCAGCGACTGCCTCCTCGTTGGTTTGACCCTCATAATGCGCTAAAACACGTTGTACCCGCTCTTCATCCCATCCTGGTGGAAATTTGTTCCGTTTCATCTCTTCCTCCTTCGCATACGTCTTCGATAAGCTGTCAGTGCCTTTCCTGATAGATCGTATGCTGTTATCACAAATACACCATTTGGCTCTGGCACATACACAACACGGAGATATCTGCCAGCCCGAGTTTGTCCAATAGCAACCCACACCCCCTCGTGTCCGAGGCGGTCTTCGCCGGGGTGCGATAAGACGCCAATCACTTCATGCTCACTCAGTTACATTATGTCGATAAATATGTGGTATATCTGTCTCATGGACGTGGTAAAATCAAATCTTCATGGTTGACGATTCTTGAAGAATCATCACATATATGCTTCTCTATCGCCAGAAACAGACCAAATTCACGATAACCCCTCGGAACCAGAGCGGGACTGAGCGTTGGTAACATGTCGGATAACCTTTAATAACCAACAGGCACAATGGTTGATCCGAGTCCCGATGTGGTAGCGGATATCCTTAGGGCCTGCGGAGCCTTAGACCCGGGTTCGAGTCCCGGCCGGGACGCTTGATGGAGAATAAAACATGAAATGGCAAGGAGATTCAAGGCGCCGAGTAAGCGGCGGAAGGATCATACGATCTCGCGGAAAGCGAAAGTTCGAGATGGGACGCGAAGCTGCTGATACGCATCTTGCGCCTGTTCGCTCAAAGGAGATACGCACCTTTGGCGGAAACCGGAAGATGCGCCTCTTCAGATGCGATGTGGCGAACGTGACCGATCCTGCGACTGGCAAGACCCGGAAATGTGAGATTACGACCGTCGAAGGCAATCCTGCAAATCAGTACTACACCAGGCGAAATATCATCACGAAAGGGGCAGTCATAAGGACGAGTCTCGGCTCGGCGCGGGTAACCAACCGACCCGGCCAGGAAGGTACCATCAACGCGATTTTGATTTAGGCGAGAAACCCTTAATACAGATGAATACGTTGGTGCATCAGTGAAGGATACTGCAGTCCTCATGAATTTCGTTTCAATCGGTTATGGAAGGGCTCGTAGCTCAGTTAGGCAGAGCACCGGGCTTTTAACGCTGCAGACGTTGCATACATCGCTGCTGTGTGTAGAAACCCGATGGCCGAGGGTTCAAATCCCTTCGAGCCCGTCGAATCACGACTTTGTGGAGGTATTCACATAGAATTTAACATACTTGATCATGTGATCGTCCCTGAACATCGGATACTCGATGACGATGAAGTAGAGGAAGTATTGAGCAGATATGGCATTGAAAAAGAGAGATTGTCCAAGATACAGGTAACCGATCCGGTGGTAAAAGAGATCAGCGCAAATGCTGGCGACATCATAGAAATCAGACGAAAGAGCGAGACTGCTGGCATGTCCATCTTTTATCGTCTTGTAATCGAATGAGGGAATAATGTTAAATCGAAAAAGGCTATCCAGAGCGTATTTTACCAAAGATAAGATCGTACAGCATCAGGTCAGTTCATTCAATGAGTTCATCGATCACGGGCTCCGGAAGGTCATAGAGGAGATGGGGACGATCGAAACTGAGATCAGTGGCGCTGGAGAGGGTGCGGGGACTTATGTGCGCCTCGGCGATATCGCGATCGGTTATCCGGTGGTAAAGGAGGCGGATGGTGCGGTCGATCGATTGTTCCCATCCGATGCGCGACTGCGCAACCTGACATATTCCGCGCCGATCCATCTTGATATGACCGTCGTGCAGGAAGATACGGAAGCCGATCTGAAGACGGTTGAGATCGGGGTTATGCCGATCATGTTGCGATCGAAGGCATGCAACCTCTATGGATTGTCGGATGCTGACCTGCAGAAGCATGGCGAAGACCCGCTCGACCCGGGTGGGTACTTCATAACGAACGGGACCGAGCGGGTGATCATGACGCTCGAGGACCTTGCGCCGAACAAGATCATGACCGAGGTTGAGAATAAGTACGGCGACACAATCGAGATTGCGAAGGTATTTTCAGAGAGGTTCGGGTACCGTGCGCTGACCGTTGTTGAGCGTGGGCGCAAATCAATACTGGAGGTGTCGTTCCCGTCGGTTCCGGGTCGCATCAACTTCGTCGTGCTTGTTCGTGCGCTCGGGCTTGAAACCGACTCGGAGATCGTGACTGCGGTATCAGACGACCCTGATATTCAGGAGTTCATGTCAGAGAACCTCGAAGAGGGGCACAATCTCGGAGTATTCACAAAAGAGGACGCGTTAAGGGAGATCGGAGGCATCGTCGCGGCAAGGCAGGCAAAGGAGTACCAGACCCGGAGAATCGGCTATGTGCTCGACCGCTACCTGCTCCCGCATCTCGGCAACGACGAGGGCGATCGGCTGGTAAAAGCCCATTATCTGGCAAGGATGGCTGAGGCATGTTTTGAACTGGTTCTGCAAAGGAGAAACGTGGATGACAAGGACCATTACGCAAACAAAAGGCTGAAACTTGCTGGAAACCTGATGGAAGACCTCTTCCGGGTCTCGTTCAATCGGCTTGCAAGAGACATCAAGTACCAGATAGAGCGTGCGAGCATGAGGAAGCGGGAATTGAATATCATGACCGTGATACGTCCGGATGTGCTCACACAGCGGATCGTTTACCCGCTTGCGACCGGAAACTGGGTCGGCGGGCGTACCGGAGTTGCGCAGCTTCTGGATCGCACGGACCATATCTCCACGCTATCGCACCTGCGCAGGGTGATTTCGCCGCTATCGAGGACCCAGCCACATTTCGAGGCAAGAGACCTGCATCCGACGCAGTGGGGCAGGTTATGCCCCTCCGAAACGCCGGAAGGTCCGAACTGTGGTCTCGTGAAGAACTTTGCCCAGATCGTGGAACTCTCCACCGGGCTTGAGAATCTGGAGCCGACCAAGGACGAGTTGTATTCGTATGGCGTCGTTGCGGTGTGAGCAAGTAGAGATGGAGATTGTCAATGACTGGTAAGGTATTTTTAAATGGCGAACTGGTCGGCACGCACGAGAATCCTGAAGGGCTGGTGCGCGAGATCAGGGCAGGGCGCAGGCGTGGCACGATCGATATGCAGCTCAACGTATCAGTCCAGGGGCGTGACGTGCTCATCAATACTGATATGGGCAGGGCTCGGAGACCGCTCATCGTGGTCGAAGGCGGCATGCCGCTTGTTACCGCTAGGCAGATCGAAGGTCTCGAAAGTGGCGAGATTGATTTTAACGATCTCGTACGAGAGGGCGTAATCGAGTATCTCGATGCCGAAGAGGAAGAGAACACACTAATCGCAATCGACGAAGCTGACATAACACAGGAGCACACCCATCTCGAGATTGATCCGTCCTTGATTCTTGGTATCTGTACGGGCATGGTCCCGTTCCCGGAACACAACGCATCCCCGAGGAACACGATGGGCGCTGCTATGGTCAAGCAGTGCATCGGAATCCCTGCGTCGAACACCAAACTGCGGCCCGATACCCGCGGGCACATCCTCCACTACCCGCAGCGCGCAATCGTTTCAACCGCGACGACTGGCGCTATCGGTGCTGACAGGCGCCCCGCGGGCCAGAACTTCGTCGTAGCAGTGATCTCATTTGAAGGTTACAACATCGAGGACGCGCTCGTTGTGAACAAGGGTTCAATCGAACGCGGGCTCGGGCGCAGCCACTTCTTCAGGACGCTTGAGGGGGCAGAGCAGCGGTACCCGGGCGGGCAGGAGGATCGGTTCGAGATTCCTGACGCAGAGGTGCGTGGCGCAAGGGGCGAGGACGCGTACGCGTATCTGGATTCGGATGGCTTGATCAATCCGGAGACGGTCGTCGGTCCCGGAGACGTTCTCATCGGAAAGACGTCTCCTCCAAGATTTATCGAAGAACCGACCGAACTCGGGCTTGCCCCGCAGGAGCGCAGGGAAAACTCGATCACGATGCGGTCGAACGAGAAAGGGATCGTGGACACGGTCATCGTGACCGAGTCAAATGGGACCAGGCTCGCGAGAGTGAAGGTCAGAGACCAGCGGATACCTGAGATCGGGGACAAATTCGCATCGAGACACGGGCAGAAAGGAGTCATCGGACTTATTGTTCCTTACGAGGATATGCCGTTCACGGAGCAGGGGCTCGTCCCTGACCTGATCCTCAATCCACACGCGATCCCATCGAGGATGACGATCGGGCATGTGCTCGAGATGATCGGCGGCAAGGTCGGCTCGCTTCAGGGCAGAGGGATCGACGCGGATGCGTTTTCGGGCGAGACTGAGGCAGATCTGCGAAATGCGCTTCATGAGTGTGGTTTTGCGCACACTGGAAAGGAAGTGATGTACGACGGCGTAACAGGCATGCAGATTCAGGCTGACATATTCGTTGGAGTAATCCTGTACCAGAAGCTCCACCACATGGTCGCATCCAAGATTCATGCACGGTCGAAGGGTCCGGTGCAGGTGTTGACGCGGCAGCCGACCGAGGGGCGTGCGAGAGAAGGCGGTCTCAGATTCGGAGAGATGGAGCGAGATGTCTTGATCGGGCACGGCGCAGCGCTCTCCTTGAAGGAGCGACTGCTCGACGAATCCGACAAGGTGACCGAACTGGTCTGCGGACACTGCGGGATGATAGCAACTTTTGATCGGAGGAAGAATCTTGCATTCTGCACCAACTGCGGCGCAGAGACCGAGATATATCCTGTGGACATGAGTTATGCGTTCAAATTGCTCCTCGATGAGATCAAGTCGCTCGGTGTTGCGCCGAGACTGGAACTTGATGACGCGGCGTAGAGTTTCGCATGTCCCGTTGGTTTGTACGTCACCTGCCACAACTTCTGGCGTTTTCAAACCAGATGATCATCGAATTCGTGGGATTCGTCCAAACGTGTGATTCGTGTTAAAATCACGAATGCATACGAATTTCACGAATCTGCTGCCACAAAATCCACAAATTCCGGTAGAAAATTTGGATTATACCGTATGAGTAAAACTTATGCCCTTGTTTGTGGATGGTATCGGTTTTCGGTCCGTCGATAAACAAAAGCGCATTTTATGCCGTTCGATCGAGTATTGCGGATAAAATCAGTGTAACGCATCTTTGACACTATAAATACTCATTCTTGATCCTCTTCACCACGAAGAAATTATGTAAGCGCCTCTACACCACGGTTTCGTTTTTCCAATCTCATGTGTAGCGCAGACAGTCACAAGAGTCATGGGCATGTGTTTTCATGGAAACATTTATAACGTAGTGCCGACAACGATGGAGCATGAGACTTCGAGCTAAACCACGCAGAGGACACGACTATTATTCAGTGGTCACTTCGGTTCGTAGCGCCGACAAAGTCAGAGAGAAAACAATACTTTATATCGGGAGGATCGACAAACTAACAGAATCCAGGCGTTTAGAGATTGTAAAAAAGCTTAAAGAACTGGATAAGCCGGAATTAATCTCTAAATTCCATTCCATTCTATTTTCAACAGGATATGAATTTCCATCACCGGTTTCATCACTGGAGATTGTTGATGTGTACAGCTACGGTCGAGAACTTGCTCTTCACAAAGTATGCGAGGAGATAGACCTTGTAAATACGATCAATCGCTTCGCAACCATTGGAGGGGGTCCTGAACTCGGAAAGATCGTCGAAGCGATGGTGATAAACAGAAACTGCGATCCATGCAGTTATTTTCGGCTGTCTGACTGGTATGAACAGAGTGCACTCCCATTCTTCCTCAAGCTCCCGCCATCCGATTTAACCTACTCTGTGACTCTAAATGCCCTTGATTACCTACAACCGGTGAAAACAATCAAAATGCAGACATCTCTTTACGAAAACATAAGGAAAACGTACGGTTATGAGTGTGAGAGGCTTGATATCGATCTTACCTCGACATATTTTGAAGGGAACGAGTGTGTTCTGGCAAAATTCGGATATTCACGAGATCATCGTCCGGATAAGCTCCAGATCGTAGTCGTCTTCGTGGTGGATCAGAAAGGCGTTCTCGTCACTCATCGTGTCTGGCCAGGTAATCAAACTGATTCAAAG
>Ga0190315_1001204_pt1 | contig 10792 bp, 6 predicted proteins | sample 48701101_MG_FD_161673 | JGI IMG/M metagenome (GOLD analysis project Ga0190315, IMG submission 161673) | Hydrothermal vent sediment bacterial communities from Southern Trench, Guaymas Basin, Mexico - 4870-11-0-1_MG | ecosystem: Environmental > Aquatic > Marine > Hydrothermal vents > Sediment ...
CATAAAAACACATCCAACCCCCTTGATCAAATCCCTATTTATCCCTAAATCCTTTTCCGCATCTAAGTCATTCAATCTCTCGGTCACTCCCTTATAAAAAAAACTGATCTGCTCACCATCCCGCTTGAAGAACAAGGATCTGGTAGTATCACCAAAGATCCCCTTCAAAAATAATATAATCCCAAAATTCTGCATATATTTTCTATAATCCTCGGCGTCCGTTCCAATAACACTTACTAGGCCCGTCTTTAGCCCAAGAGCCCTTGAAACTACCGCCGTGTTAGCACCCATTCCACCATAGAATTGCCTGAATTTTATCACCTCTGAGGCATTATTCAGTCTGGGGATCTTGTCAACCTCATAGAAATGATCAATTGCTATATCCCCAAAGACAAGAACATCTATGCCATTTTTTCCATTTTCCATATATTCTATTAAGAATCCTGAGATTAAAACATTCTCGATCTCGGTCACGTTTTTTGCATGAACTTCTTAACTACTCCCTTCCTAAATTTTTCTTTCTTCTTTTCTCTGGTATCTATATAAACATCAACTATGCTCTTAATACCCTCCGCGGTTCTAACTATAATGCTTCCCCTATAGGATTTCCTTTTTATATCTTCCTTGGGATTGATGCTTATTTTGACTACCTTCTCCTCTCCCTTTTCTAATCTGAAGAGATTCTCACTATAGTTTACATATATCCCCGCCGAGAGTAGGTCTTCATCATATATTATGACCTTGGAGAGAGGGGTATATCCCTCATTTCTTATAGCAATGTCTACCGTTTCTGTCTCACCTGGTGGGACATTTACAATGAGGTCGGATACTGGCCTGGGAGGCAAGGTTACTGTAAGCATCTTCTTTTTCTTTTGTGGAATTACCTTAGATGGTACCCTGGGTGGGATACTAGTGGATATTCTTTCTCTCATTAATGGTCTCTTTTCTGGTACTGGTTTAATATAAGGAGTCCTTGCTTTCACCCCCTCTCCAGTAACCCTGAATCCGTATTCTTTCATAACAAATTCTTCTACCGATATCCCTCTCCTCCTTGCACCACGAATGAGTGATCTATAGAGCCTTTTATTTTTTTGTATTTTTTCTACTGGTATTTCTCCCCTCATATCTGCCATTTCTCTTAATCTGGGTTTAATCTCCTCTTTTGGTAGCTCTTTCTCAGGTATAGCCTCATAGCCTCTCAAGCCAACAACTGCCCCTGGTTCTTCCTCCTCAATCCTTTTCTCCTTTAATGGTTGTATGAAAATCGTGGGCAATACTAAGAACGCAGTAAACCAGTTTATTAATCCGAAGACGATTAAAGGGGATATTATTAGGAGCAGGGTTCCAGATATGTTTATAATGTTAGAAATTTCTGGGATAAGAGCAAGAATAGCATTCCCACCTACTGCAATGACAATAAGAGCAATTGCATATCCCACCGGGAGGAATATCCAGAACAGTAACTGTTTTAAAAGTATCCTGCCTATGCTTTCAGTTAGATAGAAAAATGAGAAGAATACCGCCACGGGAAATATTACTGCCAATAGAATTATCAAGAGGTATCTTAATAACAAGACTGCAAATACAGCTATAGAAAATAAAACTGTTAATATTAAAAATGGTATGCTTATTGCTACATCGATGAGCATGAACCTCGTCATTTGAGACTGGAAATAGTCTATGGTGGCTTTATGCATGCTGGTAAAATCTCCAGTATATTGTTTCAATATCTCTGAGGTTATGGTATTGGAAGTATTAAGCATGAGTTGGATTATCTCTACCGATAAAGAAATAATAGCCATGCCAATTATCAATTTTAAAAGCATTGACTTTGCCTTGGATCTGCCTCGTGGAGAACCAGAGAAGAATATCAGATAGAAGCCAACAGAAATGATACCAAAGACAAAAACCGGCTGTAGGAGGAAGATAAAGAAATTTATAAATCCTTCTATTTTGGGGTCTGTTAGTGGTGGATCATTCAGTAAGGATTCATCAATATTTGTGTAAGTAGCATCCCTCAATTCATTAACCTTGGATGTGACCATCGAGGCAATTATTACCCTTCTTATGGTCTCTGTCAAGGATTTCTCTATGGTATCTGCTATGGATTTAAGAAATTCATCCAGTCTACTTTCTTCTACTGCTGCCGTCACTAAGGAAATCAGCAATAGTGATACTAATACAAATATCAATATTCTTTTCATTATCCTATTTTTCAACCTCACTTTTTAGTTCAACATAGCCTTCTTCTCTATTTGTTCCTTTTACCCCCGTTCTCCCAAAGTATGTGATTACCCTACGTACAGGTTGAATAAAGAGAAGGGTAGCAATTCCCGGCCCTATCCAATTCATCAAAGCTATTGTTACGAGGGGTGCAAATATTAATAATAGTAAAGAAACTACTATGATGAATGCCCCCATTTCTGGAACTGGTGATATGGATATGGTAGAATAGGTAATCCAGGTTGAGATTAAAACTAAAGATTCCACTATTGGCACCAGGGCCCAGAGGAATGTCTGCTTTATTATCACCCCACCTATTTTTTTAGTGGGGTAAAAAGAATAGAGAAGAACGGTAAATGGGAAGAATACTGTAAAAAGGATGATCATAAGGTATCTAACTGCCAATACAACTAAAACTGCTATGGGTAGCATTATCGAAATAAATAAAAATGGAACGCCAACCATGGGTTCAAAGAAGGTTATGGTAAGGAAGTAATTGGTAAAGAATGTGATGCCAATTCTAAAGATATTGGTGTCCAGATCTGGAACAAAAGAGAATAAGAGGGAACTGATAGAATGTATTATCTGAAGGATAGCTTGTATTATGGGTAAGGTTAATGTTATTAGGCCTATACCTATGATCAATTTTATCAGGGTAGATTTTGCTCTGGCTCTGCCTCTCGGAGATCCTACCACAAATAACATATACATCCCAGTAAGTAGGATAGCAATTCCATACAATGGTTGAAGAAGAAGGATGAAATAATTCAAAAGACCGATCACCGTGGCATTCTGTAAAGGGGGATCTAAAAGGATAAATGCAATTAGGTTATTACAAAAATCCTCCATGATAATATCTATCTTTGTTGAGATCTGATGACAGAAGTAGACCCTCCTGGAAAGTTCCATCCACATCTTTGGATGCTCATTTTTCATCTGTTCTGTGATCTCCTTTATCTCTTGTAAATACTCATCTGGAATATCCCACCCCTCAGGTTCATGAGCGGATACCAGAAATAGAAAAAGATTTAACGCTAAGATTGAGATTAATGCCATAGTTAATTTTTTTCTCATCTTCTTTTTTTCCATTTTAATTCTCTAAGGTAAAAATCCCCTAAATGATCTTGCTACAACGAATGGAGTGAACATTAATATAATTATCCCGGCAATTTCCATGGCAAGAATTATGGTATCTGAGATGTCCATTGTTCTTATAACATCTGTAATGCTTATACCGATAGCTACCGTAATGAATACCAAAGCCATCGCAACCTGCGCCAGCGTCCAGAGGATGGTCTGTTCTAAGAGTAATCTCCCTATGCCCCTGGAAGATAAAAAGGAATAAAGCAAAATACTCAGGGGAAAGATAGATGCCAAGACCATTACTATGAAATATCTCAATTTTAGGATAAGGATCGTTACTTCCAATAACAAGTAAGAAAGTAGCAGGAAGGGCATGGCGGGTCTTTCTACCCCCATGGGTGTTTCCATAGGATTGGAGTCACTACCTATGATATCCTTAGCCATGTTAAGCAGATATTCACTCGTCCTGGTAAAGTATTTCTCAGAATTTTCTGGTGCATGCGTCAGTATATTTTGAGTGATTGAATGGGAAAATGAAAAGAAGAGCATGAGAATGTATGGGGAAACGGAGATGAGAGCCATGGCAAAGATCATCATCATAAAAGCATTTTTAGCCTTCGCCCTTCCGGTTGGAGAGCCAGAGAGGAATATCAGGTATATCCCGGTAATTATTATTCCCGTAACACACAATGGTTGTAGAATCTCAATAAAAAGATTCATCACCCCTCTAATCTCTGATATGTGAAGTGGGGGATTCTTTAAGATTATCTCCTTTATGTTTTTGAATATATCTATCCTTTCCTTGATCAAATTTTCGTAATTCTTGGCAATGACATACCTCCTGGTCGCTTCTATAGCCTCCTCCACCCATGCTCCAAAGAATCCGCAAACGGTTGTTGTGAGTAATAGCATCAATATTGCTATACTTCCTATGATGATTAAATTCTTCCTCATTTTATCTTCATTTTAAGGTAAAAATCTTCTTATCAAAAATAGGATGATTAAGGGGGATATTACGATCAATAAAAATACTATTATCCCGGCTATAATCCTCAGATCCCCGTGGAGTCCCATAACCGAGATCCCGAGATTGGTGATAACTATCAATGTTGCAAAAACTACCTGCATAAATGTCCAGATAAGCGTTTGTTCCAGCATAATCCTCCCTGCGGGTCTGGAAAAATTAAATGTATACAGAAAGATGGATATTGGAAATATTAGCGTGAATAAAACCAAGATAAGATACCTCAAAGCCAAGATGATAAATGGCCCCAGGGTTATGGTGAATATAAGTAGAAAGAATATATGTCCGGCTTCTAAACTCACCAGGGTTGCACTATCAAAGAGTAACATAGACTGCTTAGTAACATCTGAAAATATCTGAGTTATTCCTACCGGACTCCTCTTCAATATTTCTTCTGTAATGGAGTAAGAGATATTAAAGAGTAATTGCAGTATCACAAATGAAAGAGAAACCACAAACATGCTTATAATCAATCTAGGCAATAGATTTCTGGCGTAGATCCTGCCCTTTATGGATCCAGAGAGGAATATCAGGTAGATTCCGGTGATTAAAATTGCTGTAACATACAATGGTTGAAGAATCCCGATTACAGAGTTCAGAATCCTTGAAATATTTTCATGCCCCAAGGGTGGATTCCAGAGGATAAAATCTTCAAGATCATCATATATCCCCATTATATTTGACACCACCCAGTGCATTATGTCTATGAAGATTGTTCTCCACCCCAATTCTATCCTCTCCTGATTCATAGCCCTTTCCCCCATTGCAGATGATGACGTGGAGAGGATAAGTGCTATTGCTACGAATGATACTAATTTTATTACTTTGTTTTTCATTCTTTCATATCTTGAGTGTAATGTGGTCTGGGGGTTCAAAGAAACTCAAAACTCTTTTAGAGTTTTGGTTTCCAAAATTCTTTCGGAATTTTGAGAACCCCCTAACCACGTTGTGATGATCAACCTTTCTGAAGTTGTTATGGCAAAAAATTTTTGAAAAAACTTACTGTGATGAGTGGAACTACTACCAACATCAATATCCCGGCAATTTCTATTATAATCTTTAGTTCGTTATATGGAAGCAGGGAGATTATTGCAACTACAGAGATTAATGCTACCGACTCGGTTACCTGAACGGAGGTCCACAGTAGGGTCTGTTCTAAGAGTAATCTTCCTATCCCCCTCGTTGGTAAAAAGAGATAGAGGAAAATGGTGAGGGGGAGGATCATGGTGAAGAGGGTAACTGCCAGATATCTGATGGAAATGATGATCAAAGGTAAAGAAAGTATTAACAGGGCTAAAAAGAGAAAGGCTATAGAAGCTTCTAACGAAAACCAAGAAAAATCTTGGAATTTTGACATAAAATAATCTATGGGGTTCATTTCCCCTTCTGGATTCAGTACCTGCATTGGATCTCCATGCCACAGAGATAACACAGATGAAGTCAAGCTTCCTGAAATATAGAGCAATGGATTCATTAGATGCGGGGCAAGTAGTACCAAGACCATCCCCATTACCACATGAGGCAGCATAGATTTTGCTCTAGCCCTGCCCACGGGAGAGCCGGAAAAGAACATCAGATAGAGACCAATGACGATTATAGCAGAGATGTAGAGTGATCCCATGACATATATCAGAAAATTTGTAATTCCCAATAACTCCGGATGGAATGGATCGGGATTCATCTCCAGGATTTGTATAAATCTGTTATGGTACAAATCTTTCAGGGAATCTAGGGAATTTTTGTTGATCTCAGAAAACATGGATCTGGAGATCAGATCTAAGAGCTCTGAAACGTATCCTGCACCACCTATAAATGCCAACACAGTTTGACTTAAAGGGAAGAGTATCAACCCCGTGACGATAATTTTCTGTTTTGGTTTCATCTTCTAATGAACCTTAAATAGACTATTACAATGATTATTAACATTATTAACAACAACATGTAGTCCGGATATCTTATCCCACAATCTGGGTCTTCTCCTTCCTTGCAATCTGGATCACAGATGTCATCCTTCAATCCATCACAATAATTATCTAATGAACCAGAGGGACAATCCTGAGGACAATTAAGATAGTTTTCCATCTTTACCTCGCAGGTCCCATCTCTATTGCAGAAGCAATCTACATCCTCGCTCCGAGAACAATCTGGATCGCAGACCAGATCCTGGAGACCATCGCAGTATCCATCTCCAGAGCCAGATGGACAATCTTCCGGACAATTTTCATAATTTTCCCTTGGGTCACAGATGCCGTCTTTATTGCAAATTTCTCTGACAAAAATTTCTATCGATGCCCTCTCCATTACCCTGTTGGCGTCGATAACCTCCAACGCAATTTCGTGTTTTCCGGGTGATATAGATTCGATTTTTTCTATCTTCTTACCATCCAATGTCCATTGATAGTTGTAGGGTTCCCTGCCCCCAGACAGAGAAGCGATAAGATTTATGGAATCGCCTTCTGTATAGAGTTCATCACTTCTGGGCGAGGCTATGGAGACACTTAACGGTGGCTCTTTACTATGTTCGATGAAAATATATACACTATGCTTTTTCATATTATTATTTCTATCCTTAACGATGAGCGTGATCTTATGTAGGCCCAATGGAAGTCTTGCGGAGAAGATTTTCTCATTTCCTATTATAATATTATCGGATAGCCATTCATAGGTGTAGGGTTCTATTCCGCCAGTTACTTGGGCCGAGAAATTAATTGGTTGATTCTCTTTATAAGTAGTTTCGGCCAAGGGGGATTTAATCTTCACCTGTAATGGTTTGGGGATAATTCTGATACTTATACTATCGGTAGCCTCCTTACTATCTCTGCTTACCTTTAACACTATGTTATGAATTCCCAGGGAAAGATTTTTCAAGGAGATAAATCTTTTTCTACCTAAAATGCCATCCTTGTTGGATTTCCAGAGATAGTTATAAGTTCCTTTATATATGCCTTCATCGGCAATGGAGTTAAATAGAATTGTCTCCCCAAGTTGAAATATCTCTCCATCGGAAGGCGATAAGATCTTGGCTTTTAATCTTCCAATAGTATAGCTATAGTGAGTGCCACAGTAACTGACATCTACGTTATGAATACCCCTGGTGAAAGATGACAATTGACTACTGGTACAACTCACGGATTCAGATTCTTGAGGATATAGGGTTAATGTTAAATTTTCTTCACATAAAATTACTTTACCATCTATCTCAATGATTACCCTATCTGTGCAGATGGTATCCTTCTCATTTTTTACACTACAATCGAGTTTTATGTCTGGAAAATCCGTTCTGGTTATCTCTTGGATCTCAGAAAAGACCATAAAAGAACATCCATAGATGATGATAAATGCTATCAATAATTCTAACATTGATTTCATCTTATTTTTTACCTCTAATTTCATCCCACATACCATACAGGTCTAGTCTACCCTCCGTAAACCATTTATATGAAAATGCCAATAGAACCAAGATAATTACCAAGAGGAGAACATCTGGGGACAAAAACCACCATAAAATATCCAGGGAGCTAACACTGAGGTAGAACGCTTTTGTTAGGTGTTGATATCCATCATCATAGATTATCCTAACAACTGAGTCGTGATTTCCTATATCAAAATTGAATTCTATCTCTCCATTCTCATCCGTAGTGAGTATTTCTGAGATACCGTAACCCGGAACCTCAACGAGGATATTCCGATTAGGGACAGTCTCATTAGTAATGGCATCTATTAATGTTATATTAATTCTAACGTTACTTCCAGCTGGAATATCATAAGGACCAGGGTTTACCGTATAGTTAATTTTTTTATGATTATGTATGGTGACATTAATGTGAAGATTCTTCCCATCTCTTGGTGGGAATAGGGGGAAGGTCTGTTTCTTGGTATCATTTCTGAAATGGGTAAAGACAACAACGCTGGCATTTTTAAGATCATCATAGTCAAGTGGGTAGGGGAATGGCATGGCTGTAAAATTAATTATATAAATTCCTTTAACACCCTCTCCAGAGATCCCGGTACCTTTGAACCAGTTAGCAATATTTAATACATACATCCTATTATCACAAGAATCTGGATCGAGGAATCTGGAATAAGAATTATCAAAGACCATTCTCCCACCACCCCCTTGATCCATAATCAGGATCATGGGATAATTTAATCCCCGAGGATCACCCCTGGCAATTATCTGTATCAGTATATTTGATGTACTGATAGCGGCATCATCATCGGTTGCGGATAATCTGGTTATATTCCCCTTCAGTGGATTATAAGCAATGAATTCCGGTTCAATACAGCCAGTGGGGATTCCAGAAAGCCCATATTTCATATCCACACCAAATTTATCAGAAATGTTATTCCTTCCAGAGATCAGAATATTGCCCCCCCTTTGCTGATAGTTAGCTATTGCGTTGATCTCAGATCCACTTAGTTGAGTATTCCCAAGTTCGTCGATAAACCAAAATTGTCCATAATCAGATAACAAGCCTTCGGTTATCCTCTCATCCCCAGAGATGATATCTACCTTGTAACCTTCATCCTCCAAGATATTAACTAAGGTGGTGGGCTCATCTCCAGTATAATAGATCAATATCCTTGAAAGTTTTTCCGGGGATAATTTTGATCTCATGATGTGGATAACATTTCCGGAGAGATCCCCGGTGGATAGCGTATTTGGCCCGCTTCTGTCCACTGCTTTTAAATCACTTGTCTCAAAGGTAGTGAGATCCACGAAATCGTAATAAATGACTTCATCCTCATGGAAGGTTCTATCAGAGGTACATGGAAATTTGTAGCTGTGTCCCTTTGGAGGAAGACAAACACAGTCCGTTCTCTTGTATTTGTTGCCATTTTCATCTATACAGGTGACATCTGTTATATCATCCTCTGGGCACGTGCAATCCAGGGGGCATATCTTTCTGCATTGCTCTGGATAATTAAATTCCTTATTCTCGTAACCATAACCATCAACAAATGTGTATGTCTTTTTTTCTGGCCCACTGGCGAATTTTTTTCTGTACAATTCGTGTTTCACAGGATAGATCAAAGAGAGATGCTCTATACTGGAATTCCCCATATTCAGGATAATCCTATTGGAGATATCTGGATCAACGGTAATATTTATTATACCCTTAACCTTTATCAACCCATCTTCAATATTCTGTATATCCCCCTCTATACTCAGATTTATGTCATCTAAGAGTTCTTTGTGAACTAATGAAGGGCCCTTTTCCTCGCAGTGAATGGATATATCATCACCCATGCTTCCAGAGACATCACTAATCAAGATGGTATTATTGACATTCTCAGCTAATTTCTTATAGATGTCTGTGAGAAGATTGGCGCATTCTATCTTATAGAATTTTCCATTTGTAATCTTTGCTATCTCCTCAAGAAGTTCCTCGTCTGCAGTATTTCCCAGGGCTAAGGTGTGTATTACGATACCCTTACTTGCAGCTATCCTCGCCTGCTGCTTTGCCTGTTCTTTACTTATATCCTCTGAACATCTAATATCTTCAACCTGATCTATGCATTGGGGAAGACAAGCAGTAGACTTGCCATCCGACATAAGTATCATATACCTCTGACCAGGTGGTTGATCTTCTATCAATTCTATCCCCCTCTTCAATCCGCCGGGTATACAAGTACCCCACAATGGTCTATATTTTCTCACCTCATCGTATAGTAATCTTTCGTTGCTCGTTAATGGCAATTCTGAGTATATGCCCAGAGGACAATGTGGCGCCTCCCAAGACCAGTAACAGCTGAATGCCACCATACCTATCTTATTTCCCCTTTCCAGTGATTCCTGAATAAAACCAATAATTGCTTCTTTAAGGGCGTCGATCTGAGGCTCAGATATATCAATGACACCACCCCATGTATCGCTTATACTCTCTTTAGTATTTATAGTTCTACCAGCTACCCCCAGAGATGTTTCAAATTCCTCCTCTATACCAGCCTTGAATTCCGTGGCATTTTCAGAGAGATTATATCTCAGAGTAATATCCTGATTGATGGTGAATTGTTTTCTATTATTAGCAACTTTATACAAAATTTTTGTAATATACTCCCCTTTTTCTTCATCCTTTTCAAATGTTACACTATCTCTAGGTATTTCGAAGGGTAAATTTCCAGAACTAATTATCTTTATAGCACCATTATCGATTATCCATTCATTGGCTTTAGTCTTATTTACACTGAGATTACCCTCATATATCTCACTGTTAGGAATTACTATTTTAATTGTATTCTCAACACCCTCCCCAAAATATGCCAGAATACAGTCCCCTCTTCTACAATCACAAAATGGTGCACAGGGCCTGCAACATTCCCAGTAGCATGAAGGCTCTCTTCTAAATCCACCTCCCGCGTATAATTCTCCCATACCCGTTCTGGTCCAATTTATCCCGTTTCTACTATCTGAAAGAAACGGCGTTACAGTGAATATCTTGGTCCATACACTCCTGAACA
>Ga0190315_1001206_pt1 | contig 10783 bp, 10 predicted proteins | sample 48701101_MG_FD_161673 | JGI IMG/M metagenome (GOLD analysis project Ga0190315, IMG submission 161673) | Hydrothermal vent sediment bacterial communities from Southern Trench, Guaymas Basin, Mexico - 4870-11-0-1_MG | ecosystem: Environmental > Aquatic > Marine > Hydrothermal vents > Sediment ...
TTGAATTTCCTGATATGGATCCAGGAGTTCGCATTCATCAATGCGGGGCAGGCTGATTCCCGGCTTGGCAAAGCCGGTGAAGCGAACCAGGGAAAATAGCTCCAAACGCCCGGAAAATCTTTTTTTGCTTCGTTTTGCCCCCTTGCCGATGCCGGTCATTTTACCCCGGCTCAAGGTGTAGAAGGTGATCAGCAGATCACTTTCACCATAGGGAATTTTATTGATAATCAGGCCGTGATCGGTAATTATGGGCATGGAAAGTAAGAAAACCGTTTTGCTGGTTAAAAAAAGTATTTTAAAGATATGGTAGCCGTTCCCATATAGACCAGAATGCCGATAATGTCATTGCTGGTAGTGACGAAAGGTCCTGAGGCAATGGCCGGATCAATTTTCAAACGTTGAAAAATGGTGGGGACCAGGGCTCCCATGGCCGCAGCTATGGTCATGGATGCAGACATGGCAATGGCTACCACCAGACCGATAATGGCTTCATGGTGCCAGGCCAGGGCAATGAGACCTACCACCAGGCCGCAGATTATTCCCATGGTGATTCCTATCTTGGCCTCTCGCCAGATGCTGCGGCGTATATTTTCAAGAGTTATGCGTCCGGTAGCCAGGCCGCGGACGGTAATGGATGATGATTGGGTGCCGACATTCCCCCCCATCCCGGTGATAACCGGAATAAAAGTTATCAGGGCCAGAACCTGGTGCAGGGTTGCTTTGAACAGCCACATCAGGTAGCCGGTGGCAATGCCGCCCAGCAGGTTGGTTAACAGCCAGGGGAGTCGGATTTTGGCGATTATCCAGATATTGTCGGCATAAACCATCTCTGTGGCATCAGTTCCCACCATGCGGAAGATATCCTCAGTGGCCTCCTCACGGATAACATCGATGACATCGTCAACGGTGACAATCCCCACCAGCTTGTTTTCGTCATCAACGACCGGGATGGCGAGAATATTGTATTTTTCCACCAGCTGGGCGACGATTTCCTGGTCGGTATTGATATTTACTTTGACCAGGTTGGAATTCATGATCTGCCGCAGTGTGACTTCAGGTTGGGACAGGATCAATTTGCGCAGGGAAACAATACCGACTAAGTGTTCCCGCTGATCTACCACGTAGATATAGAAAACCGTTTCCGCCTCATCTCCGCGCCGGCGTATTGCCTCTACTGCTTCAGCAATGTTACAGTCTTCCGACAGGGCGAAAAATTCGGTGGTCATGATCCCGCCAGCAGTGTCATCATCATAGCTGAGCAGGGTTTCAATCTCCTGGGATTCCTCGGTACCAAGTTTTTCCAGCAGAGTATGGGAAAGGTCTTCCGGCAGATGGGCCAGGAGGTCAGCCTTGTCATCGTCAGACATGGCTTTCAAAATCCGGATGGACTGCTCTTCCGGCAGGCGGATAATTATCTCGGAGGCAAGAGAAATCTCCAGTTCACTAAGGGTTTCAGCCGCTTTTTCAATATCGGTGATCCTGGAGAAAAGCAGATGCTGTTCCTCTTCACTGAGAAACCGCATCAAGTGGGCGATGTCAGCCGGATAGAATTTGGTGATAATTTTGTTAACATTATGCCAGGCTTCCCGGTGCAAAAGCTTCCGGATCGTCTCGACCATCATGTTGTGCCTGTTTTTCGTTTGGACCACTGGTGATAATCTCCCTGGCTGGGTAATGCGACAATGATGATAATTGACGCCTGTGTATAGCAGAAAGAAGGTTGAAAAACAAGGAAAAATAAGGGGATAAGAGCGGTTTGTCACTTTTGCTAAAAGTGTAAAAAACAAGGATGAACGGTGGGATTGGTGTGCTGAAAAAGGCATTATTTATGCTCTTCAAAACCTGCCGTCCGGTCAAAAATAACAGCTTAAATGGAGTGATTTCCGCTTGAGGAATGATCCCCGGCGGAAAAAGAGGTTGACTGGTAGCCAAAAAGATGTTTTTTCTAAGTCCCTTTCTGTTTTGAGGGTCCAATCTTTGGAGAATTGCCATGAAAACTTTGAAAAAATCCGGGGATCTGCTTTCCATGGACGACGCATATATCTGGCATCCCTATTCACCCGCACCGTCTTCCATCGCGCCGCACCTGGTGAAGTCGGCTAAAGGTACCAGGCTGCAACTGGATGACGGTTGTGAACTGATTGACGGGATGTCATCATGGTGGGCAGTGATCCATGGTTATAATCACCCGGTTTTGAACCAGGCGTTAAAAGATCAGCTGGATAAAATGGCCCACGTCATGTTTGGCGGGCTGACCCATGAGCCAGCCATTCTTCTGGCTGAAAAACTGGCTGACATCACCCCGCCGGGATTGTCCCGGGTATTCTTTTGTGATTCCGGGTCGGTGGCGGTTGAAGTGGCGATTAAAATAGCGCTCCAGTACTGGCTTTCTTTGGGACGTGATCGCAAGAAGCATTTGTTGACCATCCGCCAGGGATATCATGGTGATACTTTTGCTGCCATGTCCGTATGCGATCCAGTTAATGGCATGCATCATCTGTTTAGCGAGGTGATTATGCCGCAGTTTTTCGCCGCGGCTCCCGAGTGTCGGGATGATGCTGCCTGGGATGGTCATGATATTGAAGAAATAAAAAATATTCTGGCAGCTCATAGCGATGAAATTGCCGCCCTGATCCTTGAACCTATCGTTCAGGGAGCTGGCGGCATGCGTTTTTATTGCCCGGAATTTCTCCGGCAGGTAAGAGCCTTGTGTGATGAATATGACCTGTTGCTGATTGCCGATGAAATTGCCACCGGATTTGGCCGTACCGGCAAACTTTTTGCCTGTGAACATGCCGGGGTGTCACCGGATATCCTCTGTGTCGGCAAGGCGATTACCGGAGGCTATATGAGTTTTGCTGCCACCTTGACCAGTGAGAAAATCAGTGAAGTGATTTCTACCAGGGGGCTGAAAATGCTGATGCACGGGCCAACGTATATGGCCAATCCCCTGGCATGTTCCGTTGCTCTGGCCAGTATCGGTCTGCTGGAATCATATCCGTGGGAACAGCGTATCACCGAAATTGAGGCGCTGCTGGAACATGGCTTGTCCCCCTGCCGTTTTCTGGAAGGGGTTAAGGATGTCAGGGTTTTGGGAGCAATTGGTGTTATCGAGACTCATGAACCGGTTCAGGTTCAAAAAATCCAGGATCGGGTGATGAAACAGGGGGTTTGGCTGCGTCCCTTTGGTCACCTGATCTATACCATGCCTCCCTATATTGCCAGTGACAGCGAAATTGAGCAGATTACCCACGCTATGTGTACCGCCCTGGCTGAGTAGGTGGCATACCATTTCAATCTGTTGTTCATGAACCGTTTTCTTCGTTGGTTTTTCATCTCCTGATAGTCAAATAATTCCTCGTGAACTGATCATAACTTTTTGTTGATTTGCTGTCTGAATTAGTATACACTCCGCCATCATTTTAATGGCCTTATAAGTTTTTTCCAGGTATGGAATACCTTCCTGCAGGTGCTTGGATTTTAACACTATGCAGGATTTATTGAAGCAGGAGGATTAGCATGTTAACACACGAGCAACTGGATCATTTTAAACAGCTGCTGCTGGCCGAGAAAAAGAAGATTGTTGAAAAGGTTGATCAACTGAAACGAGGGGATATTCACACCAACCGGGAAGATCTCATGGATGAAGCAGACGCGGCTTCCGTGGAAGTAGATCATAACTTTCTTTTCCGTATCCGGGGTCGCGAAGCTCACCTGATTAAAAAGATTGATGAATCGTTGGTCAAGATTGAAATGGGAACTTATGGCATTTGTGATGCTTGTGGCGAGGAAATCTCTCTGGGTCGTTTGGAAGCCCGGCCGGTGGCGCCTTTGTGTATTACCTGTAAGGAAGAACAGGAAAAACTGGAAAAGCGGCAGGGGAAATGAACCGCAGGGCTGTCTTTTTGATGGTTCAGGTGTAAGTGATGGAATCGCAATATAATCCGCAAAAAATTGAGTTGAAATGGCAGGCCCACTGGGAACAGGAGAATACTTTTGCGGCTGTTGACGGTGAGGGTGAAAAATACTATCTGCTGGAGATGTTTCCCTACCCATCGGGGAAAATTCACATGGGTCATGTGCGCAATTATTCCATTGGTGATGTGGTGGCCCGTTATCAGCGGATGAGAGGTCGTAATGTTCTTCATCCCATGGGTTGGGATGCCTTTGGGATGCCGGCGGAGAATGCGGCCATAGAACGCAAAGTACATCCGGCTGCCTGGACCAGGGATAATATTGAATCCATGCGTCAGCAACTCAAACGGATGGGATTCAGTTATGACTGGAGTCGTGAACTGGCAACCTGCGACCCCTCATATTATCGCTGGGAGCAGCTCTTTTTTCTCCAGATGTATGAAAAAGGTCTGGTTTACAAGAAGAAATCCTCGGTTAACTGGTGTGAACACTGCCAGACAGTGCTGGCCAATGAGCAGGTAGAAGCCGGCCTGTGCTGGCGCTGCAGCCAGGAAGTTGAAACGCGTGAATTAAGCCAGTGGTTTTTCCGGATTACTGATTACGCGGAAGAATTGCTGGCCGGGTGTGACAACCTGCCGGGATGGCCCGAGCGGGTAACCACCATGCAGAAAAACTGGATTGGTAAAAGTACCGGGGCCAATATTGTTTTCCCCCTGGTTGGCAGTGATAAAACTATTACAGTGTTTACCACCCGTCAGGATACCCTGTACGGGGCGACGTTTATGAGTCTGGCTCCCGAGCATCCACTGGTTTCTGAACTGGTGGAAGGGACGGGTCAGAAAGCTGAGGTGGAAGCGTTTATCCGGCGCTGGCGCCAGGCACAGCAAGACAATCGTGATGTTGGTTCCCAGGAGAAGGAGGGAGTTTTTACCGGCAGCTACTGCCTTAATCCGGTAACCGGTCGAAAGATGCCCATTTACCTGGCGAATTTTGTTTTGCTTGAGTATGGTACCGGGGCAGTTATGGCGGTGCCGGCCCATGATCAGCGGGATTTCGAATTTTCCCGGATGTATGATTTGCCGATTATTGTCGTGATTCAACCGGATGGAGAAGCGCTTAATCCTGAAACAATGGTGGAAGCATACACCGGTTCCGGAAAGTTGGTAAATTCCGCTTCTTTTGATGGCCTGGATAATCAGAAAGCCCTGGAAGAGATTGCCGCCTACCTGGAAAAACAGGGTAAGGGTAAAAAAACTATCACCTATCGTTTGCGTGACTGGGGTATTTCCCGCCAGCGGTATTGGGGAACTCCAATTCCCATCATATACTGTGATCACTGTGGTGTTGTGCCGGTTCCGGCGGCGGATTTGCCGGTGGTATTGCCGGAAAAGGTAGATCTGCGTGGCTCCGGTGGCTCCCCCCTGGCGGCGATGGCGGATTTTGTTGAGACCAGTTGTCCCCTTTGTGGAAAAGCAGCCCGGCGTGAGACTGATACCATGGATACGTTTGTTGAATCATCATGGTATTATAGCCGCTATGCCTGTGCCAACTATGACCAGGCCCCTTTTGATAAAAAGGCGGTTTCCTACTGGTTGCCGGTTGATCAGTATATCGGCGGCATTGAACATGCTATTTTGCATTTGCTCTATTCCCGTTTTTTCACCCGGGTTTTGCGTGATCTTGGCTATATTGACTTTTCAGAACCATTTACCCGTCTGCTGACCCAGGGAATGGTGATCAAGGATGGGGCCAAGATGTCCAAGTCCAAGGGTAACGTGGTTGATCCCGATGCCCTGATCAAAAAATATGGCGCGGATACGGCCCGGATGTTCAGTCTGTTTGCGGCCCCGCCCGAGTTGGATCTTGATTGGAATGAACAGGGGGTTGAAGGGGCATCACGCTTTTTACATCGTCTTTGGCGGCTGATATACGCGGTCCTGCCGATGATCAAGGATGTTTCGCCCTATGTCGGTTCTTTTGGGGATCTGCCTGAAAATGTGCAGGTTTTACGACGGAAAACCCACCAGACGATTCAAAAAGTGCGACTTGATATTGAAGAGCGGTTTCATTTCAATACCGCTATCAGCGCGGTCATGGAACTGGTTAATACCCTTAAACCTTTTGTCGAAATGCCGGATGCTGATGATCAGGTTCTCCATCAGGTTATCCGTGAGGCCGTGGAGACGATTTTGGTGCTGTTGGCCCCGATTGTTCCTCATATTACGGAAGAGTTGTGGCAGTGTCTGGGACAAAAAACCGAACTGGCCGCATTCCAGGTGCCGGATTATGATCCTGAGTCAATCAGAATTGATACCATAATGATGGTGGTTCAGGTAAATGGCAAGGTTCGTGATCGGTTGAGTGTAGATGTGGCGATCAGCCGCGAGGAGCTGGAACCTCTGGTTATGGCCAGTGATAAAGTGCGGAAATATCTGGCCGGGAAGCCGGTAAAAAAGTTTATTTTCGTGCCGAAAAAACTGGTAAATATCGTTGTCTGATTTAGCTTTTTTAAGGTACAAGGTTAAAGGCTAATAGAAGGGGGTCACATCATTAGAAAAATAGCCATACTCCTTATTGTTGTCCTTTTCCTGCCAGCCTGTCTGGGATATCATTTCCGTGGTTATGAAAATAGTCTGCCGGCGGATATTAAAACTGTCGCTATCATGCCTTTTGGTAACCATACCTATGAGAGCCTGGTGGAAACGTTTATGGTAAACTACCTGGTGAATGAGTTCTCCCGCAGCAAGCGGCTTAAGGTGGTTGGTGAGAAGGATGCTGATCTGGTTATCAGCGGCGCGGTTTTGAGTGTTTCCACCAACAGTATTTCCTACGGTGGTGATGATCGGGCCTATGAATACCGGGTAAGGGTGAAAATTGAGGTGGAGGCCCGTGATGTTTGCCAGGATGTGGTCATCTGGCAGAATAACAGTATGAGCGAAGTGGAAGAATATCACACCAGTGGTGTTCCCAACGATGTCCAGATCCAGAAGCGCATGGCTATTCAAAAAGTCTGCAAGGTGCTGGCTGAGAATGTTCATGATCGATTGTTTATTGACTTTTAATGTTGTCCCGTCTTGATCAAAGCCTGAAGCAGGCTGCCTTAGCAGAGGCTGAATTTGGTTGTTGCCTGGTCTATGGCCAGGAAAATTACCCGGTTTCCTACCTTTTCTCTTCCCTGAAGAAACTCATCCAGCAGCAAGAGACCATAACTGTTGAACAGTATGATTATTCGCAGGTTTCCCTGGAAGAGGTCCTTCCCAACTGGGATGCTCTGTCACTGTTTGCCGAAAAAAAAATTATAGTCATGAGTCACCTGGATCGGCTGAAAAAAAATGATGCCAAACTGTTGAAAGAATGGTTGGACGCTCACCATGATGCCAGCGGTCTATTTTTGTTTCTTACCGCGGTGAAGGTAGATGGCCGTTTGCCGTTGGTTAAATCGGTAAAGAAATGTGGGGAAGTAATAAAAACTGATCATTTACCGCCGGCTGAAGTGCGAAAGCTGATGGTTAGACATGGGGAAGAATATGATGTCAGTTTTGCCCCCCAGGTGATTGATACCCTGGTACATTATCATGATGGAAATCTTCAGCTTATTTTCCGTGAGGCGGAGAAGTTGGCATTGTTTGTCGGTCCTGGGGGGGTGGTTAACTCTGAGGAGCTTGAACTGCTGGGTTGTGGTACTGCTGCCGGAAATATTTTTACCCTGGTTGATGAACTCGGCGCCGGTAATGTTAAGGCATCATTGCAGCTACTTAACCGGTTGTTGCGGGATAAAACAGTGCCGTTGGTTATCCTGAGTATGGTAGCCCGTCACTATCGCCTGCTGGCCCTGGCATCAGCCCCGTCCAGCCGCGGTAAATCGGCGGGTGATTTGGCCCGAACATTGAGGGTGCCGCCCTTTGTGGCCCAAAAAATCCGCCGCCAGCTGAACAAGTTTTCTTTGTCCAGGCTGTCTGATAGTTTTTCGCTGCTCTCTGAAGTGGATTACCGCCTGAAATCCTCAGCCATCCCTGAATCCATTATCATGGAGGATATGGTTCTGACTTTATGTCGGGGGAATGCGCGTGATTCCTGACCTTGAAGCCAGTTTTTCCCTTTTGCGGGAGCGCTCGGTACCGGTTCATATTGTTGGTCATAGCGTTGCCGTTGCTAAAACTGCCCTGTTGTTGGGTGAGGCTTTGAATGCCATTGGCCGGCAGCAAAATATGGCATTGTTGGCGGCCGCCGGCGTGCTGCATGATATTGCCAAGTTTGCAACCTTGAAAACCGGCGAAGATCACGCGCAGGTAGGTGCTGACTGGCTGGCTGAAAAAGGCTTGAAGCCGGTAGCATGGGTGGTCAGGCACCATGTACGTCTCCAGCTGGATTTGCTTCAGCCTGTTGATGAAAAAGAGTTGGTGTTCTATGCCGATAAAAGGGTGCAGCATGAAAAGATTGTTACTCTGGCACAGCGCTTTATTGATTTGCAGGATCGCTATGGGAAAAACGTGGCGGGATTAGGTTCTCTGGAGAAAATGAAAGAGATTACCTTGGGGCTGGAAAATAAGATTTTTACCGGCCTTTCCTGGTTGCCTGAAGAGATGGAATTCCAAGTTGGATCAGTGGAAAGGAATTATCCCGGTCTGATCGGTCATTACTACCAGCAACTGGCGGAATTGTATGAAAAATATATTGACAACCATCCGGAGATCTAGTAAGTAATGTCCTCTTTTTGCCATATTGGCATGGACTTGTGTTGTTAATATATTTCATTATTTTATCTTGGAACTGCCCGGTTGGGGGTAGGACGATTTATTCAAGTTGATAGGAAGAAGGGGTTTAGATGGAAATCAAGGTTATTGATAATGACGTTGAACGGGCGATTAAATTACTGAAAAACAAGCTGAATAAATCCGGCTTATTCCGTGAGTTGAAAAAACGGCGGCATTATGAAAAACCCAGTGTTCGCAAGAAAAAGAAACATATAGAAGCCCTCAAACGCCTGGCCAAAAAACGGCGATATGGCATAAGTTAGCATCTTTTGTAGTAGCTATAAATAAAAAACCGGCTGTCACTTTGACAACCGGTTTTTTTATTGGTCAGGCAATGCCCGCTCAGGTCTTTTTGTGTCTTTGGTTTTTGGAGTTGACCATAATATTTATCGGTTTAAGGTCGGCTATTTCCCGATTGTCAACCTGGACATAGGAGGCAATGATTACCATGTCACCTTTGCGGGCTTTACGGGCGGCAGCGCCATTAATACATATTTCTCCACTGTCAGCTTTTCCCTCGATGACATAGGTTGAAAACCGTTCTCCATTGGTGAGATTGTAGACGTGAACCAGCTCATATGGCAGGATATCCGCTGCATCAATCAGGGTTTTGTCAATGGTTATGCTGCCTTCATAGGCGAGGTTGGCATCGGTAACCGTGGCTCGATGGATTTTTGATTTAAACATGGTTCGCAACATGATGTCCTGCTCCTCTATGGCAATAATATGTTGTCAATAAGTCTGGTTTTCCCCACCCGGGCAGCTAAAGCGATGACTGCCCCTTTTTCTATCTGTTCAATTTCCACCAATGTTTCCGGATCACAAACTGCCAGGTATTCGAGTTGGCAGCTGCGATCAGCATCTGCTTGAATCGTATCCCTGACCGTCTGTTGCAGCATTGATGATTGCCGCTCTCCCTGGTTGAAAATTTCACGGGCCCGGAAAAGACCGCGAGACAGGGACAGCGCTGCCTTCCTTTGGGATGGTGAGAGGTAAGTGTTCCGGGAGCTCATGGCCAGGCCGTCCGCTTCCCGGACGATGGGAACCCCGATAATTTCAATGGGAAAGTTGAGATCGTTTACCATTTGCCTGATGGTGGCCAGCTGTTGATAGTCTTTTTCACCAAAAAATGCTTTGTGGGGAAGTGTGAGATTGAAAAGTTTGGCCACAACCGTTGTTACCCCGTTAAAATGACCGGGACGATGAGCGCCGCATAAGCCTCTGGTAATCTCCGCAACGGATACTTCTGTCTGAAATCCTGCTGGATAGATGTCTGACATCCGGGGACTGAAGATTATATCAACTCCGGCTTGTTCACAGGTTCGGCAGTCGCCTTCAAAGTCCCGGGGGTAGATATCAAGATCTTCCCGGGGGCCGAACTGCAGCGGATTGACAAAAATGGAAACAATCACTATCTCGGCTGTCGGGCGGGCTTGTTCCATCAGGGTAGCATGACCCCGGTGCAAATAGCCCATGGTCGGGATCAGGGCAATAGTTTTTCCTGCGGCCCGCTGGGCCAGTACATATTGTTGTATTTGTTTAGGGTCTGTAAAAATCTTCATTTTAATGAAAACTGTGTTTTTCAGTGGGAAAGCTGCCATCCTTGACTTCCTGGTGGTATTGTTGGAGTGCTTTGATAATTTCCGGTCCCAGGTTGGCATATTGTTTGACAAAAGAGGGTCTGAAACGATCAAAAAGACCTAAAAGGTCATGAAGCACCAGCACCTGTCCGTCACAGGTAGGACCAGCGCCGATGCCGATGGTCGGGATGTTGACTGAACTGGTGATTTCCGCGGCAATATCAGCGGGGACGCATTCGATAACCAGTCCAAAGGCTCCCGCATCAGTAACGGCTTTGGCATCTGCCAGCAGCCTTTCTTTTTCCCTTTGGACCCGGAAGCCGCCCAGCTGATTGACAGCCTGGGGGGTCAGGCCGATATGGGCCAGTACTGGAATTCCGATGGTTACCAGGGCCTCAATGGTGGCAGCCATGGAAATACCGCCTTCCAGTTTAACTGCTGTTGCCCCGGTTTCCTGCATGATCCTGCCGGCCTGACGTTTGGCATCTTCAATGCTGATCTGGTAGCTCATGAACGGCATGTCGATAACCACCA
>Ga0190315_1001207_pt1 | contig 10782 bp, 12 predicted proteins | sample 48701101_MG_FD_161673 | JGI IMG/M metagenome (GOLD analysis project Ga0190315, IMG submission 161673) | Hydrothermal vent sediment bacterial communities from Southern Trench, Guaymas Basin, Mexico - 4870-11-0-1_MG | ecosystem: Environmental > Aquatic > Marine > Hydrothermal vents > Sediment ...
GATCAACTGTCTGGTGACCACTATGGACGGACGCCGCTTCGGCAGGCTGTTGCCTGAGTTTTTCCAGGTGGTCCTGGTGGACGCTCCATGCTCTGCTGAGGGGACAGTGAGGAAGAGCTTCCGGGCCTGGAATAACTGGCGCCCCGGGATTTATAAAAAGCTGGCCGAGACTCAGAAGGCCCTCTTGGTCTCTGCCTTCAAAGCCACAAGGCCCGGGGGACTTATCATCTATTCCACCTGCACCTTTGCCCCCGAGGAGAACGAAGGAGTGGTCTCCTATTTGCTGGAGCGCTATCCATGTCACTTAGAGGAGATTTCACTGCCCGGTCTGGACGCTGCTTGTGGCCTTCCCTCCTGGGAGGGAGAGGTGTATAACTCCCAGGTGGAGAAGGCTGTGAGGATTTACCCACACAGGAACGAGGTGGGGGGCTTTTTTGTGGCCAAGATACGGAAGGGGGAGTAACCCTGGACTGGTTCGAAGACAAGGCTCTTATCCCTATTGCTGAGAAGGTCTTCCGGGGAGAGCCCCTGGGGCTGGAGGAGGGCCTTGCCCTTTACAGGACACGGGACCTTTTTGCCCTGGGCTACATGGCCGACCGTTTATCCCGCATGCTCAACGGTCCATATGCCTTTTTTGTGGTGAACCGCCACATCAATCCCACCAACCTGTGCGTCAACCAGTGCCGCTTTTGTGCCTTCTTCCGCCGGGAAGGGGAGGAGGGTGCCTACCAGCTCAGCTTGGATGAGATCCTGGCCAAAGCCCAAGAAGCTGTGGAGCAGGGGGCCCGGGAACTCCACATTGTGGGGGGACTCCACCCCACCTGGCCCTTCGAGTATTACCTGGAGATGGTGAGGGAGCTGAAAAATGCTTTTCCCCGGGTTCATATCAAGGCCTTCACCGCTGTGGAGGTGGAGCACATGGCTCGTCTCTCGGGGCTGGAAATAGAGGAGGTCCTGTCTCGTTTGAGGGAAGCGGGTCTGGATTCCATGCCTGGGGGAGGGGCCGAGGTCTTCTCTCGCAGGGTTCGGGAGGCTCTGTGCCCAAAAAAGACCTCCAGCGAGGACTGGCTTAAGATCCACAAAAAGGCTCACCGTCTGGGCATCAAGACCAACTGTACTCTCCTCTACGGTCACATGGAGACTCTCCAGGAGCGGGTGGAGCACCTCATCAGACTCAGGCAGGCCCAGGAGGAGGCACCGGGCTTTCAGGCTTTCATTCCCCTGGCCTTCCATCCAGAGAACACGCCCATTCCCGCCCGAGGCACCACGGGGGTGGACGACCTGAAGACAATTGCCGTGGCCCGCCTCGTGCTCCACAACATTCCCCATATAAAGGCCTACTGGGTGATGCTGGGAGAGAAGACAGCTCAGGTGGCCCTGGCCTTTGGTGCTGACGACCTGGAGGGCACAGTAGTGGAGGAGAAGATCACCCATATGGCGGGGGCTACGTCGCCCCAGTTCATCTCCAAGAAACGTCTCATCGGGATCATAAGGAAAGCGGGCAAGATACCTGTGGAGCGGGACGCCCTGTACAACAGGCTGAGGGTTTACCATTGAAGATAGGCAGGATCAGATACCTCAACACTCGCCCTGTCTATTACGGCCTGGAGACGGGGGCTGTGGCCATGGGGGAGGAGTGGATCATGGTGGAGGGCACCCCCGCCCAGCTCAACGAGATGCTGGCCAAAGGGGAGCTGGACGTTTCTGTGGTCTCCTGCGTGGAATACGCCCGCCACTGGCGTGATTACTATGTCATGCCCCGTCTATGTATCGGGGCCGACGGCGAGGTGAAGAGCGTCCTTTTCTTCTCCAAAAAGCCCCTAGAGGACCTCTCGGGTAAAGAGGTGTGGCTCACCAGGAGCTCCCTCACATCCAAGACCCTGGTGAAATGGATCATGGAGGAGAGGGGCGTGAGGCCTCTTTATCGGGAGTTCGTCATGGGGGAAGAGATCTTCCTCAACAATCACACCGAGGCCATTCTCCTCATTGGGGACGAGGCCCTTAAAAAGAGGGAGGGCAAGGTTTTTCCTTACTGCCTGGACCTGGGGGCTTACTGGAAGACCAAGACGGGTCTGCCTTTCGTCTTTGCCCTGTGGTGCGTTCGACGGGAATCGGTGGAGCGGGAACCCGAAGAAGTGAAAAGGGTTTGGCGGGCTCTTCTGGAGTCTCGGGACTACAGTGCCCACCACCTGGAGGAGGTCTCCCGTCTCTTCCATCGCCAGGCTGGTCTCTCTCCCGAGCAGTGCCGGGAGTACCTGGCGGGTTTGGACTTTGAGCTCACCCGGGGCCACATCATGGGCATGGAGCTCTTCTTTTCCCTGCTGGTGATGCGGGGCCTCATACCCGAGGAGCCCCAGCTGGAGTTTTTCCCGCCTCTGGAGGAGCTGGGATGAGTCGTATCACCCCTGAGGAGGCCCTGGAGCTATTCGACATTGATCTCCTTACCCTGGGCAAGATGGCCCACCAGGTGAGGAAACGCATCCATCCCGGGGATAGGGTCACTTTTTGCATAGACAGAAATATCAACTACACCAACATCTGCATCGGCAGGTGTGCCTTCTGTGCCTTCTGGAGGGATAAAGGCCATCCTGAGGCCTACCTTCTGCCCAAAGAGGAGCTTTTCAAGAAAATAGAGGAGACCTTGGAACTGGGGGGTACCTCTATTCTCATCCAGGGAGGGCTCAATCCTGAGCTGGACATCACCTACTTTGAAGATCTCTTCTCAGCTATCAAGGCTCGGTACCCCATTCACATCCACGGCTTGTCGCCCCCCGAGATCTGGCACATCGCTCGAAACTCTGGCCTTACCCTAGAGGAGACTATCAAGAGGCTCATGGCGGCGGGTTTGGGTTCCATTCCTGGTGGCGGTGCCGAGATCCTAAGCCCACGGGTAAGGCAGCAGCTGTCGCCCAACAAGGTTTCTACAGAGGGGTGGCTGGAGGTGATGGAGGCGGCCCACAGGGTGGGTCTCAGGACCACGGCCACCATGATGTTTGGCCACATTGAGGAGCCAAGGGATATAGTGGAGCACCTGGGGCGAATCCGGGACCTCCAGGACAAAACGGGGGGCTTCACGGCTTTCATCTCCTGGACCTTCCAGCCTCCCAACACGGAGCTGGCCCACCTGGAGAAGGCTACGGCGGCCGATTACCTGAAGGTCCTGGCCATCTCCCGGATCTTCCTGGACAACGTGCCCAACATCCAGGCCTCATGGGTGACCCAGGGGGCCAAGATCGCCCAGATTGCCCTTTACTTTGGGGCTAACGACTTTGGTTCCACCATGATCGAAGAGAACGTGGTGGCCGCTGCCGGGGCCACCTTCCGCATGAGCAAGGAAGAGATCATCCGCTGCATCAAAGACGCCGGCTTCCAGCCTGCCCAGAGAGACACCCTCTACCGGGTGTTGAGGGAGTTCTGACTTCTAGTTCCTACCGATTAAGGGAGTTCCAGGCCATTTTCGAGTGATGTAAGTTGAATAATATCAGTAAGATCAGATTGTAGACCCGTTTTCTCGAAATTTTCTTGCTTGTCCCTTGACACACATACTTACACGTGTTATGTGTATGCGTGTAAATATGTGTTAGTGGAGGTTGATATGGCTAGAAAAGTTACAATAACTATCCCAGATGACCTACATGAGAGGATGCAGAGGTACAGAGAGAGGTTTTCTATTTCGTCTATATGTGCAGAAGCTATCAGAAAGAGCATTGATAGTATCTCTGAGGCCGTTCTGAAAGCTAAGAAACGATTTGAGCTTCTTTCTTTGGAAGAAGCGAGTGACCTTGCTTTTAAAGAAGGGATAAGGTGGGCTGGTTGCAAGGCTTCACTAGAGCAGTTGGCGTTTGTATGTGAGTTTTACGATTGGGATAATCCAGATACTGAGGCTCTCCTCTTAAATGAAGGTGTAGAGGAGCTCTACAATAGCCATTCGGGAAGTGTGTATGATTTCGTAGTTGCTGAAGGTATAATTGCCGATCTTATGTCTAGATTTCTTACTGAAAAAAATGAGGATATAGAAGTAATAGATAGTTTTATAAGGGGTGCTAGATCGGTGTGGGTGGATATAAGAAGGGAGGCAGTACAAAAATTGACCAATGAATGTAGCGAATAACACTGTAAATGGGTCAAGTTCTAGGGAATCCAATGCTTAAATTGGAGAAAAACTTCTATGAGATACCGAGAGAATGCGAGCAGGAATTTATAGAGGCATTGAAGTCGTGATTCTTTGATTGCTTTTTCAGCTTTCCTTCGACTTTCCGGGGCTTTCACAGAGCCCCGGATTTTTTTGATGTTTTGCTTATAATGTTTTGATCAGAGGAACAGCCTTTCTAGCCTTTTTGTAGAGTTTGAGGTCTGCTGTCCAGAGTTCGGTATTGGTGGCCTGGGCCAGGGCCAAATAGTAGGCGTAATAGAGCGCTGGAAGTTTGAGTTTTCTGGCCAACTGCATGGCTGTGGGGAAGAGCCAGTCTTCGTGGTAGGTTTTTATGCCCAGGTTGAGGGCCGTGTTCATGAACTCTTCGGCTCCCTTTGGAGAGAGGGTCCCGTGGAGAACCAGCCTATGAAGAGCGTTGCCTATCTCATAAAAGATCAATCCCGGGGCGATGATCTGGGTTCCTTCCCATTCCTTCCAGACCTCGGCGGCCTTCTCTTCTCCTGGGCCGCCTATGAGGAGCCTGAGTATAAAGCTGGCGTCAACGCAGACCACTGAGGAGGGCATTTTCTCTTTCTTTTCTGGACTGATCTATGAGCTCCACAGCATCGGGCACAGGGCCTTTTAGATTCTTTCTCAATGCCTTGATTTTGTGGAGCTGTTCCTTTCGAGACCCTTCTTTGTCCTGGGTTTGGAGCCTGCGGAACTCCTCTATTGAGAGGATCACAGCCAGGGGAGTTCCGGCCCTTTCCACTATGATCTTTTCTCCCTGGGAGACCCTTTTCAGGATCTCTCCAAATCTAACCCTGACTTCGGTTGCCGCTAGCTTCTTTTCCATTTCTGTCCTTTGATTAAGCAATTGATTGATCAACTCATTGGTAGATTAACCTGAGGCGCAATAGGAGTCAAGAATGAGGGGAAATTAAAACTGGCGGAGAGGGTGGGATTCGAACCCACGGTGCCCTTGTGGGGCACACTCGCTTAGCAGGCGAGCACCTTCGGCCACTCGGTCACCTCTCCGCCGTGGCACTAGGAAAGATACAGGGAAAAGGGGTCAAAATCAAGGTACCAGTTGTTGACTTTGGAGACTGAAAGATCCTCTGGAAAGGACGTGGTAAGAGGTTACAAGGAGGACTTAACCGCTGTTCCTACCAATTCTACTCAGAATCCTTCTTGAGGTAATAGACTTTCGTGTTAAAAGTGTCTGAGTAGAAGGCTGCGTCTCTTGTGATTATGGCATCTGCCTCTGTTTTGCTGAAGCCTCCAATGAGGAAATCTGCCAGTATTCTATTTTTCCTTTTTCCTCCACCTGCGAGATAGTCTTTCCACATCTTTCCGGCCATCCACAGGTGGTCTTTTTTAAAGGGCGAAAGTTTTATCCCGGTTTTGGTGAGGAAGGCTTCGAGTTCAGCTTTTTGGCGGAAGAAGGCAGAGAGTTCTGCGTAGACTACTGGGCAGATAACCAATTTGCCTTCGGCGCTTGCTCTCTTGAGGGTCTCTTTGGAAGAGTGGCCAAAGTACGGGTCTGGTATGAGGATGTCCAGCAGAACACTGGTGTCGATGGAATAGATCACCTTTCTCCTCTTATCTCCTTCATTATTTCGTCGGTGGTGACGCCTTCTAGGTTCAGGTATCCATAGAACTCATCGAAGGGAGAGGATGGGGCCTTCTCAATGAGCACTTTTCCTTCCTCTTCTTTTATCACCAGCTTCTCCCCGGCCTTTACTCCGAGGGCTTCCCTAACCCTCTTGGGAAGAGTGATTTGTCCCTTTTTGCTGATTTTGACAGAGACTTCCATGTTTGCTCCTTCTTTTGCTTTACATTTGAAAGGTAAAGCAGTAGGGTGGAACATGCAATAGCGCGAAGGAGAAAGGGCCCCGGATGACCGGGGCCCTTGGGTTCGCCCCTTGGGTGGTTACGAAATCCTGATGGTGGGGTACTTGTCCTCTTTGTCCCACTCTTTGAGGATCCTGCGCAGGAGCTTGCCCGTGGGCGTCACAGGCAGCTGGTCACAGAAGGAGACAGCCCTGGGCAGTTTGTAGATGGCGATGTACTCTTTGCAGGACTCCACGATCTCCTGGGCCAGTTCTTCAGAGGCAGAGTGACCCTGTTTAAGGATGACGTAGGCCTTGGTGATTTCGCCCTTAAGGGGATCAGGAGAACCGATGACTCCTGCATTGGCCACGGCGGGGTGCTTCTTGAGGGCGTCTTCTACCTCGGCAGGACCAATCCTGTAGCCCGAGCTCTTGATCATGTCGGATTCACGGGAGACAAAGAAGATGTAGCCGTCCTCGTCCATGTACACGGCGTCGCCCAGCTTGGCCCTTCCATCGGTGACTGACTCTTTCTGGGTCTTGAGGAGCCTCTCGTCGTCGGCATATGGTTTCCAGTAAAGGGGCCCTGTAGGACCGATTACGGTGAGCTTGCCCACCTCGCCGGGTTTGCACTCGTTGCCGTTTTCATCCAGGACTTTTATGTCGAAGCCGGGAATGGCAACACCAATGGAACCGGCTTTGGGCATCATATTTACGGCGTTGGAGGTAATGAGATGGACCATCTCCGTGGCGCCCAGACCTTCGTAGATGGGCTGTCCTGTCTTCTCCAGCCAGGCGTTGAAGGTCTCCACACCCAGGGCATCACCGCCGGTGGTGGCCATTCTCAGGGAGCTGATGTCGTACTTGTCAAAGTCGGGGAAGCGTAGCAGTGCTCTGTAGGCCGTGGGCAGACCGGTTAGCACTGTTACTTTGTGCTTCTGGACGGTTTCCAGGAGCACATCGGGGGCAAACTTGCCGATGAGGCACACACTGGCGCCGGCATAGAAGGGGATGAGAGCGAAGGTGCCGAAACCAGCGGCGAAGGAGACGGGAGCGGAACCGCCCAGAATGTCGCCCTCCACCAGCCTCCATACGTATTTGTTCACCAGGTAGCTCTCACAGAGGATTTCCTTCACAAAATGGATACATCCCTTGGGAGGTCCTGTGGTGCCAGAGGTGTAAAGAATAACTCCGATGTCATCCACGTCTACCTTCTCTGTGAAAACCTTACTATCTCCTTTGTCCAACAGGGAGGCGTAGGTGAGATACCCTTTGGCCTCCCAATCCTTGGGGTTCCCGCCCACTACGATAACATTTTTGGTATACTGGAATTTGTCTTTGGCCTTTTCCACCTCTTCCATTAGAGGGGCAGAAACAACGATGTATTTGGCCTCGGCGTTGTTGAGAGTAAAACCTATTTCGTCTTTGCTCCACAAGGGGGACATAGGCACTGGGATGGCACCTAGCCTCATCATGGCGAAGATGACGGCCAGAGCTTCGGGGCAGTTGACCATCCTGATAGCCACTCTGTCCTGCTTCTCCACGCCCAGGTCTGCTAGACTGCTGGCGATGCGGCATGAGGCCTCCTGGAGTTCAGCGTAGCTCATAATTCTGTCCCCAAAAATCACTGCGGGCCTCTTGCCCTTCCCTGCGTCAATGTGTCTGTCCAACATGCAGTAGGCCAAGTTTGTGTTGTCGGGCATTACAAACTCTTCCGGCATCACATACTTGGGCCAGTACTCTTTGGGCGGGAAGTAATTCTCAGGTATTTGGGCCATGTTCCACCTCCTTAAAGACCTGCTAAATTTGTGGGTTGCAAACCGAGTTTTGGGTTAGCACATTGTGTTTGTGGTGTCAAGGTACCTTTCCCTTGACGAAGCCCAAGGCAAACCCGTATAAAAGCTATGAATTCCCATGAGAGAGGGCCCAATGCCTTTGGCAGATAAACGATGTGAGATAATCGTTCCTTGTGGCGATTTTCAGGTGCTCTCGTGTATCCTGAGTATGGACGTGGATGCTTTCTATTTTGGAATAAGGGGTTGGAGTAGGGCCGATAGGAACCAGGAGTTTTCCCTTTTTCAGGTGGAGGAGCTTTGTGAGAGGGCTCAAGAGAAGGGCAAGAGAGCCTTGCTCAGTTTCAACCTCATGCCCAGCCCTATGGAAGCCGAGCAAGCCTGGAGAGTGGTGCGAGAGGCCATCCTCCGTGGTGTGAAAGAGGTGATTTGCAGCGATCCCTTCCTGGCCATTAGGATCAAGGAGAACTATCCCCAGGTGGATATCCACGCCAGTCTTGGAGCCGTTGTACTTTCCTCAGAGGAAGCCCATTTTTGGGCGGACCTGGGAGCCTCCAGGGTGGTTTTGTCCCCTCATTTATCTTCTCAGGAGATAGAAGAGATCACTCTGTCCCTGGCTTCCAGGAGTGTGGAGACCGAGGTGATGATCTTTGGTGTGAGGTGCCATGCCACCATGCTGGGCCTTTGCAGGATGAGCAGTTATTTTGATATGAATCTGGAGAATTCCGGTTTGAGAACGGTGATATGGTCAGGGAGTTCTAAGAGAAGTGGTGTGTGTTATCGGACCTGCTCCCAGGAGTGGTTGGACCATAAAGGCAGGGAGTGGGAATGGGCTCCGGAGTTTTATTGGGACTTGTGGAAATTGCCGGCCCTTTTGCAGGCGGGTGTGAGGGCTTTGAAAATAGGAGGAAGGGGTATGGGATGGAAGAAGATGCGTGCTCTGGTTAAGGCTATACGAGAGAAGATAAGGGAAGAGGAGAGCTATGTTTGAGCTTTCTACCCACGTGCCTACTCTGGATGTGTTAGAAAAGGTGGATCTCTCTCCCTATCATGCCCTCTATCTGGGTGATCCCACTTGCCCCATGGTGCCAGGGAACATCTCATCTGATCCCGTATTGGTGGAGAGAGCTCTTCAGTTGGCTAAAGAGGAGGGCAAAAAATGCTATCTCAGTCTCTACGCCGAGCCCAGAAACAGAGATTTACCTTGGCTGGAGGAGCTGCTGGAGAAGGTGGCCCATCTTCCTTTAGATGGTATTGAGGTCCATAATCTGGGTCTGGTGAGGATGGTCCGACGTCTTGGGCTCTCCTTCCCTATTCATCTGGGCGTCTTCGCCAATCTCTATACCCACGAGACGGCTAAGCTCCTCTACAACATGGGGGTAGTGAGGATCTTCCCTAATCCCGAGTTGTCTTTGGAGGAGGTAGACTACATTAGGACCCATGCTCCCACCCAGGTCACCCTTCAGATTCACGGGAAGATTCCCCTGGGAATTTCTGAGGATTGTTTTATTTTAGAGTATAGTGGGGGTAAAAGGTGTCAGGAGGTGTGTTTTGAGCCCCATTGGTTGGTCTCTGGAAAGTGGAAGCTCAAAAACATAGGCAGGGCTACTCTCAGTGGGAAAGACTTGTGTCTTATAGAGTACCTGGGTTCCCTTTACTGGAGGGGGTTTAGGGTCTTTTACATCCAGACCCTTAGGGAGTCTCTGGAGTATATCGAGACCATTGGTAATATCTATAGGCGAGTTTTGGAAAAGATCTCTCAAGGCGTGGACGACTATCTGGAGGCCTCTGACCTGGAGTCTATGGCCAGTCTTTCTCCTCAGGGATTCTGCAACGGTTATCTTTTTAGGCGGTCGGGGCACCGATACATTGGGCGCCTCTTTGGAGGCGAGAGGATAACACCCATGGAGGTGGGGAAGGAGGGAATGGAGCAATGAGGAAAGGGGTGTCACTCCTCGCACCCGGTGGCAGCTTGGAGATGGCTAGGGCCGTGTTCGCTGCCGGGGCGGACGCTGTGTATGTGGGAGCCAGGGGTTGGAGTAGAAGGACGGTCCAGTATGAGCTCTCTGATGATGAGATAAGGGAGATAAACCGACTGGCCCAGGGTCTGGGCAAGGAGGTTCGGGTGGCACTCAACACCAACTTTTCTCCCACAGAGATGGACCTTTTCATGGTGAAGATGGAGCGCTTCTCCAGCTGGGGGATAAAGGGGCTTATCCTTACTGATCCTGGGGCCATGTACTTAGTGAAGGCCCATTTCCCGGACATGGAGGTCCACGTCAGTGCTGGCGCTAACGCTATAAATATGGAAGACCTTAGGTTTTACAAAGAGATAGGGGTGGACATGGTGGTGGCACCCTGTAATCTCACTGTGGAGGAGATTGCCGATATTAAGCGCCACGTTGACGTAGGCGTTGAAGTTTTTCTTCACTCCAATACGTGCTTTACTTATTTAGGTAAATGCCTTATGTCCAGCTATTTCAGATACCAGTGGCACTGGGACGAGGCAGGGAAGAATCACTTCTGGGGCTCTCCCAACAGGGGAGGCTACTGTCATAGGGTGTGTAAAGCCCGTTGGAGTTTGGAGGACGGGAGAGACGTCCATCTGAGGAACGAAATGTTCCTGGCTTTCTCCAATCTTCCCTATTACCTGGAGGCAGGGGTAGACTGCCTCAAGATCCAAGGCAGGGAGTATACTCCGGACCTTATTGGAGAGATCGTAGCTTTCTATAGAGCCCTTTTAGACGACCTGCTTCTTCGGGGCAGGGAAGTGGATATGACTGCTTACTTGACCCAGCTTCATCAGCTATCCAGGAAGCGGGACGCTCAAAGAAACAGGAGAACCTTCACCGTACTCCAAGAAGTGGTGGAAGAGGCTTCTCAAAGGGTATGATCAGTGCCTTTTAAGACCTCTTTCTGGGTGAGGTTCGGGGATACAGATCCCTTTGGGGTGGTCTATTTTGTTTCTTTCTTTAGGTACGCCCATCAGGTTTTGGAGGACTTTTTTAGAGCCCAGGGAATAGAG
>Ga0190315_1001210_pt1 | contig 10775 bp, 10 predicted proteins | sample 48701101_MG_FD_161673 | JGI IMG/M metagenome (GOLD analysis project Ga0190315, IMG submission 161673) | Hydrothermal vent sediment bacterial communities from Southern Trench, Guaymas Basin, Mexico - 4870-11-0-1_MG | ecosystem: Environmental > Aquatic > Marine > Hydrothermal vents > Sediment ...
CAGGGAGGAGGCGAAGCGGCTTGCCTCAATATACAGTGATAAAAAACAGAACCCCTGACATTAGATGACCGGGGTGAGGTGGTATAATAAAAAAATCAGCGATTGGAGATCACAAAAAAGACGCCCGGCAGGCCCTGACTGTGATGTCAAACCGGGGCGGCCTGCTGGCATCATGCAGGCCTTCACGTAACTCAGGCAGACAGTGGCCACTCATGAAAAGCCCATGGAAAGGATTGGCAGATAAGTCAGATATGAAATCAAGATATTATGCCCATAGCCTTGAAGACAGGCCTCCGGAGGAATGGCAACCGCTGGAGGAGCATCTAAAAAACGTAGCGGAAATGGCAGCGGAGTTTGTCCGGCCGTTCGGTGGTGAGACTTGGGCTGATCTTGCTGGGCTCTGGCATGATCTTGGCGAGCATGCGCCGGAATTTCAGGCAAAACTCTACCGTAAAAACGGATGCGAGTGCCATATCGAGACCCGGCTGGGCTAGGTAATCTACTCGGAGGTGGTTTAGATTTATCGGTAAATTTATGGAAAAGCATGTCGCCCATAGAAGAGCATCGGACCAAACCATACAGTCTGTCAAAGATCATTTGGAGAATGTATCGTTAATTACCCGTTGTTATGCGAAAAAAATCGGTGTTCCTAAAGCAGGTGAGTTGCTCGGTCTTCTCCATGATTTTGGAAAGTATAGCCAAGCATTTCAGGCCTATATTCAGTCGGCCACCGGTATGCTTGATCCTGATCGGGATGATAATTTTGTAGATGCTAAAGCTCTGAAGGGGCAGATAGACCACTCCACTGCTGGCGCACAATGGATATGGGAATATTTCGGCCGCTACGGACAACAGGGCGAAGTCGTGGGACAGATATTGGCACTTTGCCTTGCTTCGCACCATAGTGGATTGATTGACTGTCTTAAACCAGACGGGAAAAATTGCTTTGCCCTCCGGATGAACAAGAAGGTTGAACAAACGCATCTGAAAGAGTGCAAAAAAACGGCAGATAAAGAAGTGCTGGACAAGCTGGAAAAACTTGCTGTATCAGCCACAATTCAAGAATGTTCCCTACAAATTCGGCAATTGTTTGATCCGGTCAGAAAGCAATCTCCTCTCATCCAGGCATTCTATCTTGGTCTCTGGACCCGTTTTTTGTTCAGTTGTCTCATTGATGCCGACAGAATTGACAGCGCGGATTTTGAAAACCCGCAAAACAAAAAATTGCGTTTAAAGACTAGGCCTGATTGGCTGGTGGCCATTCGTCGCATGGAAGAGAAACTTGCGGCAATCCCGGTAAAATCAGAAATCGACCCTATCCGGCGTGAAATCTCGAATCGTTGTAAGGAAAAGGCCTCAGGAGTGCAGGGAGTTTATACCCTCACCGTGCCGACAGGAGGGGGAAAAACGTATTCCAGTATCCGTTTTGCCCTGCATCATGCCCAAAAATATAAGCTTGACCGCATTATCTATATAATTCCATACACCTCAATCATAGAACAAAACGCGCAGGCGATTCGTGAACTGCTTGAGGTTGAAGGGGATGTATTCTCCTGGGTGCTTGAACATCATTCGAACCTTGAACCGGAACGGTTAACTTGGCGGGAGAAACTGGTCGCCGAAAACTGGGATGCCCCAATCGTATTCACCACAATGGTCCAATTTCTTGACGCCCTTTTCAGCGGTGGGACACGGGGTGCGCGAAGGATGCACCAACTGGCAAGGTCTGTTCTGGTTTTCGACGAAATTCAGACCCTGCCGGTCAAATGCGTCCACCTTTTTTGTAACGCCATAAACTTCTTAGTCAATCATGCTGGAAGCACCGCTGTCCTCTGTACAGCAACTCAGCCCCTGCTTGACAATCTTAAATCACCGGACAAGGGTCAGTTGAGCATTCCTAACGAACATGAACTGGCCGGAGACGTTTTAAATCTTTTCAGCCAACTAAAACGGGTTGAAGTCAAGAATCAAGTTCGCTTGAACGATGGATGGTCTGAGTCGGAACTGGCTGATTTTGCGATTGATGAATACGCCCGGAAGGGAAGTTGCCTTGTTGTCGTCAACACCAAGGAATGGGCGCAAAAGCTCTATCTTGCATGCAAGGACCGCGCCGGGAAGGACAGCCTGTATCATCTCAGCACAAGTTTATGCCCGGCACATAGGAAAGAAATACTTGGCACAATCCGGGATAGGCTGGATGAAGAGAAACCGGTTCTTTGCATCAGCACGCAATTGATTGAGGCAGGGGTTGATGTGGATTTTGCCTCCGTTATCCGGTTTCTCGCTGGGCTTGATTCCATCGCACAGGCAGCAGGGAGATGCAACAGGAACAAAAAACGTTCATTGGGCCATGTGTATGTTGTAAACCCAAAAGAAGAAAAAATAAATCTACTGTATGACATCCGGGAAGGACGCGACAAGGCCCTGCGCGTTCTTTCAGAGAAAGGTGAAGTCGATCTTTTGTCTCCAGAGGTCATGAAGCTTTATTTTTCGTACTACTTTTACAGTCGCGCCAAAGAGATGGATTATCCGGTCACAGCCAAACAAATTGGGCGGGATGACAGCCTGTTGAACTTGTTGAGTGATAACCGTATGAATGTAGGACGAAATATTCAATTATTTCTGAAGCAGTCTTTCGGTACCGCCGGAAAAATTTTTAACGCGATAGACGCCCCAACCCGGGCCGTTATCGTGCCGTACAAGAAAGGAGAGGAAATTATCTTCGGGCTTTGCGCTGATCCGGAGCCAGCAAAAGCGTATAAGCTTTTGAAAAAGGCTCAGCAGTACAGTGTTAATGTCTTCCCAAATGTGTGGCAAAAATTGAAGGATGCTGACGCGGTGATGCCGGTGCAGAAGGGCGAGGAAATTTACCATCTTGATGAGCGTTTTTATGATCCGGATTTTGGTTTATCAACTGAAGCGGTCAGTCTCATGCGATGTGAAATAGCCTGATTAAAAAGGAGACAGCAGAATGAAAAACAGTATCAGTTTCCGGTTGTGGGGACGATATGCGTTGTTTACCGATCCTATAACCAAGATTGGAGGAGAAAAATGTTCCTATCATGTGCCGACCTATGAGGCCATAAAGGGGGTTTTGAAATCAATCTACTGGAAACCCACCATTGTCTGGATTGTTGACCGGGTGAGGGTGATGAAACCTCTGCGGACTCAGACCAAGGGGACCAAGCCATTGGTTTGGGGTGGAGGTAACAGTCTCGCAATTTATACTTTTCTCCATGATGTGGAGTATCAAGTGAAGGCACACTTTGAATGGAACGAACATCAAGAGAACCTGAAAAACGACCGGATTGAGGGTAAGCATTTCAATATTGCCAAAAGAATGCTGGAGAGAGGGGGACGCCAGGACATTTTTCTCGGTACCCGTGACTGTCAGGGGTATGTGGAACCCTGTGAGTTCGGTGAAGGCAGAGGGGCGTATGACGATATTGATGAACTCAGTTTTGGCTTGATGTTTCATGGTTTCGATTATCCAGACGAAACCGGAGTGAACGAGCTTTACGGCCGTTTCTGGCATGCGATCATGCGCAAAGGGATTCTTGAATTTCCCCGGCCGGAAGAGTGCGATGTCCGTCGTTTTATCCGTAAAATGATCCCCAAGAAATTTGGGCTGAACGAAAACGTACTGCCCGTTGAACAGGAAGAGGCAAAGTTATGAGCTGGATAGCAAGGTTGTATGAGACTTATGAGGCTGTCTCAAATAATGAGCAATTAAATGAATCACTAGAGCCATATTTTCATAAATATGAACAATGCCATATTGAAATTATCATTGATGGCGAAGGTAATTTTTTAAGAGCGCAGCTTCTCATCAATAAGGTTACGTATGGGAAACAATCATATTGGAAAGGGGAAGAAACCCTTATTCCTATCACACCAAAAAGTTTAACAGGTCGCACGAGCGGCCCTGCCCCTTACCCACTTATAGAGCAAGTTCAGTATGTCGCAAAGGATTATCCAGACTTTGGAGGAAGCAAGACTTCATATTTTAAGGAGTATTATAGACAACTTGATGCATGGGTTGCCTTTAAATACAGTCATCCCAAAATAGAGGCTGTAGCAAAATATATTGCCAAAGGAACTGTAGTGCGTGACCTTGTTTCCGCAAACATCTTGTTTGTGTTCTCTGATGAAAACGGAAAAGGAATACTGATAACAAATTGGTCAAGGCAAGGATATGTTGATGAAAAGACCAACAAGAAATTGCCGAAGCCCCCTCTTCTCCATGCGGTCAACAATGAGCAAGGTAATGCTAAAATCCGGTGGCGTGTTCAGCGCCCCGGCGAGCCGGATGACAAAACATGGAGTGATCCTGATTTGATAAGAAGCTGGATAGAGTTTCAAAAAGAAAGGAATAAGGCAAATGGTTTTTGTCAAGTATTGGGCAAAGAGAGTTTTATTGCCAAGACTCATCCCAAAGGGATTGTCAAAAATGTTAACGATGCGAAGTTAATCTCTGTCCCAACCGATGGGAGCTATTTGACATTTCAAGGGAGATTTCTTGAGTCAAACCAAGCATGCACTCTCTCTTTTGAAGTCAGCCAGAAGTCCCATAATGTCTTGAGATGGTTGATTTTCAGAGGCCAGGGATATCAAGCGTATTCCGGCAGCGAACAAATTTTCGTTACATGGGCTCTTTCAGGCAAACCTGTGCCAGCTCCTTTGGAGGATATCTTTGAGTTAATGAATGAGGAAGTCACCCTTTCATCTGTCCCCCCTGAAAAATTGGTCTCAGAAATTGACCATTCAATTGATGCAGGTCAGTCATTTTCCCTACAGCTTAAAAAGTATATCAAGGGTTATTCGGCGGTGATAGAACCGTCAGAGTCTATTGTTGTAATGGGAATGGACGCTGCCACCAAAGGAAGGCTGGGAGTCACTTACTATCAAAAACTTTTGGCCAGTGATTTTTTCAAAAGGCTTGAAAACTGGCACCACCAGTTTGCATGGCCCCAAAAGCACTCAGTTGAAACAGTCAAATCGCCAGACGGAAAGAAATTTACTATCTGGTCAGTGTGTTCTCCATCACCAAAGAGAATTATGGAGACGGCCTATGGAGATATTCTCAAAAGCAACGAGAAGCTAAAAAAAATGCTTCTTCAACGTTTAGTACCATGTATCATTGAATGTTCTCCTTTCCCGCAAGACATTATGCTTTCCGCTGTCCGGAGAGTATGTAATAGAACTGCCAAAAGATTGCCGGATAAATTTTCGAACTATAAAAGCGAACAAGCTGAATGGGAAAAACATTTAGGAGTCGCGTGTGCCCTTTTCAAGGGATTCCACATGCGTCATCCGGATAACAGGTTAAGGAGGAATTATGCCATGACATTGGAAGAAGACAGAAACACAAGGGATTATCTATTTGGCCGCCTGCTGGCCATCGCAGAACGAATTGAAGAAATTGCCCTGCATGTTGGTGGCGAAAAACGCCCCACCACAGCAGCCAGATTGATGCAGCGTTTTGCCGACCGTCCGAGTTCGACCTGGCGAAATATCGAGCTTGCCTTACAACCGTATATGCAGCGGTTGCAGGGAACAAGAGCGCCTTTCTTAACCAACCGCAAAAAAGAGCTTGATGCTGTTATATCAGCATTCCAGGCAGATGACTTTATCAGTGACAGGTCACTTTCCGGTGAATTTTTGTTGGGATACCATTGCCAGAGAATGGCGGCACGCAAACAGACAGAGGATTCCGATATAAACGACAATCATAAGGAGGGGTAAACAATGAGCCTTGAGAACAAAATCGATTTCGCAATTATTTTCAGCGTAAAAAACGCCAATCCCAACGGCGATCCACTGAACGGTAACCGTCCTCGAGTGGATTATGAAGGATTTGGAGAAATATCTGATGTATGTCTTAAACGAAAAATCCGTAATCGGCTGCTTGCAGATGGATATTCTATTTTTGTGCAATCGGATGACAATAAAATAGATGATATGCCAAATTTGAGAGCACGAGCCGAATCCAAAGAATTTGGCTTAGGGAAAGAGGCCTTTAAAATTGACAAAAAAAAGCCTGAAAAAAAGGACATTACAGCAAAAAAGGCTTGTGAAAAATGGTTTGATGTAAGAGCATTCGGGCAACTGTTTGCTTTTGGCAAAAAAACTGATGATGCATCAGGTGTTTCAATCCCTATTCGTGGTCCGGTGACGATTCAGTCTGCCTTTAGCGTGGAGCCAGTTGATATTACGAGTATACAAATCGTCAAGAGTGTTAATGCCGAGGAGGCAAAAGGTAAAAGCGATATCAGTTCTGACAGAATGGGCATGAAACACCGGGTTGACAATGCCGCATATGTTACATTTGGTAGCATGAACCCGCAGCTAGCCGAGCGAACCGGTTTCAGCAATGAAGATGCGGATATCATCAAACAGGTTTTACCACGTCTGTTTGAGGGCGATGCCTCTTCAGCCAGGCCAGAAGGCAGCATGACCGTTGAAAAGGTGATCTGGTGGCAGCATAACTGCAAATCAGGCCAGTATTCATCAGCTAGGGTACACAAGACTCTACGGGTAGCTAAAGACGGCAGTTATGAATTAGACAAGCTTGATGACCTAAAACCTGAAATCATAGATGGTTTTTAAGATTAGGTCCATGCTCACATTTCTCAACAAACTTGACTCTGACCTCCGCAAGGCACTCATGGCACAGATTCGCAACCTGTGGACCCATTCCTCCACGGCCATTGAGGGAAACAGCCTGACCCTTGGGGAAACAGCCTTTGTACTTGAAGAGGGTCTTACGGTTGCAGGCAAGCCGTTGAGAGATCATGAGGAGGTTGTGGGACATGCTAAGGCGATCGATCTCCTGTATGCAATCCTGCGGGATGATAGAAATTTGACCAGGGAAGACCTCTTTGCCCTGCACAGGGCTGTGCAGACCGAGGCTGTCTTTGATGTGTACAAACCGCTTGGCAGATGGAAAAATCAGCCTAATTCTACTGCTGCCGTTGTAAATGGTACGCAGGTAATCTTCGAGTACGCCTTGCCTGAAGATGTACCAAAGTTGATGGAGATGTGGTTTAACCTTTTCAACAAGCTTGAAGGGTCTGTAAAACCGCAGGACTGGGAGGCTGCATTGGATGCCTATGTGAGCCTGCATGTCTCTTTTGTCCGCATCCACCCTTTTTTTGACGGTAATGGTAGGCTGGCAAGACTGGTGGCAAATCTTCCAGTCCTCAAGGCAGGACTTCCTCCCATTGTTGTCCCAAGGGAGCAGCGGCAGCAATATATCAAGGCCCTTTCAGATTATCACTATGCTATGGGGCAGGTAAGAGCCGGAGACGACCTTCTCCCGCAAAAGGAAAAATTGCAATCCTTCACTGATTTTTGCAGGCAGGCATGGCAAGTCACGCGGGAGCTGGTGGAAGCAGCCCATGAAAGGCAAAGACAGCGGGAAAAACTGTGAGCGGAACCGGTGGGCATTACACACCCTGCACGATTTAATTTTTGGGGGATGACGCAGGTACACACGCAGAATGTGGGGACGAGAGGCTATAACAGGTAAAATATGACAACAGATGATTATGGCGAGATCGTTCTTTATCAGGCTGATGATGGCCATTCGGTTATTGATGTGCACCTTAAGGATGAAACCGTATGGCTTACCCTGAATCAGATGGCGGAGTTATTTGGGAGGGATAAGTCCGTCATCTCCAGACATCTGCGGAATATTTTTAAAACCGGTGAATTGGAGCGAGATGCAACTGTTGCAAAAAATGCAACAGTTCAAAACGAAGGCCGCAGACGCGTTACCAGGTATATAGAATGGTTCAACCTCGATGCCATCATTTCTGTAGGTTACCGGGTCAACTCAAAACGCGGCACCCAGTTCCGCATCTGGGCGACTTCGGTGCTAAAAGACCACCTGGTCAAGGGATATTCACTCAATCAGAAGCGGCTGGCCGAGAAAGGCACAAAGGAACTGCAACAGGTACTGACTCTCCTTTCCAACACCCTTGAAGGTTACAATCTGGTTGATGAAGAAGGAAAAGCGGTGCTTGATATCGTCAACCGCTATGCTGGAACCTGGAGACTGCTTCTGCAGTACGACGAGGATAACCTGCCCGCGCCGGGCAAAAAACAGGCCCCGAAAACCGTTTTGAGTATAGATCAGGCCCGATCGGCTATTAGTTCCCTCAAGCAGGAACTGGCCATTAGGGGCGAAGCCACTGACCTTTTCGGCCAGGAACGGGGCGAGGGGGCTTTCCGGGATCATTGGGGCCCTGTACCAGACCTTCGGTGGGGAGGATCTCTATCCGTCCGTAGAGGAAAAGGCGGCCCATCTCCTCTATTTCGTCATCAAGGACCACCCCTTTTCCGACGGCAACAAGCGGATCGGCAGTTTTCTCTTCATCCTCTTTTTACGTTTGAACGGCCTGCTCGACCGCATTTCTTTCGACAACAAGGCCCTGGTGGCCCTGGCCCTGCTTACCGCGGCCAGTGATCCGGCCCAAAAGGACGTGCTGATCCGGCTCGTTGTCAACCTGCTTGCGTGTGAGGGGTAATGTACTGCAAGGACGATCTTCTCCCTCTTTCCGCTCTGCAGCACCTTTTGTTCTGCGAGAGGCAGTGCGCGCTTATTCATATCGAGCAGGTATGGCAGGAAAACCTCTTTACTGCCCAGGGACGTATCCTTCATGAAAGGGTGGACAGGGGAGGTAAGACACTGGGAAGCAATGTACACATAGCATACAGTTTGCTCTTACGATCTCTAAGGCTGGGCCTTACAGGCAAGGCCGATGCGGTGGAATTTCATCGTAAAGTCAAAAACGGGCGGAAGGTATGGCATCCATTTCCAGTGGAATACAAGCGGGGCAGGCCAAAATCGGATGATTGTGACCGTGTCCAACTGTGCGCCCAGGCCATTTGCCTTGAGGAAATGTTAGATGTAGAAATTTCCTGTGGCGCGCTGTTTTATGGAAAAATCAGGCGCCGGCATGATGTAGCCTTTGATCCCGCCTTGCGGCAAAAGACAGAAGAGGCAGCGAGACGTCTGCATGAATTGATAGCATCAGGGAAAACGCCTCCGCCAGTCAGCACTTCAAAATGCAAGTCCTGTTCTTTATTGGATATCTGTATACCCAAGGCATGTAAAGGGACCCGTTCCGCGAAAGATTATTTGCAGGCAGCCATCTCGGAAAAATGAAAAAACACCTGAACACCCTTTATGTCACGACCCAGGGCGCCTATCTCTCCAAAGAAGGCGAAACCGTGGCTGTCAAGGTGGACAACAAGATACGTCTTCGCGTGCCGATTCACACGATAGGAGGGATTGTCTGCTTCGGGCAGGTGGGATGCAGCCCGTTTTTGATGGGCTTTTGTGCAGAGCGGGATGTATCTATCAGTTTTCTGACTGAAAATGGCCGCTTTCTTGCCAGGGTCCATGGGCCGGTATCCGGCAATGTCCTGTTGAGAAGGGAACAGTACAGGCGGGCGGATGATCCCGGAATTTCAGCGGACATGGCAAGGGCCGTCCTCACGGGCAAACTTGCCAACAGCCGCACTGTATTACAACGTGCCTTGAGAGATCATCCAGAGAAAATAAACGGGGATGAAATCAGCAGTGCCTCTTTCAAACTGAAAAGCTCTCTGCGCAGCCTGCAATTAGATCATTCACTGGAGATCTTGAGGGGAATTGAAGGAGAGGCAGCCCATACATACTTCAATGTTTTTGATCACCTTATCACCTCGCAAAAAGAAGATTTCACGTTCAGGGACCGGAACCGTAGGCCTCCTTTGGACAGGGTTAATTGCCTATTATCTTTCATTTACACCCTTCTTGTACACGATGTGCGCTCGGCCCTAGAAGCAGTCGGCTTAGATCCTCAAGTCGGATTTCTCCATAAAGACAGGCCGGGCCGTCCGAGCCTCGCTCTTGATATGATGGAGGAATTCCGCTCCTTCCTCGCTGACCGCTTAACCCTTTCGCTCATAAATTTGTGCCAGGTCCGAAAGAAAGGATTCAAAAAAACCGAATCAGGGGCCGTGTTGATGGATGACGAGACCAGAAAAGTGGTCCTGGTGGCATACCAAAAAAGAAAACAGGATAAGATAGTCCATCCTTTTCTCGGAGAGAAAATTTCCGTCGGATTATTATTTCATGTCCAGGCCATGTTATTGGCAAGGTATATGCGTGGTGATCTTGATGGTTATCCACCCCTTATCTGGAAATAGGATAAACGATGTTCGTGTTGATAACTTATGACGTGTCCACCATTGACAAAACAGGACAGAGACGTCTCCGCAAAGTAGCAAAAGCGTGTCAGAATTATGGACAGAGGGTCCAGTATTCAGTTTTTGAATGCATAGTCGATCCTGCAAAATGGGAGATTCTACGTCAAAAGTTGATTGATGAAATTGATCCTGAGAGAGACAGCCTGAGGTTTTATTTTCTTGGTTCTAATTGGAAGCGTAGGGTTGAACATGTAGGAGCCAAGGAGCCGATTGACCAGGAAGGACCTTTGATTACTTAAAAAGGAGGGTTGCGAACCTGAAGCTCATATATGTAAAGAATCTGGGTATTCTCGTGATAGCGGTAGCCAAGGGTTCATTTCCAATATAAAATTTCGCACTTTGCTTAATCTATTGAAATTACAAGAATAAAATAAACTACTTTTTGACAATTGAATGAATAACATTTATATAGATTATGAATTCGCAAAAGGATAAAAATAATTTAATAGAAATTAAAAAGTTATAAAAGAACAGTCGCCCCCCGTACGGGGGCGTGGATTGAAACTGACAGATGG
>Ga0190315_1001211_pt1 | contig 10761 bp, 8 predicted proteins | sample 48701101_MG_FD_161673 | JGI IMG/M metagenome (GOLD analysis project Ga0190315, IMG submission 161673) | Hydrothermal vent sediment bacterial communities from Southern Trench, Guaymas Basin, Mexico - 4870-11-0-1_MG | ecosystem: Environmental > Aquatic > Marine > Hydrothermal vents > Sediment ...
AGTGACAGCTTGGGTCGATCAACGCAATGATTTGGCAACTGAAATGGACTGGCGTTTTACCACCGAAGATGCTCGAATCAAACTCAGAAGACTTTACCCCTCAATAGATCCTTGACAATGTACTAGTGCAGGAGAGCGAAAATATCCAAACCACATGCTAAGCTAAAGTCAGGTGGTGGTGACTAACATGTTGTCATTAAAAAAAACTTGCCGCTTCAAATGGATTTTTGACTTCCAAAAAAGCGCAAATTATAACTCTGAACAGTATACCAACAATTTTTTAGGTACAGAAATTGGACTAAAAATACTATTGCGGGGATGTAGTCACCACCACCTGACTTAAGCTGGGTGGTCTGATCATTTTAGATCGAATGCACTAGACAAATTCAAGGTTTGTCGAGAAACTTACACTGTTTTACTTTTAATTTATTAAGGAACTATAAATGACTGTCAGATCAGTTATCGCTGAAGTTTTAGATCAACGACATCAGAAGGTGTTGATGTTGGAAAAAGTCCATACTGGGCTTGCTGAACTTGAAATGCAATTGGAAAGCCTTTCGCAAATGGCTGAGGAAGTCAGAGAGGAAGCTTCTGAAATTCCAAAAAATATTGTCACACTCACTTCTAAAATTGCGATGCCTCTAGCCGGCATCAGGGAAGAAGTGACTGAATTAAATGCCGCTATTGTCAGTCTGACTAAACGCTTCAGTAAGGAAACGATCAATATTGGCGTGGCCGGTAAGGCGCGACAAGGGAAAAGTACCTTGCTTCAACAAATATCGGGCCTCACCACTAAGGAAATACCGACTTCTGATGAACTGCCTTGCACAGGGGCGAAAAGCAAGATTTATCACTCGGAAGAGGCGCCTTATGCCAAAATCAAGTTTTACGCGAAAGAGGAATTTCTGAAAGAGATTCTTCATGCTTATTATGATAAGTTGAATCTCTCTAAGCCGTTTACATTGAAACGCTTCGCTGATCTTTTGCCTGTATTGGAAGAGAGTCGAGCCGATGATCGTAATTTGGATAAAGCGATTTATGAAAAACTGAAGTTTATACACGAGGCTTTTCCCTCGTTTTCTGACTTGCTCTCTAAAGCGCCTAAAACGCTGGGATTGGATGAAATTATAGACTATGTCACGCAAAGTGATGGCCGTACCCGCTATTTGGCCGTCAAAACCGCTAATATTTATACCAAGTTCCCTAATCATGATGTCACCGGCCTCTGCTTGGTTGACTTACCCGGATTGGAAGCCGCGCAAGGGCATGAAAAGAAATTGGTTTCATCACTTGAATACGAAGTGGATTCCGTAATCTTTGTCAAATCGCCCGATGTGCTAGGAACGGATTGGGAGCAGGCTGATTACAATGTCTTTGATTTGGTTGATAATGCGGTTAGAGAAGTTGAACTGGCTAATCGCTTATTTATCGTGCTGAATGAAAAGAATGATGGCTCTAACAAAAAACAGGTACAACTGTTGAAAAATCAGCCACCCGAAACGTATAGCAAGCCTCGTATTCTGACAGCGAATTGCAGTGATGCTGGGGAAGTTGAAAATAATGTATTTTCTGTGGTGCTGAAACACATTGAGAAGAATTTGGAAAGCACGGATCGGCAATACGTTAAAGCCTTAGCTGATAAGGTAGACAAGATCGTGAAGATACTCACGCAGTTGTTTACACCGACTTTGGATTCCTTCAATACCGGTAATGCGGATTTAAGTCGGGAAAGACGCTACCGCACCTTATCGGAAAAGTTTCTCAAGGATTTGACAAGAGGCTTGGAAAAATTGGTTTTAGAAGTCCAGAATGAACTCAATATGAGTGAGGAATTTAAGCAAAAGGTGGAAGAGATTTGCGAATCGGCCAGACAAAGCGCCCCGATTCCGAGTACAGAGGAACTGGGTGAGCAATATTTGGAATACAGCGGTTGGAAAGGCGTTGTTGGTGAAGAACTGAATTATCTCCGCGCCTATTTGACTGAATTTCTGGCTACCCAATTAGACGAATACTTGCAAACCAAGATAAATGAGGCGCTTCAACAAGTCTTGGAACGGGTATTTCCGAAGGCCTTGCAAAATATGCTGTCACAAGAAGTGGGTACTCAAGCGGAACCGCGGATACTCATCAAGGCGTTTCAAAGCTTGTTGGATCAAAGCGAACATGCGAATATCTATAAGACTTTCAACTACATACGTCAATTTAACTTTTCATACCACAGCCATTTTCATTACCGTGTTCGTGAGGAGATGGGGTTATTAAACACCTATAGCAGTGAGTCGGTAGACGACATTGTGCCGAACGATGCGACACGGGATAACTTCATGGAAAAGGCAGAAGAAATTGCGAGAGGCTTAGACAGCCACTATCAGCAAACGATTTATCAACTGAGAAAGAAGTTCAGTGAGAAAATGCAAACTGATCCGGCGAATGCCCTATTAGCCTTGGTTGAAGAGATTAAAGATCGTCTAGTCAGAGCGAAAGGGATCAAGGATGAATGGAAAAGCTTCCTTGATCCTATCCGCGAACAACTTTGGGCAGAAGAATTGCGGCAATTGAACAAGGAGATTTATTTACGCAAACAATGGCGCAATGCGCTTGATGATGCCCTCAGATGTGCCAAGCTGGTGCAAGAAGAGTTTCCGAAATAAGGAAAACGGCCCCAACCTCTTCTACAAGGATTATATATAACAAAGGATAAAAATCAAAAAATAGTCTGTTTATCCCTTCTTATATCTAATCCTTGTCGTTCTGGTTTATCTTCAGAAAAACAAGCACGGCATTATTGATAACGGTTTATAATGGTAAAATGATAAGAGAACAATAATAGGAGAACAAATATGAAAATTGAATCTATACGATTGAAAAATTTCAAAGCATTCAAAAATACCTTGATGAGTGATATTCCCAAATTGTGCGTGATTGTCGGAGCCAATGGCACTGGAAAATCAACGTTTTTTGACGTGTTTGACTTTCTCAAAGACGCATACAAAGACAATATCTCTCAAGCTTTAAGTAAGCGGGGTGGATTGGCTGAAGTCAAAAGCAGAAATTCAGACGGCCCGATTGAAATTGAAATAAAATTGAGCGATACCTCATTTAAACACCCTCTTACCTATTTTATTTCCATTGAAGAAGAAAAGGGAACACCCATTATTAAACGGGAAAAACTCGGATCAGTTCTTGATTTTTCAAGAGGTCAAGGATTTGTGGTGACGAATGAACGCCAACCTAAAATTGAATTGAACGCCGCAAGTTCAGAAACGACGTTTCAAAGAGAAGAGCAAACGTTGGCACGACCTGATCTGCTTGCCATCAAAGGACTGGCACAATTTCAGAAATTTCCCATTATCATGAAGCTCGGTTCATTGATTGAAAATTGGCACATTTCTGATTTTCATATCAACAATGCCAAACAGATTCAAGAACACGGATTGGCCGAACATTTATCCCGCGAAGGTGAAAACCTGTCTTTGGTAACACACCGATTATATGAACGACATCCAACTATTTTTAATGATATTTTAGAAAAACTAAAACAGCGTGTACCCGGAATTAATTCTGTTTCCGCAAAAGTAACCGAAGAAGGTAGGGTTTTATTGAAATTTAAGGATAGTCATTTTAAAGATCCTTTTTTAGCACGACATATCTCCGACGGTACCCTCAAAATGTTTGCTTATTTGGTTTTGCTCTATGATACTTTGAAGCACCCATTATTATGCCTTGAAGAACCTGAAAATCAACTTTATCCCAAGTTGTTATGGGAACTTGCTGAAGAATTTCGTCTGTATGCCAATCGCGGTGGACAAGTTTTTATCTCAACCCATTCCCCCGATTTTCTCAATGCGCTAGAATTGGAAGAAGTCTTCTGGCTCATAAAAAATGAAGGGTACACGACGATCAAACGAGCTAGGGATGATGAACAGGTTGCCGCATTTATGGCAGAAGGCGATCAGATGGGATATTTGTGGAAACAAGGTTTTTTTAATGGAGTTGATCCCCAATGAAACATCTTGTTTTTTTATTGGAAGAGCCATCGGCAAAAGAAATGTTAAACGGTTTGCTTCCTCGGTTGCTGCCCGGGGTAAGTTATCGTTGTATCGTATTTGAGGGTAAACAGGATTTAGAAAAAAACGTGCTTAAGAAAATACGTGCTTATCGTGTTCCTAATAGTCAGTTTATTGTGTTACGCGATCAGGATGCCGGCGATTGTTACTTGATTAAGCAGAAATTGGTTGAACTCTGTAAAAAGGCCAATAAAGCAGACAGTTTGGTTCGTATCGTCTGTAGAGAGTTGGAAAGCTGGTATTTAGCCGATTTAAAGGCGGTCGAAGTTGGCCTAAATATTTCTGGGCTGACTAAACACCAAAGTAGTCAAAAATACCGTTCACCTGATTATTTACAGTCTCCCTCAAAAGAATTAAAACAGTTAACAAAGGACAAGTATCAAAAAGTGGTCGGCTCCAGAAACATCGGACCCCATTTGGATTTGACGAATAAAAGATCAAATAGTTTTCGAGCGTTTATTGAAGGAATTCTGAAAATTTTTGAAGAGGGGAAGGACTAAGGTATTACATGAATCGTAGGGGCAAACCGGCGTGTTTGCCCTTGTATTTCACATAAGCGAAAAATGCTATATAACACGATTCATTTACAAGAGGCTTATCAAGATTATTCTTGGCAACAGCGGTGATTTTCCTAATACGGAACGGTTGGCAAACGAGATTCTCTCTTTACCAATGTACCCTAATCTCACTTCAGAATAATTGGATGAAGTGGTCACAACCGTAAGGGCGTTTTAGGCTAAATCTATAGCATTTCAAACCTTTTTAGTCATTCTGCAATCGGGGTGATTATTTGCGTTTTTAACGCAACACACACATTTTTTCCCAATGTTTCGTAGGGCGGGCAGCATTGAACCCAAAATTGTCCCCTAATTTTACCACCCACTTGCCCACCATCCCTTAAACCCCGAGTATGATATAGCGTTTCCCGATTGAATGAACCGAAGAGAGGCTACGCTAAGTACAAATCATTTTAGTGAAAAATTTATTTGCGGTTTTTTTTCGTTCCAAATTTATTTTGCGGTTTTTTTTCGTTCCAAATTTATTTTGCTGTTTTTTTTTCGTTCCAAATTTATTTTGCGGTTTTTTTTCGTTCCAAATTTATTTTGCGGTTCGATTTTCGATATATAACTGTACGTCATGAGTTCGGGAAACGCTATAAGTACTGAACCACAAATAAACAGGTATTTTACCGCAAAAGGCCCACGCAAGGGATTGCTCCTACGCACCTGAAAATTTTTGGCGAAAGTACTTACAAAGACGCGAGGCATCGCGTCTCTACGAAACAGGCGAATTGTAGAGACGCACGGCCGTGCGTCTCTAATAAACCGGTATTTTATCGCAAAGGGCCCCCGTAAGGGATTGCCCCCTCTTCTGGTTGCTTCTATTAAAATACCTGAAAATTTAGGGTTCAGTACTTATATAAATAATCTCTCAAAGGATGGGATCGCTGTCGCCACTGAAGCAAAAAGTGTTCCTGAATTTGTTTAGCGACAGCGATCCCAGCATCCCTCTCTATTCACACCCCTTTACTGACATTAACAATGAACACCATTTTAATTATTGACGATAGTACTGAAAACCTAAGTTTATTATATGATCTATTAACCAAAGTGGGATACAAAGTCTTATCGACTTCAGATAGTCACAAAGCGATTAATATAGCCACAACGGCACTTCCCCAATTAATCTTATTAGATATCCTTATGCCCGAATTTAACGGTTTTGAAGTCTGTCAACAACTCAAATCCAATCCAAGGACTCAAGATATTCCAATCATTTTTATAACGGGACTGACAGAAACTCACGAACAAATAAAAGGCTTTGAACTGGGGGCAGCGGATTACATTACCAAACCGATTCAGGCTGAAAAACTACTGGCTCGCGTGGCTTCTCATCTCAAAATTCGCCAATTACAAGAACCGTTGCAAGAACGTAATCATCAATTAGAAGCACAAGCGGCTTCTCTTACGAAAAATCGCAACGATTTGCTGTCCATTCTCAATCAATTTAAAGTAGGCACTATCATTACTAATGCCGATGAGCGTATTATTTTCATCAGTGAATCTTGCATAACATTCGAGGCGCTCAATCAAAACAACGCGCTTTTCCAGCAATGGGAAGACGCGCTACCCTTCGATATAAACGAAAAAAAACAACTTCGACTGATGATGATGAAACCAGCGGCGCAACAAAAACCGGTTTCTCTGACTTGGCAAAATCAGGTAGGACAATACTATTGGCTTGAATGCGACATCCGCAATGATCCGCGAGAACCGAAGCAACATATCTTTTATTTCTACGACAAGTCCGAAGTCTATCATTTACGCAACCAATTAAGTCAAACTCACTATGGACAGATGGTAGGTAACAGCGAAGCCATGCTACAGATGTATGAAACGTTTGAGCGTATTGCCGAAGGCTTTTGGCCCGTCATGATCGAAGGCGAAACAGGTGTTGGCAAGGAACTGGTGGCGCGTTCCCTTCACGCGGCAAGCACTCGTCAATCAGGCCCCTTCATTGCCGTGAACTGTGGCAGCTTGAATGAATCCTTATTAGCGAGTCAACTTTTTGGACACCGCAAAGGCGCCTTCACTGGAGCGATTGCAGATCAAAGTGGTTTTTTTGAAGCGGCGGCTGGTGGTACGTTATTTCTTGATGAAATCGCTGAACTGTCACTGAATATGCAAAGTAGCTTGCTAAGAGTCTTGCAAGAAAATGAAATCACTAAGCCACTAAGCCACTAAGCTTGGAGATGCCAAAGTCCGTAAAGTGGATGTCAGAATTTTAACGGCCACGCATAAAAATCTTGAGAAAGAAGTTAATGACGGGCGGTTTCGGGCAGACTTATTTTATCGAATTCGTGTGGCCCGGATTCGTGTTCCTCCGCTACGTGAACGTCTTGACGATATTCCCTTATTGGTTGCCTCATTTCTAACACAGGCTCAGGCCTCGATTGACAAAGTCATTAATCAAATCAGCATGGAAGCGATGCGTTGTCTCCAAAGTTATCACTGGCCTGGCAACGTGCGAGAGCTGAAAAATGCCATAGAATATGCCATTATCCATAGTCGTCAAGGCATTATCCGACCTAAGGCTCTGCCACCAGAAATATTACAATCAATTGATCCAAAATCTAAAACGTTCCATCAGCCAGCAACGAATGAAACAATTGAGTTTGAAGGAGACGAAGAAACTCGCCTACTTAAAGCCCTAGAAAAAGCGAATGGAAACCGTAGTCGTGCCGCACGATTATTAAAAATGAGCCGTTCTCATTTCTATCGACGCTTAAAGGCGTGTGGTATTTCTTTTCGCAAATAATCTAACTGTCTCACTGAGACAGTAAATGAGACAGCGTGAGACAATTTGAGACACTAAAACTGTCTCACGGGCATCAATCATGTCGTATTCATAAGGGCCCCTATTTTTTTAAGTCATTGAATATAAAAAAGATAATAATAAAATACCCCAATTTGGTATAACCATTGCTTTAATATAGAGCGAAAACAGGCCATATCTATTAATATTTTTCATTGTAAAAAAGCAATTGGATAATGAACAAAGGGATTTTCAAATTTGGAAAGGCCTACTATTAAATAGAGTGTGTTTTAAATGAGTTGTAAATTCCCCCCTTTGGAAACGACTCCATGCCGATAAATTGCTTTAATATTAGTGTGGTCAATAACGGGCTCCCAATTTGATTGGGTTTTGGGCGGTAGGTTTCTGTTCATCACCTAAATGAGCCGCTCAAAAATCACTGTTCTAATTAAATAAAACAATGTGTGCATAGTTCGTGTTCGCTATCTTTGATTTAGAGAAAAGAGTTTTTAAAGAACGTCTTGAACATGACTGTAGTTGTGATGAGCCTATTATTGTTGTCGGAAAACAGAGACACGTAGCGATGTCTTATCGTAATAACAATAAGCGTAAACGCATTATTGTGCATTACTATTATTTCACCCTATAAACTTGGGGTTCGGTGATTCCAAACTAAGAATTTAAGAATTGAAAATGGGCTAATAAATTGAAAAATGGGCTAATGAGAAAAACCTCCTTAACTTGATGAACTCTAATCCGGTGAAACCTGATTACGTTAATTAGGATTAAAGATTGGCTTTTATAACTTTGGAGCATTCCTCAAGGAAGCCTACCATGAGGTTTAAGTTATGGTTATATTTGATTTTGTTAAATTTTTTTCATTTTCAATCAAATTCAAAAAAACCGTTTTGGAATCACCGAACCCCAAGTATAAAGGAGAAACCAAGATTTAATAGATAGTCTAATGAATGTAGAGACTACCATTTCTATGTTATTCACAAAGGAGGATTAAGTGAAAAGTAGGCCGGTTTTTAGAGGATTCAGTTGGGGGTTGCTACTGATTGTTTCATCAGTTTTTGCCAGTCCGCCGAAACCAATTTTGACAATACCGCTGCATAAATCGGAAGGATTGCCTTTTGCATCGGTCAGTTTGCGGTGGAAATATGACGAAGAACCTGCTATTTCAGCGCAAATTGAGGAACAAGTGGAAGAAATAGGTTTGCGTGTGTATGAAACAGACAATCCAGACAGGTTAAAATTTCCCACTCCCTATGTGGGAGTTTGTGAGTTGTATTATCCATGTGAAAATGGGAATTGTCCTTTGGAATACCGACACCGATTTGCACCACGTACATTTGCATCTACTAGCGAGTGTGGGGAAGAATTAAAACCAGAACAATGGTATAGATGGTCAGTAGGCGTATTTTTTAAAGATGGAACCTATAGTGTCAAAACTGTGGCATTTAAAACGGGAAACGATAAATACAAAACAAGTCTTTCAATTGAATTCGATAAGATGGTTAATCGCACTTGGGACTGGCTAACAAAACCAATTGAACGTAATGGAAAAATATATACGTTCAAAAGTATATACAAAACAGCAGGGATTGATATGGAGATCATTCAAGATGAGGATTCCTTAGAATTTTTAAGAGATGTTGCAGGCGATTTTCCTTTTACCACTGAGGAACTCCATTCATTTGCACGCAAATATAGAAATAGAGTAGTAAGAGAAGATGGTGCATATGTTGGTATAGTGTCAAGCTGGAAGGATAGTGACGCAACTTGGGGAATAACGGCTCGGGTAGGAGCAATTGGTTTTCGTTATAAAAACAGTTTTCTTTTTGCAGATGTTATTGCCGATAGGGCTAGTACAAAAGGAATGACTATTGAACAGGCACATTTATTTACTGCTACTCATGAGGTAGGACATATTTTATCTCTTAAGCATGAAGATAGTGATAGATATGAAGGCCCGCTTTGTGAACAAAGACAGTCAGGTTCGTGTCCTAATAGGATATTAAAAGATAATATTTTTGGGACAAATATTATGACAAGATTGTACGAATTAGATATAGAAAACTGGAAATATGAATGGAGTGCAAATTCGCTCATGCATTTTTATACACATCCTCTTCAAAATTGGAAACCTCCTGCAAGTTATTGTCATTGGTATATAGGCTGGTGAGAATAATTAGAGTTTATACCGATTTAACACAAGTTATTGATTTTTATTAAAATTCAGTATTTAGAAAACTTAATGAAATCGAGCACTTAAATTTAATCGGTATAACTCGATGATCAAGTTTTTAGCACTTGACATTTGTGATTATTGAATAATCAATGACTTAGGAATAGACACAAGTATCCCCATTTTTTAGCTGTTTTTTTGTTTACAAATTCTAACTCATTGAAATAAATGAAAATCATAAAATATTCAAAAAGTCAAGAAGAAAAAACTTGATCAACGAGTATAATGTCTATTGTATTTTGGAATCAGATATTCATTTTTCATTGAAAAATGAATATTGTTATCTATTTATTACAATCAATAATTAACGGGAATCTAAACAAATGGAAAAAACGATATTAGTTTCCTTAGTCTCTTTAGTGTTCTATATTGTTTTAGTGTTTTTTTCAGTTGTACCAGCCGGGGAACTTGCCCTTCAGATAAAGGCGAATAAAACAAACTATGTCATTGCAGAACCGATTGTTTTATATGTTTCCCTACAAAATATCAGTAATGAGGCTATCGAACTTCAAGTGGAAGGTCTTACACCTTTCTATGGTTTTGCACAATATCAAATCTACCAGCAAGGAAATAACGAGAATTCAAAACCACCTTTTCATCCGTATGCTCAAGGAGAAGTCTTTTTTATTCCAACAAAAGAGTTGACTCCTAGTGAAAGTATTAGAGAAGAAGTGAAGTTATTTTTTGGTGCTGAAGGTTGGACATTTGCAGAACCCGGTACCTATGAAATAATGGCTTATATAAGAAGGCTTAACTTGGTATCCAACACGATCACTGTTATAGTCCAAGCACCGAATGATGAACAAACCACACAAGCAGCTAGGCTATTTCTTGAAAGTGGTGAGGATGTGGGGCTTCTTTTACTTTGGGAAAGAGGTGATCATCTAACAGATGGTATACAGCGCTTAGAACAAGTCGCCTCTCAATTTCCGGATACGCCTCACGCGACTTATGCTAACTTAGTTCTGGGTACCCGCCTAGTTGATGATTTTGCTAACTACTACACTGTCAAGGTTGTTTTGATGGGTAAAAAAAGGTTAAATATAAAAAAATTTCTGGAGATAAATATAATGGCTAAAAAATATATTGTACAGCTATCTTTTGAGGAACGAGATGAATTAAAAGATT
>Ga0190315_1001212_pt1 | contig 10761 bp, 8 predicted proteins | sample 48701101_MG_FD_161673 | JGI IMG/M metagenome (GOLD analysis project Ga0190315, IMG submission 161673) | Hydrothermal vent sediment bacterial communities from Southern Trench, Guaymas Basin, Mexico - 4870-11-0-1_MG | ecosystem: Environmental > Aquatic > Marine > Hydrothermal vents > Sediment ...
GGTGTTCGTAAAATTTCTTCTTCAGACCGGAGAGGCGCTGGGTGTCTCCCATGGGGAAGAGGGCTGAGAGGAGAGTGATGTCGTAGGGGGAGTTGTGAAGGCTTCCCTTTCCCCCTTTTTGCCTGTAGAAGATGTAGTCTCTCTTTTTACCGAAGAGGAATCCTTCTTCTTCCACTTCTTCGATGGTGAGATAGCCCCTTCTGGCTAGATCTACGATCTCAGCAACCACATCCCTCATGTCCATGCGCTCGTCTATGAGACAGCCGGCCTCAAGAGGCGTCATGTCTTCGGGGGGATGGTACTGGACCTGGATAACTCCTCGTCCACCTATGTCCCTACCCCTGGTCCGCCAGAGCCAGTAGAGGAGGGCAAAGAGAGCTGCCAGGTAGAGGGAGACGTGAAACCACGGAGATCCTAGTATGCCAGGCCCCGTTTCTATCTTCACCAATCCTGGGGGCCATCCTACGGCCACAGTGAGGCCTTCATGGGGATAGAGGGGATGGGTGACGGTAAACCTTATCGCTGATCCCTCCCTTTCCCAGGTGCAATTCCTGGCCCTGCTTCCCCTGGCTCCAGTGTAGCAAGCTACTTGAATGTCTTGGTCTTCAATGGGTAGGAACACTGTGGCCTCTGCCTTCTTGATGGGTACGGCCCAACCTGTTCCTATGGCGTTCCAGTAGAGTTCGTCAACTTCGTTAATATGGTAGAGAGCGTACTTTACCCGATAGTCTATGACGTAGGTCTGGATGCCACTAATTAGCTTGTTGGTTCTCCCTATCCTGATTTTGAGCCAATTCCCGCGACGAAAGAGCTTTACCTTTCGAGGACGGGCCATATCGTCGCTGACAGAAATCTCCTTTATTCTAAGTCTGTGCTTCTTGCCTAGGGGGTCTCTGAAGATTAGGGGGATGTCCCGGTAAATACCGTGCCGGCGCTCGCCGCCGAAGTCCACCACGATCCTCTCCGAAACTCGAAGATCGCTCGATTTCTCTACGTGGATCTCTACTTGGTATTCATTGATGACCCAGGCCCGCAGGGAAGAGGGGAGTAAAATTGCAAAGAGAAAGAAGACCGCCACTGCCCGTTTCAAGGCCCAGTCCTCCTTAAAATTCCACTCGGGATACGCTTCTCTCCCCTTCTTCTATTTGGAAGAAGGGCTTGGGGGTGAAGTTGAATTGACGGGCGACTAGGGAGTTGGGGAAGACAGAGATGGTGGTGTTGTAGTCCCTAGTCACAGCGTTGTAGTAGCGCCGGGCCTGCTGGATGGCTTCTTCAATCTTGGCCAACTCTTCTTGCAAGGAGAGAAAGTTGGTGTTGGCTTTGAGGTCGGGGTAGTTTTCTACCAGGGCGAAGAGCTGGCGCAGTGCCCGGGTGAGCATGTTTTCCGCCTGGGCTTTGTCCTCGGGGGAAACCGCTGTTACTGCTACGTTCCTGGCCTTCACCACCTCTTCTAGGGTGCTCTTCTCATGAGCGGCGTAGCCCTTGACCGTCTCCACCAGATTGGGGATGAGATCATGGCGCCTCTTCAGCTGGACATCTACATCGGACCAGGCCTGGTCCGTCATGACTCGTAGTTTCACCATGCGGTTGTAAATGACTACGCCCCCCGCCACCAGGAGGATCAGTAGGACAAGGATAATCCAGATGAACATAAGTTTACCTCGCGGAAGTTTTTTGTTTTTTTATTATAAGAGCACGGGCGACCGGCTGTCAAAAAGCTTTCGCTATTTTTGAGATGGTGAGACGGGTGAAAAAAACCTTCATTTTACCAGGTTCTTTTGTTAGTTTTTCTGGCATAGATTTAGGAGCTTCTGTGGAGTGAGAGATGGAAATGAGGGTGGTATCCATAGCCATTGATGGGGAAACTCTCTCTGTGGACGGAGACAAGCCCACCAGCTACCGATTTACTGAGAGATTCTGGAATCTGGTCGAAAGGGAAGACAGGGACCTCACACCCCAGGAATTAGAGTCTCTGGGTAAGGAGGTCTTTTTCAATATCTTTTCCACCAGGGAACGCAAGGAGCGCCTGAACAAGTGGCTGGAGGAAGCCAGGGAAGGCACTCCTCTCGTTTTCAAAGTGGAGTCTGATTCTGAGAAGATTCACAACATCCCCTTCGAATTGATCTGCAATGATGAAGTGGGTTTCTTCTTGAAACAGAGAGACATCCACATGGTGCGGGACATCCCGGCTGTTTCCAAGCCCATAAGGCCCGTGGAAAAAGATGCTTTGAGAATGCTTTTCATCCTGTCCCTTCCCCTGGAGACCTACAGGGAACATCCTCTGGATCCCCTGGAGGAGCTCAATGTGGTTTATGGGGCCCTGTGTGGGGGGCCGGGGTTGGTGGAAATAGATGTGGAGGAGAAGGCCAGCCTCACCGCACTGGAGAGGCGTTTTGGAAGGAAGGCCTATGACATCATTCACTTCTCCGGTCACGGTGCTTCCGGGGGGCATTTAGTCATGGAGGACGATGAGGACCAGGCGCGTGAGAAGGTGGTTTCTTTAGAGGAGTTCAGCCGGCGGGTTTATCTCCAGAACCCTGTCCTTTATTTCCTGGATGCCTGCCAGACGGCCAGATCTTCCCCTTTAAGCCCATCCCTGGCCTATCACCTCTATAGATCTTCTCCCAGGGCTGTGGTCATTGCCAATGTCCTCTCCGTTTACGATCACCTGGCCACGGAAGGAGCTAAATTGGTTTACCAGGGACTTCTGGAAGAGAGCAGGCCTGGGCTCATGTTAAAAGACCTCAGGATCTCTCTCCAGAAGGATTGGTGGAAGCCTGTGATTTTCGCTGCCAATCCCGACAGGCCCCTCTTTCTTTTGAAACTTGAAGAGAGGGAAGCAAAAGAGACTCCCAGGGTGGTCCATCTCCCTGCCAAAATCAGGGTGGACTACGTGTACAGGTATCCCCTGGTTCGCCGGGCCTCGGACCTTATAGAGGTGAGCAATCACCTGGTCCTTCACGGTGTGGGAGGATCGGGTAAGAGCATCCTGGCGGGGTACCTGGCCAGGTTCTTTCGGGGGCGCTTTCCCAATGTGCTCTTCATGGATTTGAGGGAATACCCCACTCCCCTGGGTTTGCTCAAGGGCATGCTGCGTATCATGGTCAGGCAGGGGGTGGTGAGCAATGAAGAGGCGCAAAAGGCTTTGGAGAACGTGGAAGATATGGCTCCGGAGTTTGCCCTGGATGAGCTATTGCAAAGGGTGATGGGTTCCCTCCGTGGGCGTCTCTTCCTGGTGCTGGACAATCTGGAGGGGGTAGCCCAGGAGAGGGATGGCCGGTTGAAGGAGGATTGGAGGGACCTCATAGCTCAGTTCCTGACCAGGGATGGCCTCTTTCTGGTGCTGGCCAGCAGGCTCAAGGTCTATCGGGATGACAGAAATCCCCTGGGAAACACCATGACAGTGGGAGAGTACACGGGACCCGAGGTGGGCTTTCTCCTGAACAAACTCCTGCGGGCAGGCAAGATAGTAGAGGGGGAGTATTTGTTGAGAAAAATGGGGGATATAGAGATATCGTTTGGTCGTCACCCCCTCGCCATTGCCCATCTGGCTAAGAAAAGACCTGAGGATGTGAAGTCCATTGTGAAAGACGAAGAGTTCAGGGGCTACCTGGAGTTTTACAGGGAGTATTTCGGCGAAAGTCCTCAGGAGACACAAAGACTCTTGGCCCTGGAGTATCCCTTTTCCCATCAGTTCCTGGAGCACCTGGTCTCTATAGATGTATGGAGCGTGCTCCAGGAAAGGCTGGGTGTCATAGAGGAGATAGGTCTCAACCTCTGGAGGGTTTCACCAGTAATCAGGACCTACTTTGCCGCCCATTATCCTTTAGATTTCCATGAAATGGAGGACTTGAAAGAGGACTTGATGGAGTTCTGGAAAGAGAATAAAGCCCACTTATTTTGCGATGCTCTCAACATCTTTGATCTGCTGATGAAGCTCTGCAAAGGCTCTGGAGACCGGGATCTGGAGGGTGTATTGATAAAGTTTTTCAACTCTTTTTCCCGTGTTTCTGTTCCTTTACCTCCCAGACTTGCAGTGGAGTTTGCTGAGTTGGCGAGTAAATTCGATGTGGTTAAACTGGATCCAGTGGATCTGGCCGTTGCAGAGCAGACATTGGGTGAGATACTTGCGGGGATGGGTAAAAGAGAAGAGGGGGGAAGCACTATGGGAAGGCTCTGGAGGCAGTGAATAAGCTGCTGGAGATATATCAGAGAGGAGGAGCCTTTGATCAGTGTCTCTACCAGTATCCTCGATTCTTTGCCATGGCCATTAAAAGTGGCAGGGACTGGAGTAATGAGGAATTGCTGAGTCATCTTTCGTGCTTTTGTGAGCTCTTTTTTTGATGTCGAGGATGCTGAGGCCCGTGCTTATGTAAAATTTCTGGCCGGGGAAGGGGTTTTTGAAGGGGCTGGCCGGGAGACCCTCTTGAGGTGTCTTTCCAGTCCTTTAGCCCGGGAGGGCTTCGAAAGGCTCTGGAGGCTTTACTCGGAGCTCAGGAGGGTGCTGGCCGAAAGCGATGAAAAGGGTTTTGATGTTTGAGCCTTCATATTTTCTATGAGGGAGTCAAGATGGGCTTCAATCGGTGCAAGCAACTCTTCTGGGGCGGTTTCGGGTAGCAGTTCTTTCATCCTTCTTCTTAGGACTGCTAGGATGTTGTCCTTTTCTTTTTCCAGGGTTTTGGCCAGCCCTTCCCACTTCATGAAGAACATGAGGGCCAGTTCTTCCGTTAGTCCCAGAGGTGCCAGTAGAGAAGGGCCCAGGGGATCACCTGCTGAGATGGAAAGGGCTCTCTGGGTATAGTGTTTCAGCAGCTCTATGTATTCAGCATAAGGGCGGTATTGGGGAAGCAGTGTTTCCATTTTTTCCTGAAGCTCAGGGTCCAGGATGAAATGTTTCCCCAGGCTGGACCAATCATAGCGGCAGAGTCCTTTGAGGAGGAGAAGGGCCAGGGACTCTTTTTCCTTTTCCGTACCGTCTATCTCTTCCGGGCCCTTCAAATGGTAGAAGGTGAGAAGGGCCAGGCCCACCAGAGCTCCTGGCCTGGGAGTGGAACTCAGGCTGAGGGCCTGGGGAAGGAAGCGAAGTAGAACAAAGAAGGCATCCAGTTTGTGGGAGGCTTTGGAACTGATAACCAGGGCCTTTTCCAGGAGGTCCAGGTGTTCCATGAGAAAGTGGAGGGCGTCCTTTTTGATCTGGGGCTTGAGTCTCCTCAACGTGGCCAGGTTAGGAATGCTGGTGTCCACAAAGAGAATGCTGTTGCCCGTTAGGAGATCCTCCAGGTTTTTTATGGCCCACATGAACTCTCTGGGATTTTCTTTCTCAATGCCCTTTTTCAGGGCTTCTAGGTACAGTTCGAAGAGCTCTTGTCTGCCTCCCTGTGTCTCCAGGTAGAGGTGGCCTTTCCTCAGATATTCTTCTGGCCTGATCATATCTCTTTTTCTCCCAGTAACCGGTTGATTCTGTCTTTGATGTTATCGAAATTTTCCCGGGGAAACTCCAGGCAGGTTTTGTCTTTGTTGATCCTTCCAAGGGCTTCTTCAACCTTGTAGACCAAGTGCCCTGGGGTATCCTGGATCAAGAGGGTCTGGGCTATGCCGGGAAATTTCCTGGAGTAGCTTTCAAACTGGGGATAGAGCTCTTTGAGTACAGCGGTGAAGACTATGTGGGGCAGGATACTGGCACGCTCTGCCTGGTCTTTTGTGGCCAGGAGTTTCTTTTCTATCCGGTTCACCAGTTTTACCCACTTTCTGTGGGTGAGGTTGTCCAGGGAGTTGAGTAGGTCTTTCAGGGTTTTCATCTCCTCTTCACTCAAGAGAGTGCCAAGGCTCTTGATGTGGAGCCCGTTCAGTTCCGTGTAGGAGAGTTCGTAGTTCCACTGGAAGATCTTTTCGATGAAGTTCTCGCCGCTTTCATCCTTCAACATGTACCGTATTTTGACGTATTTGTTGAGTAGCTCGTCGTTCAGCCCCATGATGATGAGGACATTCTCTATGTCGAAGTAGAATCTGAGGGTTTCTATCATGGAAAAGGCCTCTCTGGGTATGAGGCGGTCCAGGTCGTCCACAATAAGAACAAAAGGCCTGGAAGATGCAGGGGTTATTCCCTGGCTCTGACAGAATTCTGCCCAGGCCTTATTGGCTGTGTCGTCGGTGGACGGTGGCAGGTGATTTGCTGTTATCTCTTTCAGGGTTCTCTTCAGTAGCTCCATGTTATCGCGTGTGCGGGATGCCAGACGGAGGCCTTCTTTTTCCACCAGCTTAAACATCTTTTCCATGTCTTCTATGCCCGTGGATAAGGCTGTTTTCATGGCCAGATCAGTGAGGGTGAGACCTGAAACCAGGAGGGGTTTGAGGATTCTGGAGAGTCTGGCTTTTGCCAACCCTTTCAGCCCGCGCATCTCTTTTATGGCGAGGAGGAGAGACACAAGAGGGTCCTGATCCCCCTGGAACTTCCAGGCCTCGAAGAATAGGACAGGGACTTTGCGGTAGTCCCTGAAGTAGCTTTCCAGGGCCTTGAGGTAGGTGGTCTTGCCACTGCCCCAATCACCGGTGATGGCTATGGTGATGCTCCCTGGAAGGGTGGTTCTCTCTGAGGAGGAGTTGCCCAGGAGGGATTCTATGGAAGAGAGGATTATGGCCAGTTTCTCTTTCTCGTTCTCCTCTTCCAACAAGCTCATGGGCTCCAGGGGCCTATCTAAAATCATCTTTCGCTCCTTTGACCCATTTGGGGCTACGGGTTAAGGCTATTGCTAGTCAATTAAACACCATTTGTCAATTTTCAGGGGGCGGGCTTCTCTCTTCAATCTCCAGGCCGCCCTCACTCTGCCCCCTGAACACCCGAACCTTGAACCCAGAACTTTGAACCTAGAACTTTGAACCTAGAACCTCGAACCCCTCTTCCCCCTTGCGCTAAAGTGGTCCTTGTTCTAATCTAGCCAGGGAGGGGGAGATGAGGGGAATCTTGTCCAAAAAGATCAGAGAGCTGAGGGAAGCCAAGAACCTGTCCAGGGAGGAGCTGGCAGAGAAGATGGGCGTTTCTCAGTCGCTTCTGGCTCAGATCGAAGAGGGGAAGACAGTACCTTCTGTGGCTACCCTTATACACCTGTCCCGTTGCTTGGGAGTGCCTCTTAAAACTTTTACTGGGGTTGAGGGGGAAGAGCGGCTGGTTGTGGTCCGTGCCCATGAGAGGAAGGAGGTGGAGCGTAGGCCCCGCTCGGGACCAAGCAGATCAGGCTACTATTATCAAGCTCTGGCTTCCAAAGAAGGCATTGATGCCTTTTACATCACTTTTGAGGAGAAGACGGAGGACGAGCGGGTCTTCTTTCAGCACGAAGGTAAAGAGTTTCTTTACGTGTTGGAAGGGAGTCTAGAACTGTGCTTGGACGAGGACTGTGTGGTCTTGGAGCCGGGAGACTCGGCGTCCTATGAGTCTCGCTATCCCCATTCTTTGAGGGGCGCGGGAGGACCGGCCAAAGCCATTGTGGTGATTTACGGGGAATGACCTTGCTGGAGATCCGATTCCACGGCAGAGGTGGGCAGGGGGCTGTTGTGGCTTCCCGGTTGTTGGCCTTGGCCTTTTTTAAGGAGGGGAAATGGGTCCAGGCTTTCCCCACTTTTGGAGCAGAAAGGCGGGGGGCTCCTGTGGCTGCCTTTACCAGGGTGGATGAGGAGCCTATCGCCCTGCGCTGTGGCATCACCGAGCCCGACATCCTGGTGGTCCTGGACGCCACCCTTTTAGAAGACGTGGACGTTACCCAGGGGCTGAAGGATGAGGGGCAGGCTATCGTCAATTCCCCCCAGCCTGTGAGGCTGGAGGGGGCCAGGACCTGCGTGGTGGACGCTTCTGCCATTGCCCTGGAACAGGGACTGGGTACCGTCACCTACCCCATTGTGAACACGGCCATGGTGGGAGCCTTTGCCGGGGCCACAGGGCTGGTTTCCATAGAGTCGGTGGAGGCGGCCATAAGGGAGTATGTCACTTCCAAGGTGGAAGAGAATGTTAGGGCCGCCAGAGAGGCCTGGGAGAGGGTCAGATGCGCAGTATGAGCCTGGAGGATCTGGAGAAGAGGCTGGAGAGCCACATTTATGGAAGCCAGATCATGCTGGCTTTGAAGGGGGCCATCCTGAGGTTCAGGCCCCTGGCGGTGGTCCTTCTGGGCGAGCTCACCCGGGAGGGTGCTGGTTCCATGGCCGAGGCGGAGTTTCTCTTCATCCAGGACAAGGGGATGTGCCCCTCCAATGTGAAGAAGATGATGAGGAGGGTAGATGAGTTTGGGGTGCTGGACCTCTTCTTTCTGGAAGTTACCCGGTTTCTCAAGCTGGTGAAGGAGAAGGACCCTCTGGGTAAGGGAGTGATGGAGGAAGGGGTAGTGGTTTACGCCAGGGACCAGGGGGTGTGGAGATACGTGGAGGAGATGGCTTCCCTGGCGGGTCATCTGGAGGCTCTGAAAGAGAGGAAAGGGGTGCATTGACATGGATATCACCCTACTTAGGACCTTCAGTTCTACCAGAAGGATCAAGACGGGGACCTGGAGCAGGCTCCAGCCTGTGTTTCTCAACGGTGTCTCTCCCTGTATGGATGCCTGCCCTGCTTCCATAGACATGCCCCGGATCTATGGTCTCTTCCTAGAGGGTAAGGAGAAGGAAGCGGCACTTAGCCTGTTGGCCTTTAACCCTTTTCCCTCCATTACAGGGAGGGTGTGTCCCCACTTCTGCCAGGAGAAGTGCAACAGGAAAGAGCTGGACGAGCCCGTCCAGATCAGGGCTCTGGAGAGGTATCTGGGAGATCTCATCCTTGAAGAGGGTATCTTCCCGCCCAAAGAGCTCTTCCACGGTCCCCCTGTAGCCGTTGTTGGTTCTGGTCCGGCAGGACTGGCGGCAGCCTGGTACTTGGCTTTGGGTGGTATGGAGGTGGTGCTTTTTGAGAAGGAAGAGGTGGCCGGGGGTATTCTGGCTTGGGGTATCCCATCTTTCCGGTTGGAGAGGGAGGTGGTGCAGGGAAATATTAGGAGGCTGGAGGAGATAGGGGTTACCATCGTCACGTCCTCTCCCGTTACTCCCCAGGAGATGGAGAAGCTGAAAAGGGAGTTTCAGGGTGTTATTGTGGCGCCGGGGCTCACCAGAGCTCGGGAGTTGCCTGTAGAGGGTAGAGAATACACCTTTAGAGGGCTGGACCTATTAAAAGCGTACAATCTGGAGGGAAAGCTTCCCTCTGGAGAGAGGGCTGTGGTTGTGGGGGGAGGAAATGTGGCCGTAGACGTGGCCCGGGTCCTGGTGAGAGAGGGACGCCGGGTGACCCTGGTGTGTGTGGAGCCTAAGGAAGAAATGCCTGCCATTCCCGAGGAGATTCAAGATGCCGTAAAAGAGGGAGTGGTCGTGAGAGACTCCACGGGTCTCGAGGAGGTCCTTGTCCAGGATGGAAGGGTGATAGGAGTGAGGGTAGGATCTGTTCGCATCGTGGGCGAAGAGGACCGCTTTAAAGAGGTGGAATTCGTGGACCAGAGTAGGGAAGAGTTACCTTGCGACCTGGTGATCCTGGCTGTGGGCCAGGAAGCCCAAGAGTCTTGGGCGGGGAGTGGATTGACCATTGCAGGGGACTTCCTCACGGGGCCTTCTTCTGTGGTCCAGGCCATAGCCTCTGGCAGGGACGCTGCTTTGGCTTTCAATGCTGAGCTGAGAGGCGAATCCTTTTCCGGTGTGGAAGAAAGCCTGTGGCAGCGGAACCACCGGGAAATCATAACCTTCCAAGACCTCAATCCTTTCTATTTGGAACCTGCTCCTCCCGTAGAGGTGAAGGATAAAGAGAGCGCTTTGAAGGAGGCCCAGCGCTGCTTTTCCTGTGGCTACTGTAATGCCTGTGGCAACTGCTGGATCTTCTGTCCCGATGTTGCTATTATCCTGGAATCCGAACCCCGGCTGGACAAGGACCATTGCAAAGGTTGCGGAATCTGTGCCACCGAGTGTCCTCGGGGTGTGATTTACATGAGGGAGAAGGGATAGGTTGTCCCTGGGAGCTTATTTCATAAGCTCTCCAACCTTGTTGAGTAGCTCTCTGGGAGTAAAGGGTTTCTGGAGAAAGGCCGTTTCTCCTTCAGGTCTATATTTGGGGTGGAGACTTCCTGGGGAGTAGCCGCTGATGAAGAGGATCCGGGTCTGAGGGGACACTTCCTTGATCCTGTAACTCACTTCCTTTCCGCCTAATCCTGGAAGGATGAGGTCCAGGATGGCAAGGTCTATCTCTTTTTCTGTTTTGTGGATGATCTCCAGGGCCTCCAGCCCAGAGGATGCTTCCAGGACCTGGCAACCTCCCCCTTCCAGGGTTTCCCTGATCACTTTTCTTACGGGCTCTTCGTCTTCCACCAGTAGAACCACCCGCTCCCGCTTTTCAAAGTAGAGGGGAAGGGGAGCGTCTCTTCTCCCTTCTGTTTCCCGGGCCTTGAAAATGGGCAGGAGTACGGTGAATTCTGCTCCCTGGCCCGGCTCACTCTTCACCAGGATGGCTCCCCGGTGTTGTTTTACCAGGCCGTAAACCATGGATAGCCCCAGTCCTATCCCTTTCCCTACCTCTTTGGTGGTGAAAAAGGGTTCAAATATGTGGGGCATGATTTTCTTGTCTATACCTCTCCCTGTGTCCCTTACCACCAGGGCCCCGTAGGTCTCTTCTTCCAGCCAGGGGTACTCTTTGGCAAGCTCCGAATCCACCGTGAAAGCTAGAGTTTCCAGGGTGAGGGTGCCTCTCTTGGGCATGGCGTCTATGGCGTT
>Ga0190315_1001214_pt1 | contig 10742 bp, 9 predicted proteins | sample 48701101_MG_FD_161673 | JGI IMG/M metagenome (GOLD analysis project Ga0190315, IMG submission 161673) | Hydrothermal vent sediment bacterial communities from Southern Trench, Guaymas Basin, Mexico - 4870-11-0-1_MG | ecosystem: Environmental > Aquatic > Marine > Hydrothermal vents > Sediment ...
TAAACATTAATGAGATACAGAAAAATAACAGAGAAAAAGCTAAAGAAAATTTTTCCGTGCCAGTTATAGTAGTAGATGGGGATGAAGATTATGAACAGCACAACTGGATAATGAAGATTGTGCGAATTCCGATAGTATTTTTGCTCAATATGTTGCCTATAAGTGTGGGAAAAAAAATTTTCACTGCGTTTAGCGGTCATAAAGGAGATACAAAGACGGTTCGACGTTGGGCTACTACTTATAAAGCATTAGAGATAATGTATAGCTATCCTGAAAGATGTAAGAAAGGAGAAACCACTAAGGTGGATTTCTTTTGGGAATGCTTTTTAAGCAATGCAAAATCTATTCGAAATCGCTTAACACTAACAAAACGTGAGTTGCTAATCGCAATTAGAGATGTGAAGAAACGGAAAGCATCAGTAAATTTAAATTTGATAAGTTTAGGAAGTGGTAGCGCTAGAGCTGTAATTGAAACCTTAGCCCAGTTAGACGGACTTTCGCCAGTGCAGGCTAAGCTAGTTGATATGAGCAGAAAGGCTATCAGTTTCAGCCAGGAATTAGCCGCTAGTTGCAATGTTATTAATCAAATTGAGTGGCATCGGGATTATGCGCAAAACTTAGAAAGGTATTGCAGCAATGGGTTTCAGCCTGATATTGTGGAAATGGTGGGATTGCTTGATTATTATCCCTACGATCAAGCTGTTGATCTAATAACCAAAATCTGGGAAGTTCTCCCAAATGGTGGCTGGCTTATCACTTGCAATATTCGGGACAATTTTGAACGACCGTTTGTGACGAAATCGATTAACTGGCCGATGATTTATCGGCCACCTCAAGAACTGGCAGATATCCTTTTGGAGGCGGGATTTTTAAAGGAGAACATTAAAGTCGTCTATGAACCTTTAAAAATCCATGGATTGGCTATTGCCCAAAAAATTGCTTAGCCCCTGAAAAAATGATAAGATAAAATCAGATTTTTGGGGGTTTTTTATTTTATACTATTATGAGTTTCTATGCCCTAACAGCTTTAATTAACGCTATCACTAGTACTGTTCTTGGGCTTTTTGTTTATTTTAAAAATAAGAGCGCCAAAACCAACCAAGCATTTGCCTTATTTTGTTTAAGTACGACTGTCTGGAGTTACGCTTATTGTTTTTGGCAGTTATCTAATAATGCTGATAGTGCTCTTTTTTGGTCACGGGTTCTAATGGCAGGAGCTATTTTTATTACTATCTCCTACTTTTATTTTGTTCTGAGATTACTTAATAAAATTAATAAGGGCAAAAAAATACTTATTTTTGGTTTTCTAGCTTTTTCCTTTTTCTTTTTAGCTAATTTTACCTCCCTGTTTGTTGAAGGGGTTAGGCCAAAATCAGGATTTGCTTTTTGGCCTGATACAGGAGTTCTTTTTCATCCTTTTATTTTAATTTGGTTTTTTTATGCGTTTTATGCTATTTATCTACTCTTTAAAAGTTATTTCGTTTCAACGGGAATAAAGCGTAACCAAATAAGGTATATTTTAATAGGAACGGTTATTGGATACTTGGGGGGAGCAACAAATTATCTCTTGTGGTATGATATTCCTATTCCGCCAATAGGAAATTGGACTACCACATTTTACTTAGGAATCGTTGCTTACGCAATTGTCAAATATGAGCTGATGGACATTCGTGTTTTTGCCGCGCACATTTTGATTATTGCCCTAAACCTTATCGCGTTTGCCTACATCTTTATTTCTAAAACATTTGGAGAATATATCATTAAAACCCTATTTTTTCTAGGCGTATTATTTGTAAGCTATCTACTTAAGAGATCTTTTGATCAGGAAGTCAAGCAGGAACAGGAATTAAAGCGGCTAGCAAGGAAATTAGAAAAAGCCAACAGAAAGCTTAAACAACTGGATCGGGCCAAGTCGGAATTTATTTCCATTGCTTCTCATCAGTTGCGCACTCCTTTGAGCGCGATAAAGGGATTTGTTTCACTGCTTTTAGAAGGGTCTTACGGAGAAGTTAATAAGAAAGCGAAAGAAGCTTTGAAAAAAATTTCTACCTCCAATGAAAGGCTTATTGTTCTTGTAAATGATCTTCTGAATCTTTCCCGCATTGAAGCGGGGAAAATGCAATATGATTTTGATTACTGGCAAATTGAAGATATTGTTCAAGAAATTAAAGACACGCTTTTGCTTGAAGCCAAAGAAAAAGGGCTTTACTTAAAAGTTAATTTTCCCTCTCCTCCATTGCCGAAAATCAGAATAGACGGCGCTAAAATCAAAGAAGTTATTTCCAATCTGGTTGAAAATGCCGTCAAGTATACCAAGCAAGGCGGAGTGAAAGTTGGCTTTAAGCAAAAAGAAAATCTAATCAGAATAATTGTTTCCGACACTGGAATTGGAATTTCCCGAGACGAAATGGTCCGGCTGTTTTCCAAATTTTCCCGCGGAAAAAATATTAGTCGGCTAGACGCCAACGGAGCCGGGCTGGGCCTGTTCGTGGGAAGGAAAATAGTTGAAGCCCATGGAGGCAGAATCTGGGCCGAATCGGAAGATAAAGGCAAAGGATCGCGGTTTATCGTAGAGATTCCTATAAATCTAGATGAGCTTAAAAAAGAAAAAAAGCGGCGGAAAATCCAAAGCAAAGGAGTTAAAAAATTTGTGGAAGAGATATAAAGATTATTTAAGGTTTTTCAAGATAACGGCATAAGCAAGCCGAAAAACAAACTTAGCTTTACTGTCATCCTGAGCGGAGCGAAGGATCTAGAATGAATAGCGCTAGCGGCTTCTACAACGGGATTCTTCACTTCGTTCAGAATGACATAAGACAGTTGCTTTGAATGAGTTCATAAATATGGGATTTTAGCAAAAGTTATAAACAGCGCCAAGAATTTTTAGGCGCGAAAATACGCGTTAATATGAATTCAGGAATTTTACATTTAGCATATACTTCTTTTTCCCTTCTGATAGCAGTCGGGATATACAGCGCTTACAGGCGAGGAGGGTCTGTCAACAAACAACTCCGAGATTTTTCTCTGTTCTTTCTTCTTTTCAGTGTTTATCGGCTTTTCTTATCCTCTTCTCTTTTATCAAACAATCTTATTGTTATGCAATGGTCGTATAATGCGGCTATTGTCATATTTTTTGTGATGATCTCTGTCGCTTGGAAAATTCCCCTTTCTATTCTAGGGCTGAATGCCAAAAGAATACGGATATTATTGGGATCTTTAATGGTTATCGGCTTAATGGTAATTTTAATCCAAATTTGCGATCCTCGCCTTCCCATTATGGACTCCTCCGACTTTATTTTTTGGAACGCCAATCCTTTTGCGGCTTGGATCACCAGTTTAGCCGGCTTTTTAGTGGCTATGACATGGGTGTACACTTTCAGCAAAAACTTCCCGGGCAATATTGGCCCGATCGAAAAACTTAAAACCGCTTTGATAGTAGCCGCCGCTCTTATGATTGGTATTGGTTCGCTGACTTACTTCCATTCCTGCCATCTTTTATTGACCCTAACCACTTTCGTCGTTATGTTTATCAGCTCCGTTTGCCTCTTGCTGGTAATTTTGATTTCTTTATTAAGAAGATTATTAAAAAGAAAAAAGATGGCTGGCGACAAGTCTTAGAGAACCGAAGTTTATTGTGGAAATTTAGTTTGACGTGGTAGAAAAAGAATTTTAAAATAAAAACATAAGAAAACTGAAGACATTATGGTATGGCAAAAATTATTTTAGTGGAAGACGATTCCATGACCATAGAGATATATAAGAAGAAGTTTGAGGAAGCCGGGTTTGAAGTGGTTATCGCCACGACAGGAAAAGAAGCTCTTAATCGCGCGGCAAAGGAAAATGCCGATGTGATGCTTCTTGATTTAGTATTGCCTGAACTAGGCGGACTGGAGGTTTTGAAAGAAATTAAGAAAAGCGGTAAATATAACCCTGGATTAAAAGTAATTATATTTAGCAATCTTGACAGTGAGGAGGAAAAGAGTTCGGCGCTTAAATATGGAGTGGATGGCTTTATTCCAAAAACCAAATATACCCCCTCGGAATTAGTGGAAGAAGTTAAAAAAATTATTGGAAATATAAATCACTAATCAACGCGAATCTACTCGCTAATTATCACGAATAATTTAAAATTAGCGTAGATTGGAGATTAAAATCATTATGTTTGATAAAATGAAACAAATATACCAGATGAAGAAGATGATGGAAGGGTTAACTTCCACCGAGGATTACAAAGGAATAAAAATTACCGTTAATGGAAGTATGAAGATAATCGGTCTGGAAATAAACGACGCGGCCAGAAACAGCCGTGATTTGGAAAAGAACATAATTAAAGCCGCTAATAACGCTATGAAGAATATCCAAAAAAAACTGCAAAAAGAAATGAAGAGCGGGAATATCCAAATGCCCGTGTAGTAATTTTTAATTTCCCTGCCTCGCCGGCAGGCAGGCAATTTTTAATTTTGTAAATACTTGCCTGTCGGCAGACAGGAATTCTAATTCTTAATTTTAAAAATTTTATCATTAAAAATTATTTGGAAATTAAAAACTAAAAATTAAAAATTGCATTTATGTCAGATATCTTTAAAGCCTATGACATTAGGGGAATTTATCCGAATGAAATAAACGAAGAAATTGTTTACAAAATAGGGCGGGCGTACGTAAGGTTTTTAAAAACCAACACTAAAACGGCAAAACAAAATTGCCGTGTTTGTATTGGCAGAGATATCCGCCAATCCAGTCCGGCGCTTTTTAAAAGTTTGGTTAGAGGAATAACCGACGAAGGAGCGGATGTTTACGATTTGGGATTGACCACCACTCCTATGGTTTATTTCGCTTCCGGACGATTGGATGTCAACGGCGGGATAGTTATTACCGCTTCCCATAATCCGGCTGAATACAATGGCTTAAAGTTGTGCCGAAAAAACGCCGTTCCTATCGGTGAAAACAGCGGAATGTTGGATATTAAGAATATAGTTTTGAAAAATAATTTTTCCAAAACCGCTAAAAAAGGAAAGGCGGTTAAAAAAGACATTAAAAAAGAATATCTGGATTATTTTTCGTCTTTCGCGAACTTCAACGGAAAAAAATTTAAAATCGCGGCGGACGCGGCCAACGCCATGGGAGTTTTAGAATTGGACGTTTACAAAAAATTTCCAAAAAATATAGAGCTGATAACCATTTACGATGAATTTGACAGCGCTTTTCCAAACCATGAAGCCAACCCGCTTAAAATTGAAACCCTAAAAGATTTGCGGGAAAAAGTTTTGGAAGCTAAAGCTGATCTGGGGATTGCTTATGACGGCGATGCCGACCGTTTGGGATTTATTGACGAAAAAGGGGGAATCATTCCCATGGATTTAATAACCGGGCTTATTGCCAAAATAATTCTGAAAAAAAATCCTAGAGCTAAAATACTTTATGATCTGCGTTCATCCGCGGCGGTTAAGGAAATCATTGAAGAGAACGGCGGAATTGCCGAAGAATGCCGAGTAGGGCATGCTTTAATAAAAAAACAGATGCGCGACGAGGGAGCCATTTTCGCCGGCGAACTTTCCGGACATTATTATTTTGAAGAAAATTATAAGGCGGAGGCGGGATCTCTTCCGGCTATTTACCTTTTAAATTTAATGGCGGAAAGCAACCGGAAAATATCGGAATTAACCGGCGAAATAAAAAGATATTATCACAGCGGAGAGATTAACAGCGAGGTGGAAGATAAGGGCGCGGTAATCCAAAAGTTGAAAGAAATTTATAAAGACGGCGAAATCAGCGAGCTGGACGGAGTAAAAATAAGTTTTTGGAAAAATTTTGAAAAAGGCAAGCGCTGGTGGTTTAATGTCCGTCCGTCCAATACCGAACCGGTTTTAAGATTAAATCTGGAAGCTGACAATGAAAAACTGATGAAGCGGAAAAAAGACGAGCTGTTGGGAATTATAAGGTTCGCGAGATGAAAATGAAACCCATTGCGCGTTGATTTTAACGGTAATTTATGCTAGAATGGGAAGAATAAAATTTATGGAAAAGCGGAAAAAACAAGCTATTTTTTGGGATTACAATACGGAAAAAATGGATTTAAGTAATCCATCCGTCAAAATTTGGCGTTTAAGCAGGCAATTGCAATTTGGCGATCTTTCGGGAATTAAAAAAGAAGAACTTAAAAAATATTTGCCTTTACTGGAGATAAACTCGTCGCTTAAAGAGCTTTTGCGAAATTATCTTTCAAAATATGGCGAAGATTAAACTCACCAAATTACAAAAAGATGTTCTTTGTTATTTCGGAAAAAATTCTTTTGGCAAAAATTTTTATTGGACCGGAGGAACTTTGCTTTCTTATTGCTATCTTTTTCATCGCAATTCTGTTGATCTGGATTTTTTCTCTGATAATTTGTATTCCGATGAGGAATATCTTGATTTCATTAATGATCTTAAAAAAGAAATTCGCGCGGACAAGGTAATTTTTCGCCGGGAATTGAACAGGCGAATTTATCTGGTTAAACGCGGCGAAGAAAATGTTAAATTAGAATTAGTGTTTTTCCCTTTTCCTTGCCATGAAAAAAGAAAAGAGTTATCTGAATTTTTTGTTAAAATTGATTCTCTGTCGGATATAATGATCAATAAAATACTCTCTTCTTATCAGAGAAACGAGCCTAAAGACGCTTTTGATTTGTATGTATATTTAAGCCGAAAGCCGAAATATGATTTTTTCGCCTTAGTTCGCTTTGTTGAAAAAAAGTTTTGCGTTGCTATTGAACCGGCGCTTCTTCTCGCTAAATTAAACGAGTTGTCAAATAATCTTTCTCGCATTGAACCGCTCTTGCTTTATCCGCAAAAGAATTTAAGCCAAAAAGTTAAATTTTTTTTTCAGAACATCTTCAATTCTTTTTCCAAAAAATGGATCAAATGATTTAAAAAACACCGAGTGAAATTTTCAGCGTTTTTTGCAAGTGGTTTTTTAAAATTAGTTTAATTCTTAAACTAAAAATCCTACTTTTCTTTTTACTTCTTTCATTTTTTTCCGCGCGCGAGGGCGGATTTTTTCAGCGCCTTTTTGCAATGCGTCCAAAACTTGTTCGTCGCTTAAAGCGCTTGTTTTTTTCTGGAACGGCTTAAGGAATTTTATGACAACTTCCGCTAAACCGCTTTTAAAATCGGCATATCCTTTACCTTGATACATTTTTTCAATTTCCTGAAAAGTTTTTCCAGAGAGAGAAGCGTAGATATTGATTAAATTTTTCAGCGCCGGTTTGTCGTCGGCGTATTTTATTTCAGAACCGCTGTCCGTCACCGCTCTTTTGATTTTTCTGCGGACGGTTTCTTCATTATCAGTTAAAGAAATATAGTTATATTCCGAAGCGGCCGACTTGCTCATTTTTTTGGCTGGGTCGTCCAGTCCCATTATTCTCATAGTTTCTTTTTGGATAAAAGGTTCAGGAACGGTAAAAGTTTTACCGAATCTTTTGTTAAATCTTCGCGCTAAAGTTCTAGCCAGCTCAATATGCTGAAGCTGGTCTTCTCCCACCGGAACGACATTAGTGTCATAGAGCAAAATATCCGCCGCCATAAGGACAGGATAATTAAAAAGCCCGGCGCTAGGTTTTCTTTCTTTTCCGTTTTGAACTTTATCTTTAAACTGCGTCATTTTTTCCAATTCGGAAATTTTCGCGATTGTGCTCAAAATCCACGCCAGCTCCGCGTGTTCTGAAATATGCGATTGGATAAATATCGTTGATTTTTCCGGATCTCTGTCAGAGGCGGATCCCTGCCCGCCGGCAGGCGCGGTGCCTTGGGCGGAAATTCCGGCCGCTAAATAAATTTTAGCGACTTCAATAGTTTTCTTTTTCAATTCTTCCGGATTTTGCGGAACGGTGATGGCGTGCAAGTCCACAACGCAAAAAATAGCCTCAAACTTATTTTGAAGCTCAACCCAATTTTTGATAGCCCCTAAATAATTTCCAATGTGTAAATTCCCGCTTGGCTGAATGCCGGAAAAAATTCTCTGGTTATTCATATTCTCATCTTATCCCAACTTCTGGTTTTAAGCAATTATACTTCAATTACTACAGGCAGTACCATCGGCCGCCTTTGCGTCTTCTGGTACAAGAATGATCCAACCGCTTCGCGGATGTTGTTTTTTACGTAATTCCAGTTAATGCTCATATCCGGAGAAGTTTTTTCTTTAATAACTTTTTTAACCACATTTTTAGTGGCGTTGACTAAATCAAAGTTTTCCTTAACAAAGATAAACCCGCGCGAGGTCACTTGAATGTGTCCCACGATCTCTTTGGTCTTGCTGTCAATAATCACGGTAATGACGAACATTCCGTCTTCCGCCAGCATTTGCCTGTCCCGCAAAACAACCTGCCCGACATCTCCCACGCCCAACCCGTCTATAAAGACATAATCCGTTTTGACTTTTTTTGGAAGGACATTAGCTTGGCCTTTTTTGAATTCAATAACTGATCCGTTGTCTAAAACAAAAATCTTGTCTTTGGGAAATCCTGTGTTTATCGCCAGTTTGGCGGCTTCTTTGAGGAAATAGTGATTAGCGTAAACCGGCAGGAAAAAATCGGGGCGGATTTGCTTAATGACTTTCTGAATATCCGCGGCGTTGCTGTGTCCGCTGACATGAATGTCCATAATATCCGTGTGGATAACGTTGTCGCATTTTCGGTATAAATTATCTTTCAGTCTTTGGATGGTTCTTTCATTTCCGGGAATAACCGAAGAAGAAAATATGATAGTATCCTTTTTTCTGATTTTAATGAAGCGGTGGCTGTCGTTCACGATGCGGGACAATGCCGCGTTTCCTTCTCCCTGCGCTCCCGTGCAAACAATGACGATTTGGTTATCGGGATATTTGTGTATGTCGTTTATGGAAATCAAACTGTTCCTATGGATTTTCACGTAACCCAATTGTTGGGCGATTTCCATATTCATTTTCATACTGTATCCGTCCAACGCCACTTTTTTGCCGATTTTTTGGGCGTATTCCATTATTTGGCTGACTCTTCTTACTTGAGAAGAGAAAGTTCCAATGATAACCTTTCCCTCGGCGGAGCGGATAACTTTTTCCAAGTTGGCGTACATTTCTTTTTCTTTTATCGGTTTCTTGAATTCAGTGGCTCCCAAACTTTCCAGCATTAGGATTGTGGGGCGGGGAAGTTTTGACAAGGATTCGTAAGACAGCGGCTTGTGATCAATGGGATTTTCTTCCAGTGTCCAATCGCCGGGATGGATTACGGTTCCTTCGGGAGTGTTTAAAGTGACGCCCACCGCGTCCATAATGGAATGTTCAATGTTAAAGAATCCCGCTTTAAAATTTCCCAGCCGAATTTTTTCATTTATTGACTTTACTAAAATTGGCCTAAGCAATTTTGACGAACCTTTTTCGTAATCTTCCATTTTATGTTTTACCAGAGCTAGAGTGAAATTGCGTCCGATCACTGGCGGATAACCCAGCTCTTTCAGGAGGATAGGCGCCGCTCCAATATGGTCAAGGTGCCCGTGGCTAAGAATTACTCCGCGGATATTTCTTTCTTTTCCTTTAAGGTAGGAAATGTCGGGAACAATATAATCTACTCCCGGCATATCTTCTTCGGGAAATTGCATTCCCATATCCAAAATTACAATATCTTGGCCGTATTCAAACACGGTCATATTGCGTCCCACTTCTTCTTGGCCGCCAAGAGGGATGATTCTTAATTTTTTTTCAGAATGTTTTGGCGAATAGTTAAAATTCGCCGGTTGTTTTTTTGTCATAAGTTTTTTTAATAATTAATTTTTTTAGATAATGAAGTACTTATTTTCTAATTCTCCTATTCTCCCCGATGCTCATCGGAGTACCTCTCTCCAGAGAGGGGAGGGAGGAGAGAATTTTTTATAACTCAAAAGTAAATAAAGAAATTTAAAAGCTAGTGTAAGAAATCTTAGCATTGTTTACATTTTCTCTTTTATGTCATTCCCGACTTATGTCATTCCCGTGAAAACGGGAATCCAGAGTAAAATCACTGACTTAAATAATTATCCTAGATTCCCGCCTGCGCGGGAATGACATAAAGAAGCGCGGGAATGACATAGCAAAAATTGCAAACGACGCGGCGAAATTTTACTATTTTTTACTTAATCAAGCCTTTGAATTTCTCTATCATCTCCACCGGGGTAGGATCCTGTCCGTATTCCAGCGCTAAATAGTAGGAAATCCAATCGCCTAAATAGAGAGTAGAAAATATTTTATAAAACATATTGTGGTTTTCCATATCAATCATTTCTATTTCAATTCCTTTTTCTCGCAGCAGTTCGGCGGTAATTTGGAAACGCTTTAAATTTTGGGGATGGCCGTCTGGATCCCTTAGCATTAGAACGAAAAATTTTGATTGGGGGTTAGTGAATCCAACCATTTCATTATGGTTAAGTTCGGGAAAAAAGTTATAGAAAGCGGGAACTTTGGAATTCTCGTTGAACTTAATTTTCCAAATCATTGCCAATGATTTAAATTTAGCGGAAGAATAGATGACGAGGGTTTTGCCCGTGAGTTTTTTGGCAATTTTTTCTCCCCTCTTTTCCAATTCTTCAGTTTTTTCTTTTAGGATTTCTGATGATTTAACCAATTCTTCAGTTCTGTCCGCTATCATTTTAGAATTAACTAAAACTTGGAAAATGGAAGCGAAAAAGTATCCGGTTGCCATTCTAGGCTGGATGCCTGAAGGAAGTTTGATGTGCGGGATATTGTTTTCTTGGCATAT
>Ga0190315_1001215_pt1 | contig 10735 bp, 7 predicted proteins | sample 48701101_MG_FD_161673 | JGI IMG/M metagenome (GOLD analysis project Ga0190315, IMG submission 161673) | Hydrothermal vent sediment bacterial communities from Southern Trench, Guaymas Basin, Mexico - 4870-11-0-1_MG | ecosystem: Environmental > Aquatic > Marine > Hydrothermal vents > Sediment ...
CCTTAAGACGCAGAGAACAGGGTATGAATGCCTATCCCTGGCCTGAAGAGTTTCTGTCATCACTAAGCGGGCTCCCCGAATGCGCGGGCATGGCACTTGGGATAGACCGCCTGGTAATGCTGCTCACGAATTCGTCAGATATCAACGAGGTGGTGGCGTTTCCACCTGAAGAAGTCTGGTTCCCAAATCGTCTCTGCTGCAAAAACACTTCTTGAATGTAAATATCCGGTGAACCCGTGGTCTCACGTAACCGTTCACTGGCAGGGGATATTTCTTTTCACTTAACACTTCAGCCCCTTGTTTTCTTAAGGCCTTTGACATGGGGGAGTCTTGCCCCCTCCCCGTTCTCCTTCGCTGCGCTCAGGAGCCGGGGTTTCCCCCACAGCAAAAGCCGAGAAAACTACGGGGGCTTCCGTTAAACTGTTCAAAGAAATATCCCCTGCCCGTGAACGGTTGCCATCCGTGCCCCCTGCCGCAGGAGCGGTTTGCCTTTTGCAGGGTTTCGATCGCGGGCCGGATTGCACTGCCTCTCCGGTCCGCGATAAGTGAGCTTTGAAACCCGGAAAAAGGTAACCGCTTCAAGGCAGGATATAAAGGGTTCACCGGATATTTACTCTTGAATCAGCCGGGATTTTTACAGATTACTCAGAAATCCAGCCACAATGGATGAATGTCATTGGCCTCGTTTACCGCGTCGCAGGCAATAACTATCGTAGCTACGGCCTGAGCATTATAACCCTTGGACGTCTTCTGAATACGGCTCTCGGAATCGGTCATGTTGACCTTGCGCTTGATGGCTTCAGCCTTTCCTGCAGCTTTTTTCCTGGCCTTTTCTTCCGGATATCTCTTGGCCTTTTTGATCTTTGCGAGCCTTTTTCTGCAGTACCCAAATCCTCAGGAAGTTCATCACCACTCAAATGGACGCCGGATATTTCAAGATCGAGGATCTCAAGGCAGACACAATGATTGGTAGATGTCCTACGGGAGGATTTGTGCTGGTATAGCTCAGGGGCTTCGCCCGCATTGAGGTCAGAAGTGTTTTCGCATATCTGCATATTTTCCATTACAAACCGGGAATGCTCCCTTAAAAAGAGTGAGAAATTGGGGGACTTAATAAATGGTGGTAATTATGCAAAAGGCTCTACGGACGAATAATGCCGTTTCAGCCTTGCCAGATCCCAGGGCGTGTTTATACTGGAGAGACATTCAAAGGAGGGACATACTTTTAGGATATCAGCAGGACTGACAATTCGGCACGGCACGTCTTTCACCAGAGACTTAAGGCTTAAGTCACCGGAATTGATTCGGTGATCAACAATGGGGAGGAGGGATTTATGATAGATGGCATGCAGTGGTTCAAGACCATGGGGTGTGACAGGTATGACAACAGGAGCCCATGCAGGAATCTCCCACATCAGATTGAGCAATTCCGAATTCAAAAGCGGCATGTCACATCCCAGTAAAAGTACCCTTTCTCCCTTTGCATGGCGGAGCGCACTTTGAAGCCCGGCCAAGGGGCCCAGTCCGGGCATGATATCCGGAAAAACAGGAAGCCCTGAATAGGAATATGGTTCAGGCTCGTCAGCTATAATGATAACTTCCCGGCACGCGCCAATGGCCGCCTTTGCCACGGCATCTATAACATGGCCGGTAAGCCAGGGGGCCAGGGCCTTGTTGCTGCCAAATCTCCTGCTTTTACCGCCCGCCAGGATGGCAGCCGAACGTGATGGACGTGAAGGATTTGGTGATTGAGGAATTGAGGGGTTATATTCAATATAATGCATTCAATGAACCCTTGAACACTTCAGCCTAAAACCCTTCCCATCTTTGAACCCGTGAACGGTTGCTAATAATGATTAGTGATTCAGTGTTATCAGAGTAAAAGTAAATATTCGATGAACCCGTTATACCCTGCCTTGGAGCGGCTGCCCTTTTCCGGGTTTCAAAGCTCACTTATCGCGGACCGGAGAGGCAGTGCAATCCGGCCCGCGATCGAAACCCTGCAAAAGGCAAACCGCTCCTGCGGCAGGGCACGGATGGCAACTTCCGCAGCGGACCACGGGTTCTCCGAATATTTACGAGTAAAAAAACAATTTTTGAATAGTTCAGGTCGTTTTGGGTTCTTTTCGGCTTAAAACTGACTTGGGCGACCGTACCTGCCCACATATTTTTTATATATTCTGACATTGTTATTTGAGTTCGTTTCTTCTTGCAAGGATTTTCTCCTTGACAATTTCCCTCGGCATTAATATAAGGAAAATAGAAATTACTGAGCGGGAATTCAGTATTGTTCTGTTCCAAAAGAGGTCCTTGGGTGCAAAGTGGGATTGTGTTTAAAAGTCGACCTGATTGCGGGACACATATTAATTGATATTTTGTGTTATTAGAAAATTTCCATAATGATTTTGTAAGTATTCGAAGGGAGGTGAAGAGGTAAAAGGACTAAACACGAGATCACAGCCGGAGACATTAATAATTTGAAAAAATAATAAAACAGGAGGTATTATATTATGCCAAGCTATGTCATTGAAGAGAAGTGTGACGGTTGTAAGGGCGGGGAGAAGACGGCGTGCATGTATATCTGCCCCAACGACCTCATGGTTCTTAACCCCGATGCGATGAAGGCCTACAATCAGGAACCTGACCAGTGCTGGGAGTGCTATAATTGCGTAAAGATCTGTCCGCAGGGCGCTATCGAGGTCCGCCACTATGCCGACATTGCTCCCATGGGCGGCTATGTCCAGCCTATGCGCAGCTCCGATTCCATCATGTGGACTGTCAAGTTCCGCAACGGCAACATAAAGCGTTTCAAATTCCCCATCCGGACTACCCCTGAAGGTTCCATCAAGCCGTACGAGGGCAAGCCCGAACCAGGCTCGATCGACGACGGTCTTCTGTTTACGGAGGCAGGCAAGACGCTTGAAACTCCGTAAGACTTTTAAGGCTTTAAGGTTAAAAAGTGGCTGAACTTGAGAATTGAGAAAAAAGGCATAGACAACGAACGAGTAAAATTAAGGAGGATATAAGATATGGCTCTTCGCAATAAACCGCAGTGGGAACTCCTGGCCGAACCGGATCTGTCCAAGGTCCCGGTTGAGGAGTATGAATATGACGCCATAATCATTGGCGGTGGTATGGCTGCATGCGGCACGGCTTTTGAGATAGGCAAGTGGATGCCTGCCGGCTCCAAGGTATGTCTGATCGACAAGGCCGCCCTTGAGCGTTCAGGCGCTGTGGCTCAGGGTCTTTCCGCCATCAATACCTATATTGGCGAAAACGCCGTGGCTGATTACGTCCGCATGGTCCGTGGCGATCTCATGGGCGTTGTTCGTGAGGACCTGATTTTTGACCTGGGCCGTCACGTTGACGACTCCGTCCACCTCTTTGAGGAATGGGGGCTTCCCATCTGGAAGCAGAAGGGAGACGAGGGCAAGCCGCTAACCGAGGGTGGCCGGCCTGTGCGCACCGGTAAGTGGCAGATCATGATCAACGGCGAGTCCTACAAGTGCATCGTGGCCGAGGCCGCGAAGAATGCCCTGGACGAGATGGGCTATGACCTCCATGAGCGTATCTTTATCGTAAAGCTCCTTCTGGACGCCAACAAGCCCAATACCATCGCCGGCGCGGTCGGATTCAGCGCCCGCGAGAACAAGGTATGCATCTACAAGTGCAAGGCCATGGTCGTGGCCTGCGGCGGCGCGGTCAATATCTTCCGCCCGAGGACAACGGACGAGGGCAAGGGCCGCGCATGGTACCCCATTTGGAACGCCGGTTCCACCTATACCATGTGCATGCAGGTCGGTGCCGAGATGACCATGATGGAGAACCGCTTCACCCCGTCCCGCTTCAAGGACGGCTACGGGCCTGTGGGCGCGTGGTTCCTGCTCTTCAAGGCTGGTGTGACCAACTGTTACGGCGAGTCTTATGCGTTCAGTGATCATGCCAAGGAAGAGCTGGCAAAGTACCCGCCGTACGGCCAGCAGCCGGTTACACCAACCTGCCTCAGAAACCACCTCATGCTCATAGAGATGAAGGAAGGCCGCGGCCCTGTTTTCATGGATACCGCTGCCGCACTCAAGAAATTCCTGGATGACAAGAAGGCAGAGGGCATGGACGACAAGGCCCTCAAGAAGTACTGGAAGGAGCTTGAGAGCGAGGCATGGGAGGACTTCCTCGATATGTCCGTCGGCCAGGCAGGCCTGTGGGCCTCCATGAACATCGAGCCCGAGAAGGTCGGCTCCGAGATCATGCCCACAGAGCCCTACATGCTGGGGAGCCACTCCGGCTGCTGCGGCATCTGGGTCAGCGGCCCCAACGAAGACTGGGTTCCTGATGACTACAAATGGGGCTACAACCGCATGACGACCGTCAACGGCCTGTTTACCGCCGGTGACGGTGTGGGCGCTTCCGGGCACAAGTTCTCATCCGGTTCACATGCCGAGGGCCGTATGGCTGCCAAGGCCATGGCCAAGTACGTTATGGATAATGCAGGCTTTACGCCGGCACTGAAGCAGAGTGCGGATGAACTCAAGGCGGAGATCTATAAGCCGGTCGTAACGTATTACGAGCACAGCAAGATGACCACCGATGACATGATCAACCCCAACTATATCAGGCCGCGCCACATGATGGAGCGCCTGATGAAGTACACCGACGAGTACGGCGGCGGCTGGTCTCCTTACTACATGACCAATGCAAAGCTCCTTGAGATAGCCATGCACCATCTACAGATGCTCCGTGAGGACTCTGAGAAGATGGCCGCAAGCGGTCTGCACGAGCTGATCCGTGCATGGGAGATGGTCCACCGTATCTGGTGCGTTGAGGATCACCTGCGTCACATCCAGTTCCGCGAGGAGAGCCGTTATCCCGGCTTTTACTATCGTGGCGACTTCCCTGAGGCGGATTCCAAGACCATGGAGGAAGGCGGCTGGAAGTGCTTTGTCAATTCCAAGTACGATCCTGAAAAGGGCGAGTGGTCCACATTCAAGAAGCCGTTGCACCAGATCATCCCTGACTAATCCGGTCTTCTTAAGTTTAAGGATGGTCGGATGATTTAGACCTTCTAACAGATGTCCAGGCGCCGCTATGGCGGCGCCTGGCATTTTTTTGAATTGGAAATTGGAAATTGGAAATGAGTGATAGTGTCTGAAAATCTGATCGCATTTTTCAGTAGCTAATTTCCAATTTCCAATTTCCAATTTAGATTGATTTTTTAATTTTTGAGGAAGGAGCGGGCGTATGAGTAAAAGTATACTCGTGATAGGCGGCGGCTTCAGCGGCCTTACAGCCGCGGTTGAGGCCGCTGAAATGGGATATGATGTCTATATAGTGGAGAAGGAAAGTTATATGGGAGGGCGGGTGGCCCAGCTTAACAAGTATTTCCCGAAGCTGTGTCCTCCCACATGCGGGCTTGAGATAAACTTCAGGCGCATCAAGACAAACCCGAGGATCACCTTTTACAGTCTGGCGGAGGTGGAGTCCGTGTCCGGGGGACCCGGGGACTTCAATGTACAGGTGAGGGTGAATCCGAGGTACACGACCCCGCAGTGCACCAATTGCGCTGCAGGAGCCGAGGCGGTCGCGACCGAGATTCCCAATGATTTCAATTTTGGTATGGATACGCGGAAGCCCTTATATATGCCCAACATGATGGCCTTCCCCAATCAGTGTGTGCTGGATCCCTCTGCAGTCTCTTCGGGCGACGGCCAGCAGATCAAGGCGGCCATGCCGGCCGGGCATGTAGACCTTGATCAGAAGGCAGAGACCGTAAGCCTGAATGTCGGGGCCATCATCGTGGCAACCGGGTGGAATCCGTATGATGCCACAAAGATAGATAATCTCTGTTTTGGGAAATACGATAATATCGTTACCAACATGATGGTGGAGCGCATGGCGTCCCCCTCAGGGCCTACCGATGGGAAGATCGTCAGACCCTCTGACAAGGAAGAGCCGAAGACAGTGGGCTTTGTGCAGTGTGCAGGTTCCAGAGACGAGAATCATTTGAAATATTGTTCGTACATCTGCTGTATGGCTACACTGAAGCAGGCCTGTTATCTGAGGGAGCAGTCGGAGGATGTGGAGATATATATTTTCTATATTGATATCCGCTCTCCGGGGCTGAAATATGAGAAATTTTATAATAAGGTCAAGGAAGACAAAAAGGTCCACTTTATCAAGGGCAAGGTGGCCGAGGTAAGAGAGGGGTCGAGCCCCGGCGGCGTTGTTCTGGTGGCGGAAGACACCATTGGCGGAGGCAAGGTCGAACAGGAAGTAGACCTTGCGGTACTGGCCACAGGCATGCAACCGGCAGGGGCAACAACACAGATCCCCGGGATCGAATACAACTCCGACGGTTTTGTGGTCCCCAAAGATGGCATTATTCCTTGCGGTTGCGCCAAGCGGCCTATTGATGTAGTTTCATCTGCTCAGAGTGCAACTGCTGCGGCCTTGAAGGCCGTCCAGACGCTGGTGAGGAGGGCAGGCTGATGTCGAGAAAAGTAGGACTTTACATATACACTGGAGATGGTATTGCCGAGGCCTTGGATATAGACAAGCTTGTGGAAGTTGCAACCGGGCTCGGCCTTGAGATAGTGCGTACCCATGCCGACCTGTATTCATCCGAAGGCGCTGCCATGGTGAAGCAGGATATAGATAATGAAGGGGTGAACGCGGTTGTTCTGGCCGGAATTTCTCCCAGGTATGAGTTCAAGATCTTTGATTTCCCCGGCATAATAGTGGAGAAGACGAGTCTTCGCGAGCTGGTTACGTGGAGTCATCCGGTAAAGGCGGACGATGAGAATGCCGAGGCCCAGAAAGAGCACGTGCAGGAGCTGGCTGAGGACTATATCCGCATGGCAGTGGTCAAGGCGCAGAAGGCCAATCTGGCGGAGCCTTTTAAGGCAGAGGAGATCAATCAGCGCCTTCTTATCATTGGTGGCGGGGTTACAGGTCTGACTGCCGCGCTTGAAGCGGCTGAGGCAGGACACGAAAGCATTTTGGTCGAGCGCCAGGCGGAGCTTGGCGGCTGGGCTGCACAGCTCAGGAAGCAGGTCCCTGTGGGTCCTGAATACTCCGAGCTTATCAATCCCGTGGTCCAGGACCTGATTGACAGGGTCAACGCCAATGACAAGATAACAGTCAGGACCAATACCGAAGTGGCCCGTATCGGCAATTTCCCCGGAGACTTCAGGGTCAGCCTGAAGGAGGCGGGGACAAAGAGTGAGTGGGATGCCCCGTTTCCGCTGACCGACGAGGAAAAGCTGGACGAGAGCGGAAAAGAGCTTTCGGCAGAGGATCAGAAAAAGAGATACGAAGAGAAGAACGAGGGACGTAAGCACTACATGGAGGAAGATCCCAACGCCGAGGTGTGCGGGGCGGTGATCCTGGCATCAGGGTGGAAACCTTACGTGCCGGCAGAAGATGAGTTCCAGCATCTGGCCTGGGGCAATCCCAATGTCATTACCAACTGCCAGTTTGAGGAAATCGCCAAGAAGGGCAAGATCGTTCGCCCATCCGATGGCAGGGAAGTCAAATCGGTGGCCTTTATCCAGAGCCCCGGGGGCTCAAAGGACGATGCTGATTTCCCGTATGCCTCGGTAGTAACAAGCCTTGTGGCCCTCAAGCAGGCCAAGTACCTGCGTGAGGACCAGCCTGATGACGGCAAGGCATATGTCTTATACGAGCACATGCGCACTTCAGGTCAGTATGAGTACTTCTACCAGGGCCTTCAGAACGATCCCGGGATCTTTCTTACCAAGGGAGATGTCACTGAAATCAAGGACAACGGCTCGGGCGGGCTGACCGTCAATGTGGATAATACCCTTATCGGCGGCAACATCAGCCTGGATGTGGATCTCGCGGTACTTGCCACAGGGATGGTCCCGACCACCAGGGATGACGCGGTAGTGAACATGGCATACAGGCAGGGCCCGGCATTCCGTGATCTGGACCTCTTCGGAGGCTACTGCGATTCCAACTTCATCTGTTTCCCATATGAGACAAGGCGGACAGGGATCTATGCCGCAGGTGCAGTGCACAGGGCAATGACCATAGAGGAGGCAATGGAGGACGCCGCAGGCGCAACACTCAAGGCCCTCCAGTGCCTGAAGGCCATTGACGAGGGCCACTCGGTCCATCCGCGCGTATGGGATTTTGATTATCCTGACTTCTACTTCCAGCGCTGCACTCAGTGTAAGCGCTGCACTGAAGAGTGTCCGTTCGGGGCCCTTGATGACGATGAGGCAGGTACTCCCAAACTCAATCCCACGAGGTGCCGCCGCTGCGGTACGTGCATGGGCGCATGTCCGGAGCGCATAATCAACTTCAAGGACTACAGTATCGACATCGTAGGCTCGATGATCAAGGCGATCGAGGTGCCTGACGACGACGAAGACAAGCTCAGGTTGCTCATCTTCGCCTGTGAGAACGACGCCTATCCAGCCCTGGATATGGCAGCCAGAAAGGGGCTTTCCTGGTCACCCTTGGCCAGGATCATTCCTGTCCGGTGCCTTGGTTCTGTTAACGTGGCATGGATCAAGGACGCCATGTCAAGTGGAATAGACGGCGCCTTGCTGCTTGGCTGCAGGTTCGGTGATGATTACCAGTGCCACTTTGTGAAGGGCAGTGAGCTGTCAGAGAAGCGCATGGCAAATGTTGCCGAGTCACTCAGCTCCCTGGGAATCGAGGCGGAGCGTGTAAAATTGGCACAGGTTGCCATTGACGAGTATGATCAAATCCCCAAGATCATAAATGAGTTTACAGATGAGGTGATCGAATTGGGACCGAATCCATTCAAAGGTTTCTAGGAGGTACTAATCATGGCTGAACGAAATCAGGTGGAGCCGGACCTGGCGTTCGTAAAGGGCGTCATGGAGGCAGGCGGGGACACGGTTAACCGCTGTTATCAGTGTGCGACGTGTTCCATAGTCTGTCCCTTGTCCACGGACGAGAGCCCGTTTCCCAGAAAGGAGATGCTTTGGGCTCAGTGGGGTCTGGGATCCAGAGTCGCAGGGGATGCAGATGTCTGGTTATGTCATAACTGCGGTGATTGCACAAAGTATTGTCCAAGGAATGCCCGTCCAGGTGACGTGCTGAGCGCAATCAGGATAAATGCCATAAAGCACTATGCCAGGCCCAAGGCCCTGGCGAATATGCTGGACAGCGCCGGCGGGGTGATAGGCACTGTAATCGCGTCGATGTTTACCGTGATGGTCGTGGCATTTCTCTGGGCACAGTACACAAAAGAGGCATTTCCGATTCCTGAGGGCACGGTCGTATATCACAAGTTCCTGACCGTGGTGCCAATAGATGCCATATTCCTCTCCATTTCTGCCCTTGTGATCTATGCCAGCATAACGGGAGTACTCCAGTTCTGGAGCGATATCTCCAAGGGCGCCGGACTGCCGAGTTCATACACCGGGAAGGCCGCAACGCCTGCACTGGGTCCCTTTCTGACAAAATATGTATGGCCTGCCGTTAAGGAGATATTGACCCATGAGCGCTTCAAGAAGTGCGGAGAGGTGGCAGAGCGTTCAACAGGGCACCTCTGGGTCCTGTGGTCATTCATTATCCTGTTTACTGTGACCATCCTCGTCATGATCCAGGCGGACGTGCTGAGCATCCTATTCCCTGAGGCCGGGTTCGAAACACCTCTTGTCCTGTATCATCCGGTCAAGATTGCGGCCAATATCGGCGCTGTCATGCTCATAGCCGGGATATGGATGCTCAGGAATATGAGGAGCCGGAAGACTGCAGAGGGTACCATTACGAGCTCAACACAGGACTGGATCCTGATATGGCTCATTTTTGCAGTGGGAGTGAGCGGTGCAGCGGCAGAGATAATACGCCTGGCGGACGTGGCGGTCCTTGCCTACCCGGTATACGTGCTGCATCTGGGGTGTGTGGCGACCCTGTTCCTTTCTCTTCCGTACTCCAAATTCGCCCATCTGCTCTACAGGACCACTGCCTATGTGCATGAGCGCTGGGCAAGGGATGTGAGAGCAGGCAAGGCAGGTTTCGGACTTGAGAAAATGGTGACTGCATGGCAGTATGAAGGAAAAGATATACATTAGGAGCTAGAGGGCTCGATTGCCCGAGTAATGACAGGGGCGGCGCTGACTTGATATGCGCCGCCTTTTTTTGTGATCAAAAGGTCTTGCTTTTTTTAAAAAGATCACTATTATGGATTGTTTAACTTGGCTGGTGTAGCTCAATCGGTAGAGCAGCTGATTTGTAATCAGCAGGTTGCGGGTTCGAGTCCCATCGCCAGCTCCATTGCATTGGAAGAGTATGGAGAGGTTCCCGAGTTGGCCAAAGGGGACAGACTGTAAATCTGTTGGCGATGCCTTCGGAGGTTCGAATCCTCCCCTCTCCACCAATGGATATAGTTAGTTTCCCTTTGGGCGGGAATAGCTCAATTGGCTAGAGCATTAGCCTTCCAAGCTAAGGGTTGCGGGTTCGAGTCCCGTTTCCCGCTCCACTGAGATTAAACGCCCATGTAGCTCAGTCGGTAGAGCACTTCCTTGGTAAGGAAGAGGTCACCGGTTCAATCCCGGTCGTGGGCTCCATATGGGTCTCAAAAACGTATTATTTGAGGAGCAACTGAGAAAAATGAGCAAACAAAAGTTTGAGCGTACTAAGCCGCACATTAATGTAGGTACAATCGGTCATATTGATCATGGCAAGACCACGCTTACCGCAGCCATGACTCGTGTTTTGGCTGAACAGGGCAAGGCGA
>Ga0190315_1001220_pt1 | contig 10705 bp, 10 predicted proteins | sample 48701101_MG_FD_161673 | JGI IMG/M metagenome (GOLD analysis project Ga0190315, IMG submission 161673) | Hydrothermal vent sediment bacterial communities from Southern Trench, Guaymas Basin, Mexico - 4870-11-0-1_MG | ecosystem: Environmental > Aquatic > Marine > Hydrothermal vents > Sediment ...
AAGTGTTGTGGTAATATCATCGGGAAGAGAATAGTTGATCACAATCTTTTTCATAGAATCCAAACCTTGGGTTTCTTTAAAATGTTTAGTAATTGTGGAGACAAGATTAGATTGTTTAGGATTGTCTGTTGTAATAATGACTTTCTTGGAAGTCTCTTTAAATAACACAGCATTAAATTTTCTTGCAATTTTTTCTGGGATAATTAGAACCTCTTCCTTTGTTGGAATATTAGTGTTTAGATCTGCATATTCAACCTTGAAATATTCTGCGATTGCTTGTCCTAAAAGATCCTTTGTTATCAATTTGTCATCGAACAAGATATCAATGAAACTATGATTACTTATCCTGGATTTGTTGATTGCAGTTATAAGATCCGCTTTTTCTACGTAGTTGTTTTTGATAAGTATCTGAGCAATTGTTTTAAGTGGCAGTTTCATATATTTATTTGTCAATATATTTATTTATTTATACAGGTGCCGAGTTTATTAATAGGTGTGTCTGCCTTGATAAGGAAATCTTTTGCATCGTAATCTTTGGCTTTCTTTATATCTTCCTCTTGATTTAGATTGGAAGTACCATTACAGGTATGTTTGCTTGGTCCGTTTTTTTAAATCTTTCTAAAAAAGAAAACCCATTGTAATTTTTAATTACATTGCTTTTAATAAGGCCTTTTCGTTCTCAACGATTAGAATCTTTTTCATAAAAAAAGTGGACACAATGTTTACTCTAGTTAAGTATGGCATAGTCTTTGTTTATAGTCAACTAAAGTATAAATTTGCTAAAGTCTCGACTCATAAATTGTCTACCACGCCTTGTTTCTTGCACAAGTCACCTGTATACAAAATGGTGCGTTGTGTATATAATCTAGAGACATATGATATAAAATTTTACTAATGAAAAAGAAATACTACGGAGACACAAAAGCAGACATGTTTACAACACTATTCTTAGTAGGCATAGAATTAAACTTAGCATTTAGAATTTTTTTGTTGTCTCAAAACGTAGTTCATATGATCTTGACAGCAAAGGTTTCTACAATTATACTAATTCAGTTATGGTTAAATTTACTGAGGATTGATAATAGTGTCTGGAAAATTGCGATATAAGGCATTTACCTTGATAGAGATACTTCTAGTTGTTGCCCTAATCTCGATATTTGCTGCGATTACAATTGTAGCTTTAAATCCTGCAAAGAATTTTGCAAACACAAGAAATGCCCAGAGGAGTTCAGATGTAAGGGAGATCTTGAGTGCAGTTACTCAATATACTTCTGAACAAGATCACTCTATTGATGACTTTAAGACTATTATTGATTGCAAGTCTGGAGCAGCAATAATTGGGACTACAGTTGGTAAAGAATATGTCGACCTGTCTGTTATTCTTGTAGATGAGTATATTATTGAAATACCAATGGATCCATCTGTTGGTACGGTGGCTAACACCGGATATACTATTTGTACAACATCAAGTGGCAGGATACAAGTTGATGCACCGAATGCTGAGAATGGAAAGACAATAGTAGTAAAAAGGTAATAAGAAGTTTTTAGATTTGCTTACTGGGAACCTTTGTTTCATAGCATAAAAACTATTAAATTGTATTAACTCCCTGTGAAAATTGTTTCTTGGAATGTTAATGGCCTGCGCTCAATAATAAAAAAAGGATTTGTTGATTTTGTTAAAAAGGAAGATCCAGACATTGTTTGTGTGCAGGAGATTAAGGCTAAAGAAAATCAAATCGAATTGAATATCCCAAATTACCAAAAGACCTATAACAGTGCTAAAAGGAAAGGATATTCAGGGGTTGCGACGTTTTCTAAGAAAACACCAATAGGAGCTATTCGTGGTTTTGAAAGTAAAAATTATGTTTTTGAAGATAAATTTGGGAATGCAAATAATGAAGGCAGATTGTTGGCTTTAGAATTTGAAGATTATTATGTAGCCAATGTTTATTCTCCAAACAGTAAAAGTGACTTGACCAGGTTGCGTTATCGGACGGGCGTGTGGGACAAGGCACTTTTGGAATACCTATTAAAACTAAAAAGAAAGAAATCGGTCATTTTTTGTGGAGATTTAAACGTTGCTCATAAAGAAGTTGATCTTGCCAATCCGAAACAAAAGCAAAATACTCATGGGTTTACTGGGGAAGAGCGAAAAGGTTTTGATAATATTTTGAAACATGGGTTTGTTGATACTTTTAGAATGTTTGAATCCGGCGGTGGGCACTATACTTGGTGGGCTTATTGGGCTAATTCCAGAAGAAGAAATCTTGGTTGGAGAATAGATTATATATGTGTTTCAGAAGATCTCAAAGATAAAGTCCAAAGTGCCTCGATATATCCTGATGTTATAGGGTCGGATCACTGCCCAATTGGAGTCGTAATCAACTTGTAACCTTTTACTGAACCCAAAAAGTTTTTTCTCTACTTGACAATGTATATAACTGGTTGGTATAAATAAGTTACACTAAGCTGTGTAACGTCAAATGAGCCAGAAAACGAGGAAAGTTAACGTGCATCGTGGATTTCCAAGTCCGTCAAGAGATTTTAAAACGGATTGTTTGTCTCTAGATGATATATTTGTTAAGCATCCAAGTTCTACCTTTTACTTTCGTTTTGTTGGAGGGGGCTTTAAAAAATCGGGTATCACAAGTGGTGACATATTAATGATTGATAGATCGCTTGATATGTTAAATAATGACCTTATAATTGTAGAGCTAGATGGAGAGTTATTGTTGCGTAGGTATAATAAAAATATGGATCTAATAACCTTGTCTACAGATTACGATTATATAAAAAGGGGAGTTGGTCTGGAGGGATTTGTTTTATGGGGCGTTGTAACTGTCGTGGTTAAAAGCTTGCGTTATTATAGGGACTTTAAAGGTATATATGTTTGCAATAATTGATTGTAACAATTTTTATGCTTCATGCGAACGAATATTTCGTCCTGATTTGAAGAACAAACCTATTATTGTATTGTCAAATAATGATGGATGTGTTGTTGCAAGATCAAACGAATCTAAAAGGTTGGGTATTAGTATGGGTATCCCATTTTTTAAGATTCGTGATTTTGTAAAGGAACGTCATATAAATGTGTTTTTCTCAAATTATTCGTTATATGGAAATATATCTAAGTGGATTGTAGGTGTAGTCTGTAAATTTGCAAGTTGTGTTGAAATATATTCTATTGATGAGGTATTTGTAGATCTTCATTATCAACGAATTAAAAGTTATCTAAAATGGGGAAATGAGTTACGATATGTGATAAACGCCTGGCTTGGTATGTCTGTATCGATTGGTATAGCAAAGACAAAGACGTTGGCAAAAATCGCTTGTAATGTGGCAAAAAAGGACAAGAAATATAACGGTGTTTATTGTCTTGATAAAAAAGAGGAAATAACACATATTCTCAAACGTTTGCCAGTATCGGAAATTTGGGGTATAGGACGACGTCTTGGTCCTAAATTGTTGATTGAAGGGGTTGTAACGGCTTCTGATTTGATTGTTAGGGATGAGAACTTTATAAAATCCATGTTGACGGTCGCAGGTTTACGAACGGTACTGGAATTAAAGGGTGTATCTTGTATATCAATAGCTCCACTCGGCAAAATAAGAAAGTCTATTGTTTATTCTAGATCTTTTGGAAAGCGTGTAACAAATTTAAATCTTTTAGAAGAAGCCATTTCTTCTTATGCGTCGAGTGCTTGTGAAATATTAAGAAAAGAGGTTCTTGTGGCTGGAAATATGAGTGTGTACTTGACCACTTCAAAGCATGCTACTTATCGCTACTCAAATATGAAGAACATCTCTTTAGATCCACTCACTAATGACACGGGAAAAATTGTAAATGGAAGTATAAAAATTATAAAGGATTTATTTAAGACTGGATACCAGTATAAAAAGGTGGGTATATATTTATGGGGCATTGTTCCTGCTTCAAGTGTTAGAAAGGAATTATATAGTCAAGACGGGTTAGATTCCAGGAGGAAATTAATTTTAAACACAATCGACAAGATAAATGCAAAATGGGGCGTGGGATCTATGGGACTTCTCTCAAGCGGAACAAAAAAAGAGTGGAAAATGAAAAATGAAATGAGCTCCCCAAGATATACTACTAGATGGGATGAATTATGTTTAGTTAAGTAATTCTTTGAAATTACTTGATGAGGGTTGTTTAGTACCAGTTTGATAAATATTTACAAATAGCAATGAATAAACTAAAATATAGAGGTTCTAATCGTGATAGATGTATTAAAAAAAACAATTTGGGCGTATTGAAAATGGAACACTCGCAACATGTCAAGTCAAAATTGCAGCTTAATAAATATGTGAAATATGTTTTATATCTGATAGGGGGTATAGTAATACTTTCTTATTTAGGGAATTTACAAACTAGTGATAATACTAAGGAGGTGCTTCAGTCCATGAGTTTGGGGGCCCAACATTTGATTGTCGGGGATAGTTTAAAGGCCAACGTTAGATTTTTGAGTGACAAGTCTGTCAACATTGTTGACGGGTATTCCTTGATGGTATTTGATGTTGGTTATTCTGGTAACATAGATTTCGTGTTTACGGAAAACAACGATTTAATAGTTGCGGACCTTTTAAAGGGGGAAATCTTTCTTGTTCCAAATCATGGATTAAATGTCCCTGCGGGTGAGAAGAAACTTATTGCTGATAAGCTTGTCAACATAATGGCCATAAGTTACTTTCAGGGAAGTATGTATACCTTGGAAGATAATAATATTTACAGATATGTAAATATAGGAATTGATGGAACTTATGAAGAAAAGATGCTTGTGATAAATATTGGACTTGATACTACGGATGAGGAAATAGCGAATTACAAAGGCAAATTTATGATTGGGGAAGATTCTAAGCTATACTTCTCAGTTAAAGAGCATTTTGGTATTGAGGGAGAGAGTGGGGTGTATGAAACAATTATTTATAGGTCTGACTTGGAAGGTGGTGACAAAGAGGAATACTCCTTTGGGTTTAAAGATGTTTTATCGATTAAATCATACAACGATTATATATGGCTTATAGATGGTCATTATAATAATCCAGGGGATGATTCGATACTTGATGAATTAAATATTATCAAGGCTGGTAGTAATTATGGTTGGCCATATTGTCACGATGGGATGAAACCGTTTGCAGATTATCCTGAAAGAAAATCTTTTTGTCGGCAGGAAACTCATTCACCATTCTATACATTTAAATACATGTCCAATCCAGTGGATTTGAATTTCATTACAAAATCAAATGAGTTTTTACCTGATTATGCAAATTCAGTAGTAATTACTTTCAGTGGTTGTACTACTGATGACTTCCAGATTAGTCCCAAAGTCGCAGTGTTATATCTTTCCAATGGCTCGTATGTGTTCTCTGACTTGGTAACTGGATTTACATCTGATAATATAGTCTGGGCCAAACCCGCCACAATTGTTATTGACAAGTATGGAAGTATTTATTTTTCTGATAGTCTTAACGGGGTGATTTACAAAGTCGTGAAGATTTGATAAATATAGCATTGTTAGATAATATTGATAATAATGGTTTAGATTAATTATCAGTATGAAAAAAGAAAAAACAACCAAAACAGAAAAGACAAAATCGTTGAAATCCACAAGTAAGATTGGATTGTGTAGGTCGGAAGATGATGCAATTCTCGGAGGTGTGGCGTTATGTGTTGCGGATTTCTTGGGACTTGACTGTACTCTCGTTAGGATTCTTTGGTTGCTTACTGCTTTTTGGGTGGGAACTGGTATCTTGATTTATATTGCTTTGTGGATTGTTATTCCCAGCTGTGAATATTCCAACAAATTCTCTGTAAAATATGTTAAGATGGGAACTTTGGATTGGTGGCGTTTAAGTTTGGGAAGATATTTGTTTCGTCAAAAAAAAGTTGGTAAAGTTGGTTCGGTCTTTGTAATCTTTCTGGGTATAATTCTACTTTTAAATACTATCCACATATTACCATGGTGTGTCTGGGCTAACCTTTTAAGATATTGGCCAGTAATCCTGATTCTAGGTGGAATAGATTTGATATTGAGGCATACTATATTGGGTCGACTTGTTACGACTTTTATTGTTTTAGTAACATTCTCTTTTCTTTTTCTTGTCCTGCTGATGTCGTACACAAATACAAGAAGAGTATTGGTTAAAGATTTTCCATGGATTGGAACTCCTATGAATAGCCTTCTCTTTGGAGGAAATGTTAGCATGATTCAAAAGGAATTAATTGTTAATAATAAGGCAAATGTAAATTCAAGGGAAATGACGTTTGTGTCGAACAAGGGTAAGATGTCTATCTTGGATGATAGTGATTTAGCTAATGAATTGTGTATATTTACTAAATATCAACTTGATCAGGAAACAACTGTAAATCAAAATAAAAATGACGGATTACTTGTGACTGAATTTTCCCCACAAAACAAACCAATTTTTGACTGGTTTGGGGGCTTCTCTTCTGACTATGATATTGTAGTGGGTAACTCACAAACGAAAACTGATTTTATTTTGCGAGTTAATAGTGGATCTTTACGTTCACTTTTTGATGAGCAGTATATTAGTGATATAGTGGTAGATGTTAATACTGGAACGAGTTATATAGAGATTAAAGATGATGTGAAGTTCGATAATGATTTAGATATTAAAGTAAAAACTGGAAGTGTTACTGTGGATTTGAGTAATAGTAGATCGTTACCAGATAACATTGAAATAGATTTGACCACAGGAAGTGTCTCTGTCTTAGTTCCCTCCTGTGTAGGGCTGGATGTGCAATATAATATGTCGGTGGGTGAGGTGATAATTGATAGTGAGAGGTATATTGAAAATGGGCACTACCAAAGAAGTGCTACTTCATGTGAAACCATTAATGTTGTTATTAGTGTTAATACGGGTAAGGTAGAACTAGAATAATGTGTCTCTACTTTAGAAGTTTGTCCTAAGGCTTTTTTGTGTCAATTTTGTTTTGAGTTTTAGGCTTTGATATATCCTGAATGTATTAGCTCTTTTTTTAGGTAGGACGAAACAATACTGGCAAACCCAATACCAAACAATGCTCCAGTAATGACTCTTTTAATATTATTACTTTCGTAAAAGAACGTGGTATCCATGTTAGTAACGTGTAGAATTGAAGAAAGAAGTTGTACACTTCCGTCTATCACCATCGGAAGCATAAGAATAATCCACGTATGATTTTTTATTTGACATGTTTTTAAGTTTGTGAAAGCTGTAATAAACAAAATCGTTAACATTGCCGAATAAATGCCGAAGTCTCTTGCACAGAAAGCCATTTTGTAACCAACTTCTTCGTTCCCAGTAAATTTTTTGCCTTCAGTTAGTAACAACTTCATGTTTGTTTTTTCTGTTTGGTAGCCCAATTCAGACAACTCAAGTTTGTTGTAACTCAATTTGTCTCCCAAAATAAACAGTGATCTTTCAGGTAATTGATGACAGGTGTAACTATAGATCTTATAAATAAAATCTGCTGATCTGGACATATTGGCATTTTTTAGTAATGGAGCCAACATTGCTCCAAATGTGAACAAAAAGAAAAATAGAAACAAAAATTTTAATAAGTTATGGAACAGCCAATGTTCAATTTTATTTGTTTGAGGTTTTGACACTTTTCTTGACTCCTGTTTTTTTGTTTTGTGTTTTTTCTCTTTCAATCGTGGTTTCTTTAGTATTGCTTGGCTTGTAATCACGATTCTGACTTACGTTTTCTATGTTATTTGCCTTTTTAATTTCTGCCCACAGATGTTGTGCAGATTTATCAATAAATGTTCTCTCAATAACATGGTATAATTGCTCGGAGTTTTTGTATTTCTCCGACAGAGCCTTTATTATTTCTTTGGGAACAGTAATCTTATTTTCTCTTCCATATTTACTGAGAAAGATTTGGTTTTTTATTGAATTGTTATATTTGTCTATCCATTCAAGTTCTAATTTCTTTTCTGTTGTTTTATTTTCTTCCAAATATGTTTTGAACTCTTTTCCTGTTTTCTTTAACTCCTTTTCAAGAACGGACTTCTCTCCTTTTATTATATTTTCTTTGATGTTTTCGGGAATTGCAATTTTGGTTTTAGTGACTATGTCATTTAGAGCTTTTTCGAAAGCTTTTTGCTCAGAATCACGACGCTTATAGTGTTTCAATTCGTCTTCAACTGCTTTTTCAAGATCGTTTTTCGTTTTTATGTTTGGTAGTTGAAGTTTTTCAATAAACTTCTTGGTAACCTTTTTGAACTTGTCGTTTTTGTTTTGCTTGTTCCATTCACTTAGCACGTTTTTGATGGAGTTCTCAATTTCCTTTTCCGTTACTTGGGGTTCATCAATTTTAACCTTAATTTTTGAAATATTTGGAATGGAAAATGGGTGATAGACAAAAAATTCTACATCAAAACTAACGCCCTTTTCTTTGTCAACATTTTTTAGGGAATATTTAGCTTTGGATGCTAACTCAAGAGCTTCCTTGTTTACGATATCGGAGGTTGCTTTGGGTAATAGTTCTTGGATCGTTTGATCCAGCATGTCTTTTAGTATAATTGGTTCTACCATGTTTCGTGGAGCTTGACCTTTACGGAAGCCTTTTAATTCCACGGTTTCTGACAGTTTCTTATATTTTTCTTGTTTAATTGTGTCATATTCCTTATACGCTACCTCTACATGAAACAATACATTTGTTGTACTTTTGTTTTCACGCTTATATTTATAATCCATATCTAAAGCTAATACTAATTTTATTAATGAGGTATTCTAACACATAATTTACATAAATGTGAGTGACGGTAATGCGTTTGTACTTTTAAGTATTCTTAATGTATAATTACTGAAGTTGCCGAGGTAGCTCAGTCTGGTGGAGCATTCCGCTGAAAACGGAAGGGTCATCAGTTCAAATCTGATCCTCGGCATTTGTGTATTAAAGGTGATATAATTATACAAACTTTCAATAGAAATTATTGTGAAAAGGAAACGTAGGTTTAAGTTATCGCTTATATTACCAGGCAAACTAGCAATATATATTTCATGTTTGATTATTATGGCTTCCGTTTTGCTTGTATATTCATATTTCAAGATTGCACTAATAAAAAAAATAAGTGTTGTAAATTATATGGGGCACGAGATGGTATTTATTGATGTCAAAGAGATAGAAGAGCTTCTATCTGTGTATAGAGACAAGCCTATAATGGCAATACCTAGGTCGGCGATTAAGGCCGAGGTAGTAAACTTTAGTAGCTGGGTTGACAATGTTTATGTTGAAAAAAATTTACCGAACACTTTAAACGTGTGGGTAAGTGAGAAACCTCTTACGCTTTGTATTAGGAGTAAAGGTAAATATATTTATGTAAGTGGTGATGAAATTGTTGAGTCAAATGAGGAAGGTCAAGGTTGCGAACGGATTTATTATGACTACTACAGTGAAGATTTAAGTGAGGAAGATTATTTATATGATAAAACTTACCAATGTGCTAGGAATATAATGGATTATGTAGGTTCAAGCAGTATTCTCTCGGAGTTCTATAAAGGGGCAAAATATAATTCGTATGAGAAGGATGAAATAAGTATAGTGAATACGAAATCTCAAACTCTTGTTCCATGTAAAGTAGATTATTTATATGCACTCAGTAATCTTGAACGTGCATTTGTAATATATCCTCGGTATTATGATTACGGTGAATTCATCATATATAATGACAGAATTGTTGCGAAAAAAAATGATGTGGAGGAAATGCTAAATTAGATAGGAGTTTGACAAATTTAGCTGTACTGTTTATGATAAGTAAAGATGAATTTGGATTTAATAATAAACTAATTTCGTAAAAAATGAGTAAGAGAATAATTGCTGCCTTGGATGTTGGCTCTTTTAAGGTTACAGTTGTAATTGCTGCTGTTGATACACAGGAGAGAATACCTCAAGTAATTGGTGTGTATCCAGAACAGAGTACTGGTATAAAAAAAGGTATTATTATAAACATTGATGAGGCAACACATTCAATAGCGAATGCAATCGCTGGTGCTGAGAGAATGGCTGGTGTAACGATTCCAAGTGTGTATGTTACTATCAATGGAAAAGATATTAAGTGTTTAAATAACAAGGGAGTAATTGCTGTTGCTAGACAAGAAATTGGTCCAGAGGATGTTTTGAGAGCTATTGAAAGTGCTAAAACAATACCTTTGTCTCAGGACCGGGAAATAATACATGTTATTTCCCGGGAGTTCATTGTTGATTCACAAGGTGGTATAAAGTATCCTATTGGTATGTCCGGTTCTAGACTGGAGGTTGATACACACATTATCACGGCACCAATGACGTCTGTGCAAAATCTTATTAAAGCAATTCAGAATGTAGGTCTAGGAGTGGATGGAATAGTTTATACTGGACTTTCCTCTTCCTATTCAGTACTTACTGATACCGAGAAGGAACTAGGAGTACTATTACTTGATATCGGAGCTGGGACTGTAAGTGCTGCGATGTTTATAGAAGGTGCTATTTCTTATAGCGGTGTAATACCCTTGGGAAGTATGCATGTAACAAGTGACCTTGCTGCTGGTTTGCAAATATCGTTTGAGGAGGCAGAGAGATTAAAAAGAGCCTTCCTTGAATTAGTTAAAAAGCAAAAGCAGGATATGCCACGGGAGAAGGATGTTTCTGATATAGATAACAGGCCTGCCTTAGAACGGAATAAAGAGGAAAAGAAAG
>Ga0190315_1001221_pt1 | contig 10704 bp, 19 predicted proteins | sample 48701101_MG_FD_161673 | JGI IMG/M metagenome (GOLD analysis project Ga0190315, IMG submission 161673) | Hydrothermal vent sediment bacterial communities from Southern Trench, Guaymas Basin, Mexico - 4870-11-0-1_MG | ecosystem: Environmental > Aquatic > Marine > Hydrothermal vents > Sediment ...
GGGCCAATCATGCCCCCCCTACCCGCATACGCTCCCGCCAATTCGTAACACTCCTATATAGCCTATAGAGATTTCGCCACAAATATATAGGTCTCTCATAATTTTATTTATTCCTTTGGACATACTCGTATAACTCGTTTATGTCTATTGGGCGTGAGGATATTGACCGTGATAAGAAATCCTCACCGTTGATAAATAAGTCGTCCCACTCTCTCTTTACATCTCCGTTTATATCTATGGTTCGCTCTACCTTCGCCCAAATATTTAAATCTTCCCACTTACGAGTTTTTGTATGCGTGAGGACTTCGCCTAATTTTATGGGTCTTTCGTGGGTGATAATATATTTGGTTAATTGAGGTTTCGCTTTTATATACTCAAATATGTCTTCGTATTCTCCGTGTGGTGTTAAGATTTTGCCTACTCTTCTCACAGCAATGCCTCGCATTCTTATTTTGTCTGCGATTTTGTATATACCCGACATTAAGACATATGTATGTCCGCTTAATTCTTCCGACCAACCGCCTAATTCTGATGATAATGGTGTGTTGTGTGTTCCATAAATTAATAAACTATCTGTTGCCATTCCAATTACTCTGTGTTTATATCGTTTCGCTTCTTTATATAGATTTATGCGTCCTAATGCGGTTATTACTGTTGCTAATGGCGGAGAAAAGAGTTTTCCTGTCAGGTAAATCTCGCCTCGCTTTTGCTTCTCATAAAACGCTCCATATATACTATTGAGTAAGATTTTAACGAGCATATATTCCATTTCGTTATTTTTTGCTTTCTTTTTCCACTCATACAAATGTTCTATAATATCTTTTAAAAAATACTCACCTTCTCCTTTCGCTTCTACTCCGCCCAATATTTCTATATCGCAGTCTTGCTCATATGCTAGTATTTCTTCTTTTGTTGCGTATGTTATAAACTCGCCCTTCGGGAAAATAACTCTTCCCTTAAACCTAAACGGGAAAGGTGTGATAAAAGCGTTATCTTTAGTATTGACTTTGATTTTGTAAAATCCGTGTGTATTTTCATATTTGATTTGGTCGCTTCTTATCCACGCATCTTTAGGGTAACTTTTGAGAAAAGTCATCGCATACGGGTAGCTACTATTTATATCTAATAAAACACACTTGCCTATGTTGCCCCTTTGCGTTACCTCAAATCTTCCCCCAAAGTATGTGAGTAAAGCAAGTTTATTGACTATCGGCGGGAAGTCGGGTGCTGTCGGTATTGTTGTGTGTCTGCGAAAGTATTCTTTGCTTATGTATGCTTTTGATATGTATTTGGAGGGTATAAAACCTATGTTGTATTTGAGCGTGTCTTTTAATAAAATTGCGAGTTTTGCGGTCAATTCGCAGTCTTTAATACAATACATTATAATCTCACGCTCTCTTTCTTTCCATAAGCTCAAATCATCGTTAAGTTTGGTTCTATCTACTAATTCTATTAATTTACCCTCACCCAAATACTTTTGGGAGGCGGTTTCTAATGCGGTATTGTAAAATTGATATAAGTCGTAGAAATCATGCGTTTTATGTCCTCTTTGTATTGAGAATGCTTTTTTCGGTATGTATGATATTTTGTAATCTTCCCAAACCGCTTCTCCGTTTTCGTATAATTCTTTGGCGAAGTCTTCGCCAGCATACTTTATTATAGCGAAAAAGTCGTAATCTATGTTCCAGAAAAACCCGTGTGTTCCTCTCCATGTCTTCTTCGTTAAGAATTGTAATATGCGAGTAAAAGTGTCTTCGCTTACCTTTTGCTCCTCAATTATAAGATATTGTCCTGTGGAATTCGCTATAAGGCGAGCATAACCCCGAAGAGTTTCCGTGTCCCAGCCAATAATATTGTGATTTTTAGGTGTTTTTGTAAGTTCTCTTAATGGTCTCTTCCTCCACATGATTTTATCTAAATCCACATGCGGTTCGTTTTCGGGAATGAGCATTAAACATCACCGCTATTAAGTATCCGCTTTTTCGGGTAATGCTTCTCTTAAATAAGATTTGTAAATTTTTTCTTTTACTTTGGTTTCTGGTGTCCATCTGCGTGGGTCTTTACGCTCATTTAAGAATTCCTTTATTTCTTTCCATGACCATCCTTCTTTATCATGTAGTTTGCGGACTACTTCGTCAAAGAATATATGCTGCGTGAGTTTTCCCTCATAAGTTCTCGCACTTTCCACATATCCGAAACGATGCCAGTCTTCTCGCATTAATTTCTCTGCGTATCCGAGACCACGCTCTCTCGCTTCTCGGAAAAATCGGCGTTGCGACCAGCCTAAATTCCACGCTTTTTCTAATAATTGTCGGTATTGCTCACCTTTAGTTAGTCCGAGCCGTCCCCAAAATGCGTAAGCCATACTCTTCGCCTCCTCATTTTATTGTATTCTATTAGCGTTAAGGCGAATAACTCATCCATATATTCCTCACCGTAGAGTATCAGAAAAGATGCTAATAATCTTGCCATTTCGTAAGTTCTCGGTGTATAGCGAAAGACAGGGTTTTTAAATTCTATTGCTACGCATAAGGGAAATCCCTTGCCGAATGTCTCATAGTTTCTATCTATTCCTACAAACTTTACGCATTTTTGATAACCCCGCCTGTGCGACCATCGCTTATGAGAAAAAAGTGGAGGAGAAGAGGGTATTTTTTCTTCGCTCATTTCTCTCTCTCCTCCTCAAAAATGTATAAAAACTATTGACCGCACTTCGCACTCTTCCATTTCCTTCTTCGTTAAGCGGTGTTGTCGTTGTAAGCGATATATTGATTTCGTTATGTGTTCTATGTCTCGCAAATGTCTTCTCCGCTCAGCCATTAAGAAGGTGATTAATGCTTTTGCTTGTTCCTTTGTCCAAACACACTCACAAGCATTTACCATTTTCGCTCACCTCCTCAAAAGGTATCTCGGTTTTTATCCTCTGCTCTCTCTTCCTCCTCGTTTATTACATAGCGATACATAAGTAGTCCCTCTTTAGAAAGCAAATCTCGCACAGTTTTGAGACAGTCAAGGAAACCCTGCTCATACGCTATAACGAATGTGTTCTGTGAGAGCATTGCTTTTGTCCGCATTTCGCTGTGTTCTATTAAGTAGTCGGTGATAAACTCTCGCAATTCCTTTATTGAGCGGATTTTCTTATGTATGATTTCTCGCTCCATTTTTACTCATCCTCCTCTTCGTCATCTTTAAATAATTCTATTACTATCTCTCTGCCTGTCTCATTTGCTTTCCACGCAACAAATTCTTCTGCGTGTTCGTCAAAAAGGTCTATGACTTCGTAATCAATTATTAGTCTGACTTTTGCCAGCAGTTTGTCTCCCGTTTTGTTCCATATCGTTATTCTCTCTCTCATTTCCACCACCTAATCGCTTTCTAATATGCTTCTTAAGTTTTCTATTAATTCGGAATTAGTTCTTTCTGTTCCGCATGTCTCACATTTCCATGTTACTATTCCAGTCTTTCGGAAATAGCGTAATCCTTGACATTTGTCGCACCATGTAATTATCAAATTTCTCTCGTTGTCTTCGTTTGGAATTCTGCGGTAAGGCATCTTCGCAAACGCAACGAATTCTCTTTCGCCCTGTAAAAACGCTTCTAATGAGCGGATTGATGCGACATAAACGATTTCTCCGTCCCTCATTTTAACGCCCTGACCGCTCTGTGTTTTTCGCATATATACATATTTTCTTTCTTCGCTCATTTTTACCTCCTCCTCAAAATTTGTTTTATTTCGTGCCTTATATCTGCGACTTTTTTTCTCGCCTCTTCCGCTTGTTTTATATGATATTCCTTGCGTGCCATTGCTTTCTTTTGTCTTCGCTCCCAGTATTTACGCTCATCTGCGTTGCCTCTTTTTGTCGCTTCTATTATCATCTTTTCTGCGAAGTTGTATTCCTCCTCTGCGACCTTCGCCTGTCCCTCATGTCCGTAATATCGTCCAAGCCATGTCTGTTCCTCTGCGAGTAGTTCTATCAACTTTTCCGCATCACTCTTCTTTTCGCTCATTATCTCACACCTCCCTCATAATCTCCCAAATCGCTTCCGACCATTTCTTGTCTTCTTCGCACACACGGTCAAACTCCTCTCGCAGTTCGTTTGCGGTATGTAACGCTTTATATGCGAGTTTGTAATCTCGCATTTTCCACGCTTCTTCCGCAAGCCCAAACATCTCTGCTATACGCTGAGCGACCTCAGCGACTTTGCGTGTTCTCTTTATGCTCTCCTCAACGATTTCTTGCTCCGCTTCCCGTCGCTCTTCCTCTGTTCTCGCATCTCGCACCTTTTCCACCAATACCCGTATCTCCTCCCTCACGGGTATCACCAGTATTATGTAAGAGGGGTAAGTTAAAAAGGTTTTCGGATATATTTCCAGTGGAGAAATATTTAGATATATAATTTCGGACTTCCGTTATTTAGTTTTCGTTGTGAGTATTGAGAGTAAATGATATGTGCGGACTTTTAAGAAATGGTCGCTCTCATACCTCTTCTTTCCTCCTCCCGCTTCTTTCTCTTCCGCTTCCTCACTCACCGCCCTCAACCTCCGCTTCTTCTATGTAATATTCTATATATTCTTCCTTTACATTTATTGAGCGTAATATCTCCCTCGCTTTCTCTTCCGTGATAACGCCTAATTTAAGCCACTTAACAACTGTGGAGGCAGAAGGTAATTTCTGTGATTTTAATCTTCGTTTGTCCTCTTTATCTAAAACAACCGCTATAACCTCCTCCGATAATCCCGCTTCCCTTAACATCGCTTTCGCTTCTTCTCTTGTGATTTCGCCTAGTGCGTAAGCATCTCTCACAAACTTTTGTGTCTCACGCATATCCTTCTCCGCTAATTTGACTTTCCATAACTCTATCATAGTTTTCGCATCCTCTTCGGTATAACCTAATCGCTCTAACATGATTTTGGCTTCCGCTTCGTTGATTATTCCATAGTAAAGCAAATACTTAATTTCGGTTTTTGCGAATGTTCTCGCTTCTTCCTGCCTAAATGTCTTGTAAAACTCAAGCATTAGTTCCGCATCTTTCTTCGTATAGCCAATCTCCATTAATCTCGCTAATAGTTCGTTATCGTCAATTAAACCTAATTCGTAAATACGCCTTAAATCTACTCTTGTTAATGGCGAGTATGATATAGCGAGCAAACGGTCTCTCCATCTTTTATCATAATCTGCTTGTTTTAAGTAAAACTTAACTGTTTCTAAATCCGTCTTAAGTTTCTCAACATCTAAACCTATACTTTTATATGCTTCTCCTCTCACCGCAAGAACATCTGGGTTTAAGCGATGGAGCATCTCATATACTTGCGTCGGTGAGGGTAATTCCCAGTGTGCTTTCCAATACCACATTAAAACATCCTTACTCATACCCGCTTTTTCCGCATACGGCACTATTGGTTCGGGAAATTCCGCTTCTAATGCTTCCTTTACCTCCTTATCCTCTACGAAAACATCACGCACCGCAAACCTAATAAAGTCCGTTGGCGAAGGATATGCCCAGGATAATTCTCTCAATATCCTGATTTCTTTATCATTAAACCCAGCATCTTTTAACGCCTGCGTAACATCATAATCTAATTTCTTAATTCTCTTTTCCGCCTCCAATAATGCGGTAGGCGAAAGTTTAGGTTTATAATAATCATATATAACCGAATGCTTCTCCTCCGCATATCCTTGCGACAGTAAGTCCGTCTTAAACTTATCATCTGTAATTTTTCCACTATGTTTTCCGTAAGCGAGAATATCAGGCGTTAAAGGAGTTACTGGACGATTTGTATTAAACCAATTTTGTATATCCCGACCAAAACCGCCCATTCCCATGCCAACACCCGCACCAACCGAAGAACCTATAAGAGAGGATATAAATATCGCCATAGGTGCGGGTTTCTTTCCCGCATGTTCTTTCGCATACTCGCTCCATTCCTTAAATACTGGAGCATCTCGAACTTCCTTCGGAAGAATACTCTCCCAATCCTTACTAAAATCTTCCTCAAATTTATGTATAATCATTAAAATACCTTCCTTTAAAGTATTAGCGAAATCCTTAACAAAATTGTTTATAGCATCTGCTATTGGTGTCAAGGGAGCAGTTGCGATTTCCACCAATTTCGTTATTAAATCTCCGACCCTCATTCTCTCCCACCTTTAAACTTGCGTTCTAAATCTTTTATAATATCATCAACAGGAATATCTATGTCCAAAATCTTCTCCACAAATCTCTCGCCTTGCGAAAGCAAAAAATCACTAAATCCCTCCCATCCCGCAGTTATAGCATTCCATACATCCGCAGGTATTTCGTTAATCGTTTTCCATAGATTATTTATGTCCGACCATGCGTTATTAAGCGAAGTCCAAATATTATTCCAAATCTCATTCCAAATATTATTCGCTTCGTTCCATAAGTCGCTTACTGACTGATTTAAAAAAGGTATATCCCAATTAACAACATTATCAACGGTTGATTTTAGGGTGTTCGTTATGTCTTCTAACGACGGTATTTTAATATTTTGTATAGTGTCCAAAGCGTTTTCTATTGGCGTAATAACCGACGAAAAGTAAGGTTCTAATTTATCCCAAAGTTCTGCGACGGTTTCGCCAAATGTTGTAACCCAATTATCAATTTTAAGTATAGCGTCGGTTACTATATCGTCTGCGTAAGATTTCGCTTGTTCCATTAAGTCCTCCACTTCCGACCACGCATGATTTAGAATATCAAACCACTCATTCGCCCTTCCGACCCAATACTTCGCTATATCATCCACCCAAGACCATAACTCACATTTAATATCCCAAATTTTATCCTTAAATGCGTCCCACCAATCCGAAAGCCAATCCGTCCATGACGACCAAACATCAAAAATGCCCATGTCTCTCTCACCTTGCCTATTATAATAATGTAATCATTAAACCGACTATAAACCCGAATATTCCGAATGACCACTGGAGTATCCGCTTAACCCAATTTATACTCTCCTCTACTCTCGCCAAACTTTCCTTTATCTCAACCAACTCTCCCCGTATTTCCGCTATTTCCCTTTCCATACGCTCAATTCTCTTTGTTATTTCCATGCTCCTCACTCACCTTCTCTAATACGGCTCTAAACGCAAAAAATGATAAATGTCAAATGAGGGAGAAGAACCTCCTAAAGTGTAAAACACATGTATAACAGAGGCTTCGGGTAAGTCAATAGTTACCTCCTCAAAATCTTCTCCAGTAAATTGTGAGTGTGTGAGCGTATAATAAGTATTCGCTTTTTCCATAAAAAATATTTGTATCATAATATCAAGAGTTGGAGAACTTCCCGAAACATTCTCAGTTCTGACTATGCTCCTTAACTTACATTTTCCAATACACGCTATACTGCTATACCAATCCCAATTTGTTGTTATATTAGTAAAATGCCTATACTCACTAATTTCGTGTCCTCTTATACTGCGGAGCGGTATTAACTTTACTTCGTCAAAATATAATTTATCTCCCTCTTGCCAATTTAAATACCATAATCCTACCTGGAAATGCGTAATGCCACGAAATCCTCTCAATAAAGTGACATACCTGCGCCAAAATCCCGTCTCATCATTATAAGCAACAGCATACTCCTCTATTAAATTCCCTTTATCATCTAAACCCCACAAAATAGGAGCATTATAAATACCCGCCACCATGTTCGCACACATGATAAATAAATACGCTTCGTATTCCTCAAATGAGCATGTTCTATTATACGCTAAATATCCATCCAAAAAACTACCTGTGGCATAAAGTAATCCTCCATAATTACCCGTATGCTTCGCTTCCGAAGACACCGAGAAGTTAAAGGGACAATACTTGCCAAACGGTCCCGTAACCCACCCCTCCGTCGTCCCTGTCTCAAAATCTCCGTTATACAAAAGATTTCCCTTTAGTGCCATATCTCCTCACCTCCCTACTCTATATTAATACCCAATTTCGCATACTCTTCTTCTATTTTCGCTTTCTCTCGCCGTAGTCCCGCTATTTGTTTTTCTAATTGCCTAATCCTTCGCTTTAGATTTAACGCTCTTATAATCTTCCCCGCATCCTCCTCTTTTATCACCATTACCATTTTCCACACCACCTCCACTATCTCATACCCACAATCCAATACCTCGCATCCGTTCCACCATACCTTTTTACCTTAACATATTTGGCACATATATCATAATCTCTCGGTGTATCCTCATCTACATAAATCGCTTCCGACCATGTTATATTATCCTTACTAAACATCGCACAATAAGGATAATCCAAACTCTCAAACCTTATTCTATTCGGAACAAAAGAAAATTCCAAAACATCCGACCATATTACCGTTGCTGTTCCCTTAAGAACGCTTATATCCTCAAAACCCGCTCCTGCTATACCAACCTTAACAAGACCGCCCTCTGTAACAGCAATCTTTTGAGGTTCTCCATTTGTTTTCCATCCGAGCAAATAAGCAAAAGTCCGCTGGAAAATATTATTTACACCATAACGGTAAATATGAGAAGGTGATACATCTAATTCCGACCCAATTTTCTCATTTACCCTTTGTAATACTACATCTACTCTCGCTTCCTTTACCGCTCTTCCTGTCCCACCGACAAATTCTCGTCTCCTTCGCTTTGCGGGCATCTCTCTCTCACCCTTCTTCGCTTATCCTACTATTTCGTATTCCACCCAGCCTCTTACGCTTCCCTGACTTCCCGAATTCTGCGGTTTAATCTTAATACTAAATGTATATCCGACGGGAACCTCCACATCCAAATCTATAACCCTTTCGGGAGCAAGGTCGCCTGCGGGTTCCAAAGGTATGTTCTCCCCTATTCTGTCCCGCTCTACCCAAATTTCCATTATCAACGGGTTATCCTTAACATCAGTAATCAATATCCTCCGCACCTTATACTTCTCCTCTTCCTTTGAGGTGAGCGAAAAAATTTCCTTACCTTCGTTTGTGCTGTCCTCCCGACTTAAACCCTTATTGTATATCACCATTTTACCTCACCTCTCATTTACTCTCCAACCTTAACCCTTTCTATAAACGCTATTTCTGCGTATTTAGTATCTATGGTGTCAGCACTATCTCCTTGCCCCGCCGTTATATAAACCTTTACTTCGTCGCCTTCGCTAAACACCAAAGGTGTCGGCGGAATAAACGGTAACCTCCCGTCCTTTTGAGTATAATTTCCTATAACGCTAAACCCTCTTCCGAAATGATAACCCACTGCCATGCCCGACCATATGTATTGATAAAACGGCAGTCCATACTTATCTCGGTCAAATAGACATGTCCGCTCCTTAAAGAGTTTAAGGAACTTCGTGTTTGTATATTGCGTATCTGATGTAAATTTGACACACTCGCTTCCCAATATGCCCAAAATCTCTACCGTCGTCTTTGACGGCACTGATGCTCCAAACGGAAAATCTATAAATTCTTTTGCCGTCACGGGAACTTTAACCTCATAATCACCCGCTCCCGTCAAGTCCGTTTGTGGTCTTCCGTAATTTATAAAAATGTATTCCTTCGCTTCCGAGCCATTCGGGTCCGTCGCTTTAATATCACCAGCATCATATTTCTCATATATAATAACACATTTTCCGATTTTCTCACTGCTATCATAAGGTTTAACTATAAAACTCTGTCCTTCCGCAACTGGATAACCACGCATCCATCCTCGCTCAACCAATAGATTTAAAAGCGTTGGCGATTTAAGAGCAGCAGCAGAAACCAAATGCGAACTCCCCCGCAAATCAAACTGCGAAGACATAAGATGAGACCCTAAATAATGCCCATCAACCCTAAAGAAACCTACCGTCGTTCTATCAATATCAAAAACAACATAGTCGTCGGTCGCTCCCCTTATCATAACATCCTTAACGAGCAAACTCTCTCCCGTCTTCGCCTTTAACTCTAAAACATCACCAGTCCCCAAATCCAAATCCGACTTTACCATAACCGCTTCTTTGAGTGCCATTTTCGCATCACCCTTTTACCCTAAACAACCTTAACGCCTCCGCTTCTTCTCCTCCATACACTTCGCCATCTCAATCTGGAACCTCTTAGATTTCTCCGCCCTCTGCTCAATTGTTGTTGTGGGCATTCCCTCCACCGCTTTCCTTGCTCGCTCAATACACTCCGCAACATCTCGCATTCTCTCCTCATACCTCCTATTTGCGACCTCAGAAGTCGCACCAGTAAGCCACCTATCCGCTTTCGCAAGTGTCGCTGACTTCCATCCTTCTGTACCGACACGCTCAGCACCAATCTCAAACAAACCCTCTTCCATCGCTCTTCGCAAACCTGCGTTTCTTCGGTCCTTCGCTTTCTTAAACTGCTCTAACCAGTCCTTGCTCGGACTTTCCACACCTTCCTTATAATATGCTTCCGAGACCGCAATTCTCTCGCTCCTCTTCCTAACCGCCCTCTCCACAATATCTGCCATTTCCACATCACCTATTTTGACCTATATAGTTATATATTTCCACTATATAAAAACTTTACGATATATACCCCTCCCCTGTCTTCCCTTGCTCAAAACGCTCCGAAAACGCCCTATTTTCGCCCCTTTTTCGCCCCTCAAAAAGTCGCCCGAAACCCCGATTTTACCCCCTCCAAATAGACTTGGCGAAATCTCTATAGGCTATATAGGAGTGTTACGAATTGGCGGGAGCGTATGCGGGTAGGGGGGGCATGATTGGCCC
>Ga0190315_1001222_pt1 | contig 10700 bp, 9 predicted proteins | sample 48701101_MG_FD_161673 | JGI IMG/M metagenome (GOLD analysis project Ga0190315, IMG submission 161673) | Hydrothermal vent sediment bacterial communities from Southern Trench, Guaymas Basin, Mexico - 4870-11-0-1_MG | ecosystem: Environmental > Aquatic > Marine > Hydrothermal vents > Sediment ...
GTCGATTTCTTGCAAGAAACCGAAATGCCTCTTGATTTTGGCTATTGACACATCGAATGATTATGTAAGCGATTCCACCCCGCTCGTCCATTTTGGAACGATCAAGCGGCCCCACCTTCTTCGATCATGAGATTATTGACATAGCAATTGAAAGAAGAACAAAAATCCTCCTGTTGGCGATTATGTTGTGTGGACATCGGTCGCTCTTGTGTTCATAGTCAGATCGACCATTACAGAATTCGAATGAATTTTGGTGGGTTTTGAGTGAGGAGAGTAAGCCCCCTTCTGTTCATAGCAGCATTCGACTGAGCGCCATTTTAGAGGACGCGACCGGACGTTCGCTTTCACGCAAAAAAAATTCGCGCAAATGCCCTCGCCTTGGCTTGCACCCACGGGGATTAGACCGTTCCATCCACGATATGCGACCTCATCCTTCCGGAATCATAGCATTATACACATCATGGTATCGTTTCTGTGTCAGAGCCAGAACTCTCGCCCTCATGCCATTTCGGCATCCGTGTGTCCGGTGGTGGAGGGACTTTCCTCACGACTGATTCGTCGCGGCGGCTGCTCTTCCTCTCTCAAGGGATGACTTCTGGTTGTGGTGGTATTATATCTTTCCACGAGATTACGACGTCCCGTATCGCCAGCATCGCTCGCACCACCGGTACCACCCGCACCACCGGCACCACCGGCACCACAGGTTTATCAGTCATAAGTATGCATCTATTGAGTCATGGAGTGCTCGTTGCGGTTTCTCGGCGGATGCGGTGAGGTCGGCAGATCAGCAGTCCTGATCGATGACGACATCCTGCTCGATTACGGGATAAAACCCGGCGAATCGTCGAACCACCCGGCACAGTACCCGCTGAACGGAATCAACCCGCAAACGATAATAATATCGCACGGACACCTCGATCACTGCGGACTGGTGCCAAATATCACAGACATCCGCCCAGATATCTACGCAACCCCGATCACAAGGCATCTTACTTCATTTCTGGCAAAGGATACGCTCGCAATCGCAAGACGCGCAGGTCATGTTCCGCCGTTCTATGCGCAGGACATAAACGAGTTTACGCGCTGCGCCCGCATCACCGATTACAGGGATCCGTTTGAGTGCAGCGGATACAACGCGGAACTGTACGATGCCGGACACATCCCCGGTTCCGCGTCGGTTCTCCTCGAATCTGAGAGCGGAATCAGGATACTCTACACCGGCGATGTGAACCTTGCAGATACCCGACTCCTGAACGGATCTGAGCCGCAGCCGAAGGCTGACATCATGATCGTCGAAAGCACGTACTACGGCACCGATCATGCACCGAGAAAGGAGATGGAGCAGGAGTTTGTCGATTCGATCCGTGAAACGATAGATCGTGGCGGCAACGCAATTATCCCGTGCTTTGCAATCGGAAGGACGCAGGAAATCCTGATGATCCTGCACAAACATGGATTGCACCCCTACGTCGATGGGATGGGAGTCGATGTGTTCAAGAGGTTTGCACAGTACCCTGAGTATCTGCGCGATTCGGATGCGCTCCAGCGGGCGTTTGACAACGCCACCATAGTCAAACCGAGGGCGCGGTCGCGGGTGCTCAGAAATTCCATAATCGTTACGACCGCGGGGATGTTGAACGGAGGACCTGCGCTATACTACATCAACAGGGCGCACGACGACCAGTTCAGCAAGATCCTCCTGACCGGCTATCAGGTCGAGGGTACAAACGGCTACCACGCGCTCAATCACAGGCGCATGACTGTTGGAAAACGCGTGCTGCACCTGAGGATAGCGGTTGAGCAGTACGACTTCTCCGCCCACAGCGGAGATTGCGAGCTGAAGAAGGTGGTGCGCAGGTTCTGCGACCTCGGCGGCGAGATCGTCTTCACGATGCACGGCGACCGCACTGAAGAGTTTGCGGCATGGGCACGCGAGCATGAAGTCGATGCGACTGCACCAGCGAACGGTGAGAGGTTCATGATAGAATGAGACTGGAATTGGGGGGTCGCGGATAGGTTACGACGAGAGGGGGATTTGAACCCCCGAGGTGCTGAGCACCACTGGATGTTTGCATATTTTGTGATATAGCAATCCAGCGCCATACCGGGCTTGGCGATCTCGTCAGGTTGCAGTAACAGTTGCGGGGGTTTGGGTATTAACGTTTTCTGAAGAGTTGAGGAATCTTGCTCCGAATAATAGACATGCTGCCGAGATAACCTCGGAAAATCATGAGCAATCAACGCTTTCAAACATGATTAAGTGGAAAGGCTCAACACATCGTTAGCTACTGAGATCACACCAGCACAATTTCATCTACGAGATGCTTGCAACGCGAATTGCAGAAAGAACCAGAGTGACTCCTGCAACAATGTTAATAATAAGCGGCACCGAAGAGGGGTGTTTGAGGATCATACAATGGCACGATTTGAAGAAGCAGAGAACAGGTTGCTGCGCAAAAAGATATGCATGAAATGCAACGCAAGAAATCCGGTGAGATCGACCCGATGCAGAAAGTGTGGCTACAAATATCTGCGCATGAAGTCAAAGGAAAGCAGAGGGTAGATGAAAGTAGAGCAGTATCTCGATGATGTCATAACACGGGACGGCGCGGCGCACCTCACGTTGATCGACCCTGACGTGCAGGAGCCCTCCGTGGCATCAGATATTGCAAGGGCTGCGGAAAAAGCAGGAAGCAGCGCGATCATGGTCGGAGGCTCAGTCGGCGCATCCGGCGGCATACTCGATCTGACACTGCATGCGATCAGGGAGGCGGCTGATCTCCCCAGAATCCTATTTCCGTCGAGTGTGTGTGGACTGAGCAGATACGCAGACGCCGTATTCTTTATGAGTCTTTTGAATTCGAGGGATGTGAATTATCTCATCGGAAATCAGATGCTTGGTGCGAAAGCCGTTCTGGAATACGGAATCGAGCCGATCCCGATGGCATATCTGATTGTTGCACCCGGCGGGACCGTCGGATGGGTCGGGGATGCGAAACTGATCCCGAGAGAAAAGCCGGAACTCGCGGTTGCGTACTCGCTTGCAGGGAGGTATCTCGGCATGAGATATACATATCTGGAAGCAGGCTCGGGCGCAGCCGATCCGGTGCCGCCTGAGATGATCCGCGCAGTCAAGTCGGCAGGCTGCAAGACCCTCGTCGTCGGAGGCGGAATACGCGATGAAAAGACTGCGCGAGCCGCGGTCGTTGCAGGCGCAGACATCATCGTGACCGGCACAGCCATTGAAGAGGCATCAGAAGTAGAGAGAACGATTGCCGGATTCGTAGACGCAATAACACAGTAACAACAGCAACAGAAGTAAAAGGTGATAACATGACTACTGAGATACCAGCACAGGTACAGCACCAACTCGCACAGCTCCAGCAGGTACAGCAGCAGGCGCAGGCACTCGCGACCCAGAAGGCGCAGGTGACCTCGTCGTTAAACGAGATCGAGATGGCGCTCGGCGAACTTGAGAAACTCGATAGTGACGCCGTAATCTACAAGAATGTCGGACAACTCCTGATAAAAGGTGAACGCGATTCCATAGAGGTGGAACTCAAAGAGAAGAAGGAAACGATGGAACTTCGGGCAAAAACGCTTGAGCGACAGGAAGAACGGATCCGGAAACGCTTCCAGCAGTTGCAGGAACAGTTGCAGAGCGCAATCGGCGGCGCTGGTGACAGCGAGGTGGCTTGACGACGTTGCGACGTGACGTGGTGATTGACGACTGGCGACCGGGTGATCCTGATGATCTGACGCATTGTACGCGTCGCATCCGAAGGATCATCTTAATTAGGCATCTGTTACAATACAATGCATATATGAGTCCGAAGATCATGATTGTTGACGATGAGCCGGACAATGTTCATCTTGTTGCGACGGTTCTCGAGAATGAGGGGTATGAGATCGTATCTGCCTACAGCGGCAGGAGCGCGCTGGATCTGCTTGAAAGTGAGGATGCATTGCCAGATCTCATTCTGCTGGACATCATGATGCCGGAACTCGATGGCTGGGGCGTGTATCGATCGATCCGTGGGAATAAGGAGACAAAAGATATTCCTGTGGTGATGCTCACTGCAAAATCGCAATCGATCGACAAGATGATCGGTCTGCATGTCATCGGCGCTAACGGATATATCACCAAACCGTTCGGCTACAGGGAACTGGTCGATGGCGTGAAGAAGCATCTGGACGGATGAGAGGTAGGGAGAGTTCCGTTCGCCCCATCAGATCGCCAATTCTTGTTTTGTTTGTACGTAGGAGCGGTTGGAGTGAGAGATTGTGCAGATTTGTTAAACATTGGCATCTCTCGTTCATTTGTGTCCATCTGCGGTTAATAGAACTGAAGAGAAGTTATAGTAACCAGAAGCCGCAAACGCTATACCATTGCAGACGATATCAGGGCGATTCCGATGGATGAAATAACGACTATTTATGAACGTCTGGGCGAACGCGTCACGTTCAGCGATTTTAAGGCGAAGGTCGAGGAGAAGGTCGCGATGATGGGCGGGCTATGCGATGAAGAGACCGCAGCTCTGCTCGTTGCGCAGGAACTTGGCGCGGGCGAACCGATCATAAAAATAAAGGATATTACGCCTGATGGTCGCAGCGTCTGCTTCACGTGTAAGGTGGTCTCCACATCCGACCCGCGCGAGTTTTCACGCAGCGACGGCTCATCCGGTAGGGTTGCAAATATCACAGTCGGGGATGAGACCGGAACGGTGCGGGTCTCGCTCTGGGACGAACTCGCAGCCGCGGTCGGCGAACTTGAGGTGGGGCAGCATCTGCAGGTCAGCGGGTATGCGAAAGAAGGCTACGCCGGCGGAACCGAAGTCTCGATCGGCAGAACCGGAAACATCGAGCCGATCGAACCCGCTCGCGAGATCGCAATTGAGGTGAAACAGCAGGCAATCGCAGACCTCTGCTCCGGCATGTTCGATGTGAACGTGATCGGGCGGGTGCTGCAGATCGGCGATGTTCGCACCTTCACGCGCAAGCGCGGGTCAGAGTCCGGTGGTGGTAGTGGTAGTGGAGGGGGGGGCGGAGAGGGGCGCGTCGGTAACATCACGATCGGGGATGCGACCGGCAAGGTTAGGGTGACGCTCTGGGATGAGAAGACGAAGATTATGGATGATTTAAATATCGGCGACTGTATAGAAATCACGTGCGGCTACACACGCGAGAACTACTACGATGGCAGAACCGAGATTCAGATCGGAGATCAAGGGAATGTCAAAAAAAGCGACGAAGACGTGAATTACACCGAAGAGATAACCCAGCTTGCCGATATCGGTCTCGACGAAGTCTGCACGGTCGTCGGATACGTGACCGGACTTGAGGAGACGAGGGAGATCACACGCAGCGACGGGAACATATCCAGGGTGACAAACATCCACATCTCGGACGAAACCGGAAATACCCGGGTCAGGGCTGCGCTATGGGGTGAACATGCCGATACGCACCTCGATATCGGAGACAAGGTCCAGATGACCGACTGTCTCGTGAAATCGGGATGGGGTGATGCGGTTGAACTGAGTGTCGGCTGGAAGAGTTCTGTGCGTGTGATACGGGACTGAAGAACGCGAGAATAGGATAATATGATAATGCACAGGAATCTGGTAATCTCCAAATCTCCAGTTGAAATGAAGGGGTTCATTCTGTGGGACTTATACTTTTCAGTGTTTTCTTGCTAACATATCTGCCACCATCTGCGTTGATCCGCGATCCATCATCACCCCTGCCAGAATGAAGAGCAAAACGCCCGCAGAACGAAAGACCGGGAATGTTGCTTGCGGAGGTGCCGGTGGCATCAGAACGCTTCTCGGCGATCCAATCTTCATCTACACCTTTGATATGGGAATCGCGGGAGCTGCGTATGCTACAATCGTGTCACTGGGAATCACGTCAGCGGTCATGCTGAACTGGCTCCTCTTTAAGAGGGATACGTACCTCACATTCAAATTTAAGGATTTCAGGTTCGATAGAGCGATTACGAGGGACGTCTTCGGAGTTGGCGTGCCCGCTTCTGTGATGCAGCTCTCAATGTCGCTCACAATCCTCGCACTGAACGCCATAATCGTTGCAGCGGGCGGTACCGACGGGGTTGCGATATATACCACGGGGTGGCGGGTGGCATCGATGGCAATTCTTCCGCCGATCGGTATCGCAACAGCTGTTGTCTCGGTGACCGGGGCTGCTTTTGGCGCACGCTCATCCTCGCGCCGCTCTTTTTGGTCTTCTTCGCTTTCAACCTCGAGATAGGGCTTGTTGGGGTCTGGTGGGGTATTGTTGCTGCGAACACAATCGGTCCGGCGGTGGCATTTCTGTGGGCGAGGCTGTATCTGCGGAGTCTGATGAAGATGGCAGGAGAGTGAGGTGAGGGGATGAAAGGGGGGCGAAGGGTTTGAGGTGAAGGGGCGTTCACGCATTCGCAGGACGATAACTGATTTAAGCGAGTCCCGCCCACGCTATCTTATGGAAAAGGTGCGCAGACAAACCCCGGTTCCGGAACTGGTCATCGGAGTGCGGAATCTCGCCCTCCTCTCGGCATGCAAAGACCACGCCGACGCGGTCTATTTCTCGCTGGACAGGTTCAGCCTCAGGGCAAGGGCGCAGGAGATCACCAGAAGCAATCTCGACGAGTTTGTAGAGCGGGTGTTGGGTTACGGGCTGCGAGCGTATCTGGCTGTCAATACTGTGATCTACCCGGAGGATCTGCCTGACGTTGCGGACGTTATCGTTGCAGCGGAGAGCGCTGGCGTGGACGCTATCATCGCGTGGGATCCTGCCGTGATATGTGCGGCACTGGACAGCGGTCTTCGGGTGCACATATCCACGCAGGCGAACGTGTCCAACGGAAGAGCCGCCGAATTCTACGAAACGCTTGGCGCAAGCCGGGTGATACTGTCACGGGAGCTTAACATCGCCCAGATCAGGGAGATCAGGGAGCATACTAAAATAGAGCTTGAAATCTTTGTGCACGGCGCTATGTGTCAGGCGGTGTCTGGTCGCTGCTACCTTTCGGCATATCTGCTCGGACGGTCTGCCAACAACGGCTGCTGCGCCCAGCCGTGCCGGTGGCAGTGGACGCTGCACGGCGAGGACGGGAGCGAGGTGGAACTTGGCGGAAAGTACCTGTTGAGCGCAAAAGACCTCTGCATGATAGAACATCTGCCAGAACTGATAGATACCGGCGTTTGTGCCTTCAAAGTGGAAGGCAGGCTGCGAAATGCCGGCTACACCGCGGCTGTGTCCGGATGCTACCGCGAAGCGCTGAACGCCTGCCGTGACGGTTCGTACACACCGGATCAGGCGCAGGGATTGAAGAGACGGCTGGAGCTTGAGTATAACCGGGGATTTTCAACAGGCTTCTACTTCGGGGTGCCTGGTCCCGATGGTGTGGGCTACGAGTCGGATATGAATGCCTCGCCGGTACGCAGGCAGGCGGTTGGCATCGTTCTCAACTACTTCCCGCGAAGGTGCGCCGCGGCTGTGCAGCTGCTCGAACAGGGTCTTGCTGTGGGGGACAGGATCGCAATTGAGGGCGCAACCACGTACATCGAGCAGGAGGTCGAATCGCTGATTGTGGATGGAACGCCGGTGTCTGAAGCGGAAAGAGGTGGAGAGGTGGGCTTGGGCGTGCGGGGCAGGGTCAGGGAGAATGACCGTGTGTTCAGGGTGGAACAGCCGCCCGCTCGTGGTTGTTCAAACTACCAAAAACTACCAAATTGGTAGAAAAGTTCATAGATTGGTAAGTTCTCTACCTGACTATGAAAGTTCCGGAGAAACCAAAGAACTCACGTGATATTCTTGAAAAAATAGTTGGCATGTTTTTAAGTTATTAAACGATGAAACGGTCTACGATTTTGTCATAAAGTGTAATCAAGACCATATTCATTGGGATAAACTCCGCTATAAAGAGATGCCTAACAAAATAAATCCAGAATATATATGGGCTCTTATTGAGATATTTCGCTCACAGCAGTTTAAACAAATTAAATTTAATGATTGGATATTTAAACATCTTCTTTTGAATGATGCCCAGAAAAAACTACATCTTATGGATAAAGGAACAGCAGGTCAATTAGAAACCGGTTTGGAATCCGTAAATACAGCGGGGCGCAATCGATATGTCATCAGTTCATTGATGGAGGAAGCTATTGCTTCAAGTCAGTTGGAGGGGGCTGCCACGACCAGAAAAATCGCAAAAGAGATATTACGCCAAAAGAAAAAGCCCAGAAACTATTCCGAGCAGATGATTGTCAATTGCTATGAGACCATACAAAAAATGACAAAAATGAACGATAGAACCTTAACACCTGAAATAATTCTTGAATTGCATAAGAATATTACAAAAGACACTCTCAAAGACAAAAATGATGAAGGTCGCTTCAGAGATAATAATGAAATTGTTGTTGGAGACCCTCTGGAATACGGGAAGATTTACCACATCCCTCCCGATTATAAAAAAATAAATGGTTTGATAGAAGAGTTTTGTGAATTTGCGAGTAATGATGACGGGGAGTTTATTCATCCAGTGATCAAGGGGATTATTCTTCATTTTCTTATTGGTTATATTCATCCGTTCAATGACGGTAACGGAAGAACTGCGAGAACGATCTTTTACTGGTATATGCTCTCAAGAGGATACTGGTTATTCGAATATATGTCGATTTCCAGGATTATTTTACGATCGAAAACGAAATATGGACTGGCATATCTTCATACTGAGACGGATGAGAATGATCTTACGTATTTTATCAATTACAACTTGAATACGATTGAGGAAGCACTTTATGATATGGAAGCTTATATTAATAAAAAACAAAAAGAATATTCAGAAGCTCTTAACCTAATTAAAAGTATTAACAATATAAATTTGCGTCAGGCAGAAATACTTAAGGAATTCATGAGGAATCCAGAGAAAAATTTTGTCATCAAGGAAGTAATGACAACCTATAACGTAGCTTATGATAGCGCACGTAATGACCTCTTGCATTTGACTGAGTTGGGGTATTTAGAAAAGATTAAAATTAAAAATAAATTCATCTTTGGACTATCAAAACACGACATCAATAGATAATTTAATAAATATTCTTCTTTCGTAGAGTATATGATGAACTATCGATTGCATTATACGATTCCATCGCCCACCCCTCACCTCTGTCCGCACCATAGCCATGACTGCCTGACAGCCTCCCCTCGCCACCCGGTCAAAGGATTAATCAGTGATGCCCGGAATAAATGACGTCATGTTCCCAAAGACACGAATGCGCAGGCTGCGGCAGGACAGGATACGAAATCTCGTGGCTGAAACGAGGCTTTCCACAAGTGACCTCATCTGCCCGATCTTTGTGGATGAAACAATCGTTGAACCCGTAGAAATCGAGTCGATGCCGGGTCAATACCGTTTTCCGCTGGACAGTGCCTCCGACGAGGCAAAAGAGATCGAGGACCTCGGGATTCCTGCGGTAATCCTCTTCGGGATACCGGAAACGAAGGACGAGGTTGGAACGAGCGCGTACGACGACTCTGGCGTCATTCAGCAGGCGATACGGAAGATACGCTCTGAAACCAGTGATCTGATTCTGATAACCGATCTCTGTCTCTGCGAGTACACCACGCACGGGCACTGCGGCATCGTCGATTATGATGCGAAGACCGTTCTCAATGATCCGACGCTCCCGATTCTCGGGAAGGTTGCGGTGAGCCACGCCAGCGCAGGCGCGGACATCGTTGCCCCGTCCGGCATGATGGATGGCATGGTGCGTGCGATCAGAACCGCGCTTGACATCGACGGATTCACAGAGACCCCGATCATGTCGTACGCTGCTAAGTACTGCTCATGCTTCTACGGTCCGTTTCGGGACGCCGCAGACTCGGGATACGCATTCGGCGACCGCAGCGGCTACCAGATGGATCCTGCAAACTCGGATGAGGCGATGCGAGAGGTGGAACTGGACATCTCAGAGGGTGCAGACATCGTGATGGTGAAACCTGCGATGCCGTATCTCGACATCCTGTACCGGATCAAGACCGCCTACGGGCTGCCAATCGCCGCATATCAGGTGAGCGGTGAGTATGCGATGATCAAGGCAGCGAGCGATATGGGCTGGCTCGATTACGAGCAGGCGACCCTCGAATCGCTTCTTTCGATCAGGCGTGCAGGCGCAGACATGATCCTCACGTACTTCGCAAAGGATGCTGCACGGATGTTGCACAGGCTTGCTGAGGCTGGGCGAAGTATGCGTGAGTAGGCTGCGTTATGCGTTACGCCGCTCTTCAACCTACGCCCAACACACTACCCCCCACTACCCGCCAATTACACTGCCCACTGGTTGCACTACCCCCACTGGTTGCACTACCCGGTCGTATTCTCAGGCACATAGATCACCGTGCCATCAGCCAGCAGAAATGTTGTGCCCAGAACCTTCCCCATGCCGTAAACGTCCTCGTCCGTTATCTTCTGAACCTCCACCCGCTCGCCCTGCTTGATTATGATCTCCATGTCCTCTGTTCCCGGGTTCTTCACAATCGTCACATTCGATGTGGACGAGACCAGTTCCGGAAGGCTGTGATACGTCACAAGCGCAAGCATCAGGGCAACCGCAACGCCGACCGCCACAGCAACGGCAGCAACGACCGCGGCGACAGCGGTAAAGACCGCGAAACCGACAGGCACCGCGAAACCGGGAACG
>Ga0190315_1001226_pt1 | contig 10688 bp, 13 predicted proteins | sample 48701101_MG_FD_161673 | JGI IMG/M metagenome (GOLD analysis project Ga0190315, IMG submission 161673) | Hydrothermal vent sediment bacterial communities from Southern Trench, Guaymas Basin, Mexico - 4870-11-0-1_MG | ecosystem: Environmental > Aquatic > Marine > Hydrothermal vents > Sediment ...
TAAAGAAGTCAACGTTAAAAAGACGATCCCATTCATCAGGAGCAGGTTCTATCTTTACGCCCAATATCTCCTGCAATTGTCCGTAAACGGTTTTTATTTCAGTCATAAACCCGTCAAAGGTTCTACATATAACCATGTTGTACAGATACTCAATACAATCTATCTTCGGTGATCTCTTCAACTTCTGCGGAGATTACTTCCGTAATTTTAATGTATAGTTTTCTTCCCAGTTCCTCAATGTGCTCTCTCGTCCTGACGTTAGTGAAATAATACTTCTCCCAATCGTCTATACTTTTTGGAGCGCATTTTCTGATTTCTTCCGAGACTGCACCAACGTTACGTTTGAAATTCAATTGAAAGCGATTCATAGCGCTGTTCAATATCCATTCTTTTGCCATTATCACACCCCTCCACCATAAGTTAAGAATTTAGATTTATATTTGTAATCTCTCGTAACATCCACATCAACCAGATCATTTTTGATAAGATGGGCATTGACAAATGTCTTGTTCTTCAAATAGAGATAACAGAGCAAGTTATTCTCATCATCGTGTTTTGTACTGTCGAATTTTATCGATACCTTCTGCCCTCGTGTTCTCTCTTTCAAAAATTGGACAGCATCGCCATTCTCTTCACCTCTTTCTCGTACCCCCAGCAACCTGATTTTCAATCCGTTACTCAAAATCAAGATCTCCGGAGAGATTATCTCTTTCACAGTATAATATGTTTCTTGTTTAAGATTGGAATCGTCTATCTTTGAACCGAATCTCATCGTTTTAGGATCGACCTTCTTATCAAATTTTACAGGATCTTTGAAAATATACGGCAGATTATCGATCTCCTTTTCGATGTCCGGTTTGAGCCCATCCTGCTCGATTATTTCAAAATCCGCATCCTGAAAAATGGTTCCCTGATTCATACCGACCTTCTCTTTTATCACTGGCAGGAAATCCCCGTTTATTTCATATCCAGTGGAGTTCCTCCCGAGATTTCTGGCTGCAAGGGTTGTTGTTCCGCTACCAAGAAACGGATCAAGAACAGTATCTCCGACAAAGCTAAACATCTTGATGAGCCGTGATGGTAACTCTTCCGGGAACATCGCCAGGTGTTTATCCTGTTTTTCCCCGGAAAAATTCCAGTGCCCGGTAAAATACTGATTCCACTCTTCTTTAGTCATTTTCGATTGCTCTTTAATCTCTTTAGGAACTTTTGGCGAAGTTCCATACTTCTTGAAGATCAGGATGAATTCATAATCTATTTTTAGTATCCCGTTTCTGGGAAATGGGAATGACCCCATCACCGTAGCTCCGCCGGTGGTGTTAGTTGTTGTTACCTTCTGCCAGATGATGGCACCCATGTAGTCAAACCCCACACTCTCACAGAACTTGATTATTTCTGTTCGTATGGGTATGACCTTATACCTCCCATAATATACCGAACGAGCGAACTGGTCACCGATATTGACACATAGGCGGCAGCCCTTATGCAAAATTCTGTGGCATTCATTCCACACTATATTGAGATTATTAATGTATTCTTCGTAAGAGTCATTGTAACCTATCTGCGCCTCGTTTCCATAGTCCTTCAACTGCCAGTATGGGGGAGATGTAATTACGAGATGTATTGATTCAGCAGGAACCTCATTCATCTGCTTTGAATCACCGATTATTATCCTGTGGCGTGTCGCCATATATGTTTTTAACGGAGCTAAATTACTTAAATTCGCTGTTTCGTTTGGGGAGTGGCATGGATCAGCGACATTCTCCTGATTCATTCGCCGCCCCGAGAATTGCATCGACAAAGTCATCTGCACTGGCACCGACCATCACAATCTCGTTCTCGTCAAAGTATGCGTGAACGATCCGTTTTATCTCCGCCCTCTCGGTCTTCGCCCCGACAAGCAGCCCATCCAGGGGATCAAAATCGATATCATTGATCTGCATAAAATCACCGGTGATCCCAACGTCCATTATCGTTCCTTCAGTCACGTACAGTGAACCCCTGATAATTCCCTTCTCCGCGGGATAGACGCACGAGGCATTTGATACGCTGCAGTGACCCGGTCTCATGATAAACTTCTTTGACGAGAAAAGATCCATCTTTTTCTTCCATATCGCAGTCACCCCAACGTTCAATCCCTCCTTTACCAGTTTTACACCCAGTGCCTCTTCAAACCCATGGATAAGATACTCCCGAAGTTCCGCAGGAGGTATCCTCCGGCCCAGTTCCTCGATAACTGTTGTTATCTGGAAAGGCTCAACACATCGCGTACAGTTGTGAAATTTCAAGCGTGACAACATAGCGCATCCGATGATGCGTTATGGCAGAATCAACCGAAACACATACAGAAGAGGAACAGGAGCGTATCGATGCGGTCGATCGATATCTGAAAGGCGAACGACCCTCCGAAATCTGCAAAAGTCTCGGAAGGTCAAGATCATGGTTGCAAAAAGGGATTAGAAGATACAACGATTCCGAGAAAAGCAGTAAGATGGAGTGGTTTAGGGACAAATCCGGAGCACCGAAGAATATTCACAGAAAGACGGATTTGGAGATAGAACAACTCGTAATAACGCTGCGTTAGTCGCTTCTGGAAGGAACAACCAAAGACACAAAGTATCGCTGTATCGGAGCCGTCGAGATTCAATTTCGTATGCACGAGCTTGGTTACTCAGAAGATTAGATGCGAAGTTGTGGGAACGAGAACAATTCAGGGATCTGGAACACATCCGAGGTGAGGCGAAAATCTTCCTGATGCGGCATAATAATCGACAGGACTGGAAGTGTGGGAATGCCAATCCGGAGGCTGTAATGAATCGCCAAGAGCGATCCATCGATGCCACTACCCGCAGCGCAGAATTCCGGAGGATTTTGAGATCGATGCGAATAACCTGCCGATCACAGAGGGCAAAGTGCATTTCATACGACAGGTAAAGGAGAACGAAACAATCAGCGTGCTGAATGAGGATTTTGACGTCGGTGAATCGTTGGCTCATGAATATGTGTGGGCTACCATCGACACAAAACAGAGACAGTCAATGATCTACTATCGAGAGAAGAACGAAGAGGAGGCGGGTCTTATCGAGATTTATGACTACAAGATTGGTGAAAATGTAAAAATATTCGAAGAGAAGTTCTGAACGCGAAAAGTGTATGCGATGTTATGAACCTACCATGTACTTGAGGTGTACGCGATGTGTTGAGCCTTACCAGCTATCTATAAAAAAGCGCAGTTTGTGCCGTGTGCTCAAGTATATGCCTCCGACGTTGCTTTGCAGTCAGCGTTCATTCGCGGTTCATTAAAAGCTCTCGACGAGAAATGGAAAAGTTATTCAATTCATAGTCCTGAACAAGAGCGCGGGAGATAAATACAAGATAAATATAAATACATACCCGCGCCAATATCAGAGATATGCTTGATTTCATCGTGGAACTCTTCAAATCGGTGCCGCATTCGGTTGCGACTGTTCTGATCGCTGCAATGCCGATTGCGGAACTCAGGGGCGCGATTCCGGTCGCAATCAGACTCTACGGCATGGATCCGCTGACCGCATACCTGCTTGCAGTGATCGGGAACATGCTGCCGGTTGTGCCGCTTCTACTCTTTCTCGAATCAGTGTCCGACTATATGAGGCGGTGGGCATTCTGGGACGTCTTCTTCAACTGGCTATTCAGGCGCACGTATCACCGGCACAACGCCATGTATGAACGGTACGGCACAATCGCGCTTGCGCTCTTCGTTGCAATCCCACTGCCGGTCACGGGCGCATGGACCGGGTGTGCGGCAGCGTTTGTATTTGGGATTCAGTTCAGGCATGCGCTTCTTGCGATCCTCGCAGGCGTACTGATTGCGGGAACCATCGTAACGACGATCACACTCGGCGGCGTGGGTGTATTGAGTCTTTTTTTAAACTAAAACTCAAGATACGGCGACTGCGAAAGAATAGAGATGCCATCATCTGCTAACTGCAAGACCCGCACCTGATTTACGATGGCTGATCCCCTGTGCTTCACCACATGAATCGAGCGCTGGAGGTTGTTTCCGACGCGCACCATGCCGATATTGGTGATCGAATCAGCGCTGTACGCAATGATCTCGTCAACGCCATAGATTGTGCCGGTTGCAACAAGGCATGTGGCAGAAGCCCTCCGCAGAACATTGAAGACATCGTCAACCATACTCTTCAGCCTGTACTTCGACTCTATCGCCAGAAACACCGCCTCAAGCGAGTCGATGAAGATTAAATCCGGATTCACATCCTTTATCTTGGTTTCAAGCAGTTTCTTGAAGTTCTTGATCAATTCATCCGGCGTCCTCTCTATCGTCTTCTGAAGCCGCAGATCCGGGTCAGCTACATCGACGAAGACGACCTTTCCTTCCTTTTCAAGTTCCCAGAAATCCCAGCCGAACGAGGTGTACCATTCCCTCTGCACACAATTGGCTTCTTCCGATGTGAGTACGATCATCCCTTTCTTTCCGGCAAGTGCTCCGTTATATATGAACTCTCCACCAAAAGCTGTCTTTCCGGTGCCGGATCCACCAATAACAACATTGACAGATCCTTTGAAGAACCCGTCTCCGAGCAGTTCATCGTATCCGGGTATTCCGGTCGCAATCCGTTCCATACGTCGCGCATCTTCCATTGTAATCACCACATCCTGAATCTCGATATTCTCAAATTTGAGACGCCGCTCCACCGTTTCACGAACGTCTCAACAACATGTATATTCGGGTCGATCCTATATAAACACACTCGAAATAATCCTCATCCTCAAACTTGTCCAGTCCCCGCCCGTACCGGGCACGTTCGGTCGCCCCGATGTAGACGTAACTGACATTATATTTATTCAATAGATCAATTGCAACACGCATATCCTGCGTGTTGTAGATCCGATCCACGTCCGCAGCCCGTGCCAGTATCTCATCGTGTTCGCTCCGCCACATCATCTCGTGCCCCTGCCAGCCGATGACGGTCGGAAGCCCTGTGAACGCGGAGATCCTCGAATCGGTCGTGTAGCACCGCCCTGGCGCCTCCAGGATAACGGGCGTTCCTGCGATGTTCTCGCGGATCCATGAGATCGCAAGGTAGTCGCCCCTATCTGATCCACCCGATCCGTTCAGATACAGGATCCCGTCCAGCGTCGGCGGGTTGTTGTCAAGCGCAATCTTTGCGCCCGTTGCTGTGAACGGGTAGATTACGCAGGACAGGACGAGTACGAAGAGCAAGACTGTCCATACTGTTCTGATCCTGCTGTTGAGTTGTTTTAGCAACGATTCAGCATCATACAAGCAGTACCCTGATGCAATCCCCCAAAAAATCCAGATCTGCAGGTACAACTTAAATATCGTGTTCATGCGATCGTTTGGCGCACCGAGACGGTCATTGAGATAGAATATTTCGCAGAACGTGGCGAGTAGTGCGCCAATCACTATGAGGATCAGAACGAACCGGATGGAGTTGTTGAGCGAATTGTTGAGCGAATTGTTGAGCGAGCCATTGTGCGAGTCATCGTCAGTTTTTTGTTTGAATAACAAATATCTCCCGATCAGGATCAACGGAAGGGTGATGAGCAACGTCCGGGAATGGAAGAAGGCGAGAAGTGCTATCGGGATTGCGAGGATCACGTATTTTTTATCGAAATCCGAACGCAGAAACAGGGACGAGAATATCAGAAACAGGAAGAGCGCAAATATTTCGATGAAATTTACGAGAAGCGTTTTTTGATGAGCGATCTCGATTCCGGATGCGCATGAACTCTGGAAATTGAGATGAAACGGGAGGAAAAAAAGTATACTCAAAAATATGGTGGCTATGATCGGGATCGCTGCATTCTTGATGTAGATGTAGCTGCGAGACCGTCCGTTCTCACGATTTGCGGCATGATACTGCTGATCCACAACCATAACAACAAAAAGAATCACGTACGTCGGGTAATCCCATGCATTGATCGGGAGGAGTGCTCCGAGGGCAAGCGCGAAGAGAAGCATTCCGAAGACGGCTTCGATTCTGCTGCCACGGCACTCGTCCTCGTCCTCGCCCCCGTACATCAGCATCCCTCCTTTTCGGGACCTGTAGACGCCAAGCATCAGCGTAAGCAGAAGCAACTGGAACGGAATTGCAATTACATGCGGATGGAGGTCCCCGAAGATGAAACTGAAGTACGGAAATTCGTTTATCGTGTGCGGCACGATCCTTGTGGACGCCCAGTACCCAAAGAGCTGCTCGCGTTCTATTATCGGCAGATTCAGGAGATCTCCTGCCAGATTGAAGACGATGTACGGGTTTGCGATGAAGACAACGAAAATCATCGTCCATATCCCGTATCCGACCTTCCGCGTCAGGTTATATCCGATTCCGAAGGCTGCGGTTGCCGCAAGTGCGGAGAATGTAACCAGTCCGAGGTTGTACGCGACGCTCGTTGAAATTCCGGAGAGGCGACTCAATACCGCAACGATCAGGTACCCGAAATAGTAGTAGAAATTGACAGCCCCGCCCGCAAACCATGGATCGTGCGGCGGGAAGTGTGCGCTCTTTGCGATCGCGTTCAGGAATGCAAAGTCCATAAACTTCTCGCCAAAGTCGGTTATCTCCGGATTGTACGCTCGTATCGCAAGAAACAGCATGAAAACGACGAGAAATATGAGTTCGCTCCTGATGATCGAATTTCTATCCAGCCGGGCTACGCTGACGCGGACACCGATCCGCGGTCTCATCTTTATTGCGCAGAGGAGCGACACGGTGCAGAGTATCGCAAGTGCGAAGAAGATCGTGCTGCGGCTGAATGATAGGACATAAGAGAGTATCCATGAGAGATACGTCAGTATCAGTATCCCTACAATCTTTGACACGCAGTATCCCTGATCAGAGAGGTTCTTGCAGGCAACCTTTGTTATCGGGAACGCTGCTGCTCCGATCAGAACCACGATCGCGTACCAGCTAAGTGACCAGATGAGTGTCTCGCCTAACATATCTTCGCCAAACTTATATGCTACAGAGATCGTATATCAATGTATATGGATTTGGTGTATGCGGAACTTATCATACGGTTCATAATTGAGTTATTCTGTATGTATGCGTGCGTCTACGCAGTCAGATCGACGAAACTCGTTTACTGGAGGCAGTGCTGGTACATTATTCTGGCTGGCTGTCTGACGCACACCATATACCTGATGATTGCGCTGGTTTCAAATGGCGCTCCCTGTGCGAGTCTGCTCAGTGCAGGTATGCTCAGGAACATCGGGATGGGGCTTGTCGCCATCGGGATGCTGCTGCTTGCAAAGAGGATGAAAACGATTATGGGATCGGCATAGCATGTCAACCGGAGCGAATAAGGCGGATACGTTAATTGAAGCGCTGCCGTACATCCAGGAGTTTGCGGGCTCGGTCATGGTGATCAAGATCGGCGGCAATGCAATCGTCGAACCAGCGATCCTCGACGATATAGTGAGAGATGTGATCCTTCTGCAGCACATTGGCGTCCATCCGGTAATCGTGCACGGCGGAGGTCCTGAAATCTCAGAGAAGATGGAGCGTCTCGGCAAAAGACCGGAATTTGCGGGGGGCTTGCGCATAACCGACGACGAAACTCTCGAAATCACGCGCATGGTTCTGGTCGGGAACGTAAACACGCGGATCGTCTCGCTCATCGGCAAATACGGCGGAAAAGGCATCGGACTGTCAGGAAAGGACGGGAAACTGATCCTCGCCAGAAAGAAAGCGCCGGTGGCACCGGTGGCAGTCCGGACTGCTACGGATGATTCTGATCTGATCGATCTGGGCTGGGTCGGCGAGACCGAGATCATCAATCCCGATATCGTCATGATCGCTTCAGAACACGGATACATTCCTGTGATTGCGCCGATTGCTGTTGACTCCTCAGGACACAGCCTGAACCTGAATGCGGATACCGTATCAGGAGATATTGCGGCTGCGCTCCATGCGAAGAAGTTGATCCTCTTAACCGACGTTTCCGGGGTGCTATCTGATCCATCCGATGAGCGCACACGGGTGTCGCACGTTTCTCTGTCGGAAGTTGACGATCTGATCAAAAGAGGCGTTGTGAGCGGGGGCATGATCCCGAAGGTTCGTGCAGGCGTCTGCGCGATCGAAGGAGGGGTATCGAAGGTGCATATCCTCGATGGGAGCAAGCCGCATTCGCTCTTGCTCGAACTGCTCACCGATTCCGGGATCGGGACGATGATGGAGTGAGTGGCTCGGGACTTTGGTTCTCGTCACTACAAATGGTATACTCGACACCGACACATTAAGATCATCCGGGTGCGCAAAAGCAGATGCAAACGACCAGCGTGTTAGCGTTCAGGAGGCAGAACCATTCCAACAATCAGCGAAAAGATAATGAGCCGGGCGTCAGGAACCTGTGCGCAGGCTGACGACTTCGTGATAGCAGGGATCGACTGCGCGATGGCGCACGACGGAACCAGCGTGCTTGCGATACGGGCGTTTGAAGAGATGGGGATCGGCAGTGTCTGGAATCCTGATCGGATTGTAATCCCGTTCGATCACATCATCCCGTCGAACAAGGAGACCACTTCAGTTCTCCACCGGAAGGTGCGGGAATGGGTGCGAAAGCAGGAAATATCCAACTTCTTTGATATCGGCGAAGGCATCTGCCACCAGATCATGTTAGAGCGGTTCGCACGCCCGGGAATGCTTATTGTTGGTGCAGACTCGCATTCATGCACGTACGGAGCAATCGGAGCGTTCGGAACAGGGATCGGCGCAACCGAGATGGCTGAGGTCTTCGCGTCCGGGGAGTTGTGGTTCAGGGTGCCGCAGTCGATCAGGATCACGGTGGACGGCGCGCTTCCTGACATGGTGAGTGCAAAGGACGTGACACTGCATCTCATCGGCAAGATCGGCGCAGGGGGTGCAACATACAAAGCGATCGAGTATTACGGCGAAACGATCGCGGGTCTCTCGATCTCGGGCAGAATGACGCTCTCTAACATGAGTGTTGAGATGGGCGCAAAGGCAGGGATCGTTCCTCCGGACGATGTAACGTTTGGTTTTCTGGGAGCGCGTCCCAGCCAGGACCCAATCTACGCCGATTCGGACGCATCGTACAGTGATGAGTTATTCTTTGACGTAACCGACCTCCCGTCGCAGATTGCGATACCGCACACAGTGGATAACGTGCAGCCCGTATCCGATCTTGAGGGGCTGCCAGTCGATCAGGTCTTCATCGGGTCGTGTACGAACGGGAGACTCGAAGACCTCGCTACGGTTGCTAAAATCGTGAAAGGAAAGAAACTACGGGTCAGAACGGTGATTGCGCCCGCATCCAGATCGGTGCTTCTGGAGGCGATTACGACAGGGGCAATCGGAACGCTTGTTGACGCGGGCGCAGTGATACTCCCGCCCGGATGCGGCCCCTGTCTTGGCGCGCATCAGGGCGTACTCGGCGAGGGCGAAGTCTGCCTCTCGACTGCTAATCGCAACTTCAAGGGGCGGATGGGCACAGGCGGGTTCATCTATCTTGCGTCGCCTGAGACTGCGGCTGTGACTGCGCTTGCAGGGGAGATTACGGATCCGCGGGACGCAGGTTCTCCATGAGGGTGGGTGAACCTGGATGATTGCCGCGATCAAACGTGTTTTGTAGCAAAAGGCGCTTCAGATACTTCATCGCATTCACTTTGGCAAATGCGCTCAGAATATCCGTATCTGCGAAAAACATCAAACTATCCCAAGTTTTTCCAGTTTCGTGTCCATTCTTCAGCAGACTTGCCTTCAGTCTCCCTGACAATCCCCCGTCATGCCAGAATCTCCTTAAATTCGATTGTGGTGGTGCCTGCGAATTCAGCCGCTCTTGAAATCGATACTTTCCCCATCAAGTACAGTTCAATAGCCAGAGAGATCTTCAATTCCGATCTCGTGTTCAATAACACCCTGAAAGCGTCCCTTAATAGATCGGACTTCGAGGGGTAATACCTTTTTTTCACCCCTCGACAACCCTCACCTGCGTCATGACATCGCCCTGCTTGATCTTGTTCACCACATCCATGCCCTCGACCACCTGACCAAAGACCGTGTGCACCCCGTCAAGATGTGGCTGCGGCGAGTGCGTGATAAAGAACTGGCTGCCGCCGGTGTTCTTTCCGGCGTGCGCCATCGATAGTGCGCCTTTTGTGTGCTTTCGCGGGTTTATCTCGCACTTTATGGTGTATCCGGGTCCGCCTGTGCCGTTACCTTTCGGACACCCGCCCTGTATCATAAAGTTCGGGATGACCCGGTGGAATTTGAGCCCGTTGTAAAATCCCTTGTTGATCAGCTTTACAAAGTTCGCAACGGTGTTCGGTGCGTCCTTCTCGAACAATTCAAGGACAATCTCACCTTTCTTGGTTTCGATTATTGCTTTCTTCATGGTTGATGCCTCTGTGCAGGGACTAATTACGGTGTTTTTAGTTAAGGGTTTCTGTCGATCATTCCGGCGCCCAACCAGTGCTACTGGATTTGTAACTACTCAGGTACCTAAAACCACCATCGTGGGACTTCACTATGCAGAGACTACCTGGGACATGCGAGATATGTAACCAAACCGAGAATTTAACCGCAGAGTACGCGGAGGGACGCGGAGGGGACCTAAACGGTTAAATGCTCCGCGTTCCTCTGCGCCCTCCGCGGTTATTTTTCTTGCCAGAAAGTACAGGATCGCAATCGTGAGACCAA
>Ga0190315_1001229_pt1 | contig 10682 bp, 11 predicted proteins | sample 48701101_MG_FD_161673 | JGI IMG/M metagenome (GOLD analysis project Ga0190315, IMG submission 161673) | Hydrothermal vent sediment bacterial communities from Southern Trench, Guaymas Basin, Mexico - 4870-11-0-1_MG | ecosystem: Environmental > Aquatic > Marine > Hydrothermal vents > Sediment ...
GAGCCTCACTATGAGCGAGGTTCGTAGTCAGCCACGCAACGCAGTGGAGTAGCGTGGCGTTCAGACGGCACTCCGCTCCGCTACGAGCCTCACTACAAGCCACTTCTTAAGTGGAGCGGGCCTGAGGCTAAAAGAGCAAAGTCCGCTGCACGAGGGTCAAGCCGTCCCATGCAGGGGGCAAGTTCGGGAGGGTGATGGAGGTACGTAGCACAATCAGCCACTCCGGCTCGACATGTGTGGCGTAAAGCGGCAGCAGGGAGACTGCCAGCGCCCCTCCCAACAGCCCTTTGAGAAACCGGCGGCGGGAGATGGTGTTGGTCATCTGACCGTCAGTCGGCAGGTGGCGCCGGCGTAGGAGTCAGTATGGGCGTGGGCGTGGGCGTGGGCGTGGCTCGCCAGCCGGCAGTGGTCGTCGCGGTGCAGGGATTATAATCCCAGCCGAGGGTCACGCGGAAGTCAATCTCACTGCCCTCGACCGGATCGTTCTCCACAGCGCTCTGCTGGAGCTTGTAGAGGCGCAGTAGACGCCAGAGGGGGGAGCCTTTGGACGTCGTCGTGAAATCTATGATGGCAGTGTGGGCCGTGCCGGCGACGTCCTGAACGGAGACCACGTCGAAGCCCTCTAATCTCAGCCGGTAGGCAGCCACATCACCCCAGGACGAGTTGCCGGTGCCGTTTTGGACCTCCACGCGATAGGCGCGCTGCACAGCGCGGCTGGTTACCGGCGGCTGAGATGCTTCCAACATAAAATCATACATCGCCTCAGCCTGCGGCACCAACACGTAACCACCGTTGGGCGCGGTAAAGGAATGCAGCAGGTGATAGCCCCGGATGAAGCGACTTTTCAGGTTCCGCATATCGAACCGCGTAGCGACGGAACCCAAGTAAAGCATCTCCGTCAATCCCAGGTCAGTCTCCACGTCTTCCTGGTACACATCCCAGAACTCCGGGATACGAGGGATCATGTTCTGTGTCAGTATCTTCTGGAGCACAGCAGTGATCACTTGCTGCTGGCGACGGTGCCGGTCAAAGTCGGAGGTGTTCCAGCGGGAACGGGCATACCACAGCGCGAATTTACCATCCAGGTGATGTAGACCCGGTTCCAGGTCAATGTCCGTCTGGCCGGTCGCCGATTCCGTGTCGGGGTAGGTGTCATGGAAGGGACACTCGACGATGATGTCCACGCCCTCCACAGCATCCACGAGACTCCGGTAGCTGCTGAAATCCACCATCGCATAGTAGTGAATGGGAAGGCCGAAGTTATATTCAATCGTCGCCTTGAGCAATGCCGGCCCGCCGCCCGGATAGCCGGTCTTGACCCCTCGCAAGTACGCCGTGTTGATTTTGTCCAGCCCCCAGGTGGGAATCCAGGCGTAGTAATCGCGGGGGATGGAGATGAGGCTGATTGCCGGCATATCAGGGAAGATCGAGGCGATCATCAACACATCGGTGCGAGCGACCGACTCGCCAGGTCGCCGGTCGCTGCCCAGCAACAACAGGTTGATCGTGCCCTTGGGCTGCGCGATAAGGGGCATGGGCGTGGGCTGCGGCAATGGAGAGGTGATCACATACGTACCCGTTAGCGGCTTAGGCGGGATCGGGAGCGTGAGCGCCTCCGGCGTCGGGGTAAGCGTCGGCGTGGGTGAAGGAGATGGCGTCGGGCTGGGTGTGGGCGTCGGAGTGGGTGTCAGAGTGGGCGTGGGCGTGCAGGTCGACGTGCTCGTGGGAATCGTGGTGGGTGATGGCGATGCCGGCACCGGGGTCGCCGCCGCCAGTATCGCGCCCAGAGCGCGCTGCTCCTGAGCCGCGCGCGCCCCCAGAATAAGCAGTACCACCAGGCCCGCAAAGATAAACCACTCGAAAAGACGTATACCCGTTTTCATCGTCGGAGAACTTCATCCCGTAGAAAATTTCTGCAGCAGTGCATCCTTGCACTTGCACGACTAACATCATACCACGCAACAAGAGGATGACAAATGGAGAACGAGTGAATAGTAAATGGTGAGTGGCAAACGGTTGAAGTGTGCTATAATTCATAGTGCGGCTAAACTACAAATGGCAAATGGCAAATGAATTGCCTACTACAAGCCACGTTATTTTCGGAGCAGTCATCACGAACTACGTGTGCCTGCAAGGGCGAAAATTCAATAGCTCGGGCCGGTCTCCCGACCGTGCCCGTCTGGGCTGGGTCGTGGCTCGGTCACGTAGTTTGGGGCGGAAAGCCCCAATGAGACCGGTCACAGCTGAAAGGCACAAACGGACATGGTGGGGTAGTCGCTAAAACGTTGAGCCGCACCCAGTCACCAATCACCAATTACCAATCACCAATCACTAACTTAATTTCAGGAGCGAAACGATGAAATCCAATCGCAAGAAGAGTAAAACGCAAACCATTTTCGCCATCATCACTATCATACTGTTGTTAAGCATCATCCTCAGCGCCGTCATCACTTCTCTGCCACCGGCTCATTAGCAAGTTAAGAGTTACAAGTTACAAGGAGAAAATCATGCCCAAGCTGCACCGACAGGACCAGGCTCTGCGAGAATTCCACGTCTCCCGTCAAGCGCGGGATCGCTACCACTTTGCCGAGACGCTCTTCACGCTGGACGGCAACGTCCTCTTCGCCAACTTCCACGGCGCGCGCGTCTTCGCCCAAAAGATGAACGACAAACGCGACCTGTTGAATTTCCCGGAACAGACTGTGCGCGCCGGCCAGCTCAACGCTATGGGGTTGATTGATGAGATTATGCACTACGTAGTCAGATTGTACCGTGAACAGGAAAACCCCACGGTCATGCAGAAAGCCCTAGCGTACTTAGATGCGCAGCTCGGCAAAGAAGCTGTGGACGCAACCCTGGCTGCCTTTGCCGATGCGTTCCCACCCGTCGCCGTCTACCGGCGCGAGATGACGCTGGAAGAGTACTTGTCCGATGAGGGTGAGGGCGAGTCCCGGCGCGAGGTAGTACTCGAGGAGCTGCTCCTGCTCTGGCTGGCGAATAGCAACCCCGCCTTCGCGCCCTTTCTGGAGCTCTTCGACGATAGCGACCTGGAAAAGCAGACCGCCTATCCGCAGATGATGCAAGCGCTGCATTACTTCTTCGAGACGCAGCCTCTCTTCGGTCCGGATAACCAGAATCTCATAGATATGCTGCGCAGCCCGGCCATCGCGGTTCCCCACTCTCTGTCTGGGCAGCTGGACTACATCCGTACGCGCTGGGCGACATTGCTAGGCAAGTACCTCTATCGCCTGTTGAGCAGCCTCGATTTCTTGTCCGAGGAGGAGAAATTGTTCTTCGGTCTCGGCCCCGGTCCCGCGCAGATCTACGAATTTGGCGGCCAGGAGCTGGAAGAGGAACGCTTTAGCCCCGATAGCGACTGGATGCCCCGCGTGGTGCTGATAGCGAAAAACGCCTATGTCTGGCTGGATCAGCTCTCCAAGGAATACCAACGCGACATCCACAGCCTCGATCAAGTTCCCGACGCGGAGTTGGACAAGCTGGCGCGGTGGGGTTTCACGGGGCTGTGGCTCATCGGCCTGTGGGAACGCAGCACCGCCTCCCGGCGCATCAAGCGCATGATGGGCAACCCCGACGCGGTGGCGTCGGCTTACTCCCTGCAAGATTACCGCATCGCTGACGACCTGGGCGGCGAGAGAGCTTATGACGACCTCAAAATCCGCGCCTGGCGGCGGGGCATCCGCCTGGCCAGCGATATGGTTCCCAATCATGTGGGGATTGATTCACGCTGGGTCATCGAACACCCCGACTGGTTCATCAGCCTGCCGTACAGCCCCTTCCCTTCTTACACCTTCGACGGGCCGGATCTCTGCGACGACTCACGGGTAGGCGTTTACCTTGAGGATCACTACTACACGCGCAGCGACGCCGCCGTGGTCTTCAAGCGGGTGGATCACCAGACAGGCGACACGCGCTACATCTACCACGGCAACGACGGGACAAGTATGCCCTGGAACGACACAGCACAGCTCAATTACCTGTTGCCCGAAGTGCGCGAGGCGGTGATCCAGGCGATCTTAGCCGTGGCGCGGCGCTCGCCCATCATCCGTTTCGACGCGGCGATGACGCTGGCGAAAAAGCACTATCAACGACTATGGTTCCCCGAACCGGGCAGCGGCGGCGACATCGCCTCCCGCGCCGAATTCGGCATGACCAAAGCCCAGTTCGACGCCGCCTTCCCCAAAGAATTCTGGCGTGAGGTCGTGGATCGCGTGGCGCTTGAAGCACCCGACACACTGCTCTTAGCCGAGGCCTTCTGGCTGATGGAGGGCTATTTCGTCCGCACGTTAGGCATGCACCGCGTCTACAACAGCGCGTTCATGAACATGATGCGTGACGAGAAGAACGCCGAGTACCGCCAGCTCATCAAAAATACGCTGGAATTCGATCCCCAAATCCTCAAACGCTACGTGAACTTTATGAACAACCCCGACGAGCGCACCGCCGTAGAGCAGTTCGGCAAGGGTGACAAATACTTCGGTATCTGCACCGTCATGGCGACGCTGCCCGGTCTGCCGATGTTCGGTCACGGACAGATCGAAGGCTACACGGAGAAGTACGGCATGGAGTACCGCCGCGCTTATTGGGACGAGCATCCCGATCAGTGGTTGGTGGAACGCCATGAGCGACAGATTTTCCCCATCCTGCACAAGCGCTATCTCTTCGCGGAAGTCGAGAATTTCCTGCTCTACGATTTCTACACCGCCAGCGGGAACGTGGATGAAAACGTCTTCGCCTACTCCAACCGGACAGGCGGCGAACGCTCGCTGGTACTCTACCACAACCGCTACGCCGAGACGCGCGGCTGGGTACGCACCTCCGCCGCCTACGCTGTCAAAGGTACTGATGGCGAGAAAACGCTGGTACAAAAAACGTTAGCCGAAGGGCTAGGCATCTCCGCTAATCCTGATAGCTACCTCATCTTCCGCGACGTTCTCACCAATTTAGAATACATCCGCAGCTGCCAGGATCTCTGCGAGCGGGGGCTGTACGCCGAGCTGCACGCTTACCAGGGTCACGTCTTCGTAGATTTCCGCGAGGTGCATGAAAACCGGTGGGGACAATACGGCCAGCTGAACGCGACCCTCGACGGGCGTGGCGTCCCCAGCATCGCCGGGGCGCTGAAGGAGCTCTTCCTGGCTCCCGTCCACGCACCGCTGCGGATGCTGGTCAGCGCACCGGCTTTCCGCTGGCTGCTGGAGGCCCGCGTCACCGAATCGGGTGGCGCAGTTGACCCGCGCGTCCTGGAGCAAGTGGAGCAAAAGATGCTTGATTTGCTACGGGCGATCAAGTCCGTCACCCAGGGGCAAGGCGACGAAGTAGCCATCGCCCGCGCGGTGCGAGATAAGCTGGAGATCATCCTGACGTTGCCCGCCAGGCTCCCCACCCCGGAGCTCACGGCATATCTCATGCCCGGGCTGGACGGGGATGAAACAGCGGTTTGGGGCACGCTCTTCGGTTGGCTCTTCACCCACGCGCTGGGGCAGATGGTGACTGAAGAAGACGCCCGGGAGCTCAGCCGCAGCTGGCTCGACGAGTGGCTGCTGGGCAAGCTCATCGCCGGCGCCCTCCGCGAGCTGGGTCTGGACGAGGGCGAAGCCTGGCGTGCCGTGACAACCATCAAATTATTGCTCAACGCCCCCAATTGGCTTGATGGCGACGCACCGCAAGAGGAGCGCGCCTATCGCCTGCTGCGCGTCGCGCTACGGGTGAGCGAGGTACAAGCCTATTTAGGCATCAATCGCTACCAGGACATCCTGTGGTTCAACCAGGAATCCTTCGAGATGTTCCTCTGGTGGGTCATGCTCCTGGTCACAATAGAGACGTTGGTGGATGAAGAAGCCAACGTCGCCGAGACGCTGGCGGCGCACTACGCCCTGCTCAAGCGACTGCGGAAAGCCGAGGCAGCCTCCGGCTACCAGGTCATGAGATTGTTAGAGGCCGCGCTGTAACAATCCTGAAAAGTTAAGACTCAAAACAGGGGGGAAATACGCGCATTTCCCCCCGAGGCGTCCCCAATGAAACAGTTGACACTCTTTCCAAATGCCAGACAAGTTCGTGTGAGACCGGTGCGCCACACATTCTCACACGATGGCGTATGCCGCGAAACCGCGCGTCTCGCCCTTGAATCACGTTATGGCACTTTGCTGGAAGAGACCGACGAATTCAGCCGGAAGATCGTCAGCTTCCAAGCTAACAAAACCAAGATTTTACATAGCTGGTTCAAATACCGGGAAGGCTTCTCATCCACCCTGGTTGAGATATTGATTGACAAGTTTAGCATCGGTCCAGGCGATATACTCTTTGACCCTTTCGCCGGCTCTGGCACCACTCTGCTGGTCGCCCAGATGTTGGGGATTGACGCAATGGGGATTGAATTGCTCCCCCACAGCCAGCTAGCGTGGCAAGTCAAATCGCAAGTGTTCAACTATGACGTGGATGAATTACACCACATTCGGAAATTGGTGAGCGAAACTACACCTCCGACAACTTCGACAAAGTTCCCGCACCTTACCATTACCCGGACAGCATTTCCCGAGCAGATAGAGCGCGATTTGATGGCTTATACCGACTGGGTGGAAACCTTGAAAGCCAGTGAGAACGCCAAGAACCTGTGCCGGTTCATCCTGGTAAGTATTCTGGAGAAAATCAGCTACACCAGGAAAGATGGGCAATATCTACGCTGGGACCGGCGCGCGGAAAAAGTACGCGAACGCAATGAGAAACGCGTTGCGCAAGGGGAAAAACCCACCAAAGGAATCTACAAAGGCAATCTGCCAGACGTCAGAAGCTCCTTCATCGCTGCCCTGGACAAGATCGTTTTTGACGTGGTCGCCTTACAAAAAGACCCTCCGCCTCCCAGTCACCAGGCATTGATCAAGGGAAACACACTCTACGCGCTCCCTAAAATTGAGGCCAACCGGTTTGCAGGAGTCATCACCTCGCCGCCATACGCCAACCGCTATGACTACACTCGCACGTATGCTTTAGAATTGGCTTACTTAGGCGTGGGTGAAGAGATCTTCAACCTGCGACAAGATCAGCTATCGTGTACAGTCGAAAGTAAATCCAAAGTAGATCAACTGGGTGCTTTCTACCAATCCATTGGACAGGCAAGTCGCTACGCCCATATCTTAGCTGTAGCTCAAAACAATGCCGCCCTTGCCGAGATCAACACGGCGCTGCAGATCAGGAATCAACGCGGCGACGTCAACAACAGAGGCGTGTTGACGATGATCAACCAATACTTCACGGAGATGACCCTTGTCTTTGCTGAATTATATCGCACGTGCCGGAGCGGAGCCTACGTGGTATTTGTCAACGACAACGTGCGTTACGCCGGCGAGATCATCCCCGTGGATATGCTAAGCACCAATTTGGCCGAGCAAATCGGCTTTGAACCGGTCAAAGTATACGTACTCCCCCAACGGAAGGGGAACAGTAGCCAGCAAATGGGCAAATTCGGGCGTGAAGCGCTGCGAAAAAGCATTACCCTCTGGCAAAAACCTTAGCCATCTCCACGTTGCACACATCGAAAGGACGGTAGACAATGACCGCCTCCGACAATGACCAGGACAAACACGAGCGTTGGCTGCTTGATCAAACAACAAAGAGCGCCTTCTTTCATCAAAAGCTTCACGAATATGAATTGCTAAAAATCGCCTACGCACTCGAGGAAGTGCGAGGCGAAGACCTGGATTGGGACTTGGAAATGCTCCGCATCTCCCAAACAGCCTGGAATAAGATCATCCATCAGGGAATTAAACCGGTGCGTGCTTTTGCTCATCCCACCATCCTGATGCACATAGACCGCTCAATAGGCTATTACCGAGGTCTGGCAATGGTCTCCCGAAAATCAATGAATAACATCGGGCTAAGCATCGAACGTTTTGAGACAGGCAAAAATAAACGTCCTCTCGAGAAAAAGAAAGCCCAGGCTGTCGCCCGCCGTCTTAATGAATTGATCAGCCAACTAATTGAATCAGACAAACAGGTTGACCCCCGTGAATTTGACCTATGGCGAGGTATGACGGCAGGATCAACAACACAAGGATCGTGGCAAAACCGGAAAGGCGACGTGGCAGAGGAACTGGTCAAAGGATTAATTCGCCGTCGAGTCCGTGACCGAGGATTGCTGGAGAAAGCCAATGCTGAAAGAACTGAGGACATCTTAACCGACGGGCGGAGCATCCGGTACAGCAGTGAGCCGGACATTGCGATCTATGGAACAGGCCAGAAAATCTCAGCAGCGGTGGAAATCAAAGGTGGCATAGATCCAGCAGCGATCTTGGAGCGCGTGGGGGCAGCCATCAAAAGCTTGAGTCGGACCAAACAGACCAATCCTCATGCCTTGACCTTGCTCATCATGTACAAAATTTCAATGAGCGCGCAGGCTCAACAGGATTTAGCCTCTCATCAAGACGCTATTGATCGCTGGTTTACCATTGAGGATGTGCTCAACCGCGAGAGCACGCGGCAAGAGATATACAAACTCCTCGACATCTGAAGTAAATCGGCCGGCGACGACTACTCCCCGATGATCTTCACCAGGACGCGCTTCCTGCGCCGCCCATCGAATTCCCCGTAGAAGATCTGCTCCCACGGGCCAAAATCCAGCCGCCCGTTGGTGACTGCAACAACGACTTCGCGCCCCATGACCTGGCGCTTGAGGTGCGCATCGGCGTTGTCCTCGCCGGTACGGTTGTGCTGGTAGCGGCTGATGGGGGCGTGAGGCGCCAGCAGCTCCAGCCACTCCTCGTAATCCTGGTGCAAGCCGGACTCATCGTCATTGATGAACACGGACGCGGTGATGTGCATGGCGTTGACCAAAACCAGCCCCTCCCGGATGCCGCTTTCGCGCAGGCAGGCCATTACCTGCGGCGTGATGTTGATGAAGGCCCTGCGCTGCGGCGTGTTGAACCAAAGTTCCTGGCGATAGCTTTTCATTGAGTTCTCCCTTGCTCCAGCACTTCGTGGATGCACCGCACCAATTCCCCGGGGATGAAGGGCTTAATCACGTAATCGTCCACCTTGGCGATCTGCTGGGCCATCACGCGGTCCATACTCCCTGCTCTGACCGTGACGATAATCACCGGAATGTTCTCCGTGGCAACATCGGCCTTCATCTGCCAGTAGATCTCCCAACCATTCACGTCCGGCATCATCAAATCGAGCAAGACCAAGTCCGGTCTGACTTCACGCACCGCTGCAATCCCCCCTCGTCCCCCTTGAACGCCAACAAAGTTGAAGCCCTCGCGTTTCAAGATGAGTTCAATAAGGTCGAGTATTCCCGGTTCATCGTCAATACACAAGATCGTTTTCAATCTTTCTGCCACGAGTTATCCCTCCTTAACTATCCCGAAATGTGTTAGCCACAATTTTCTAACACCTGACGTGCTCTACATATCAGATTGTCTGGTGTAAAAGGCTTAGTCACGTAGTCGGCGACCTGAGCGCCCTGTAACGCCAGCTGTCTATCCCACCTGGCGTCTCTCACGGTGAGGATCATCACCGGGATGTGCCGTAATTCCACGTCACTTTTCACGCGGGCGTAGACCTCCCAGCCGTTCATGTCCGGCATCATGATGTCGAGTAGGATCAAGTCGGGTTTGAGCGACTGGGCAGTATGCAAGCCGGCACGGCCACCGAAGGCGCCCACCCAGTGATACCCTTCCTGTTCAAAAATAATCTGGAGCAGCTCGAGGACATCGCGGTCATCCTCAATACAGAGCACCGTCTTCCTGCCTTTGGCACTGTTCAACATTTGATTTTTCGCCATGACGATCACTTCCCTGCGAAATAATATCCTTCGCCCCAACGGGTACATACGTAACGGGGATGAGAAGGATCCTCTTCGATCTTCTGTCTCAAATGACGAATGTAGACACTCAAATAGCTGACTTTGTCCTCGTACTGCGCCCCCCAGATGTTCGTCAGGAGCTCGCGGCGAGGGAGCACCCGCCCGCGCTGGCTGACCAAGTAGGATAGCAAGCGCGTTTCAGTAGGGGTCAACTCGACTATTCTTCCATCCAATCTAGCGGCCCCCTCCATCAAGTTGATGGACAGATAGCCATCATCGTAGTCAGCCTTCCAGTTCTGCTGGTTCTTGCTGGAGGTGCGACGCAACCTCGCATGGATGCGGGACTTGAGTTCATCAAAGCTATAGGGTTTGGTCATATAATCATCGGCACCCAGCGATAAACCTTTCACGATCTCCGTCTGGTCCGCTTTGACGCTAAGGATGATAATCGGTACGTCGCATATATACCTAAGCCGCTGACAGGTTTCCCACCCATCCATCTCCGGCATCACAATATCCAGGAGCACGAGATGGGGTCGAGTTATGTAGGCCTGTCGAAGTCCTTCTCTACCATTGCGCGCCACAGTAACATCAAAACCCTCACGTTCCAGCGCCGACTGAAGTAAGGTAAGAGCATCAAAATCGTCGTCAATTACCAGTATTCTTTTAGTCATCTTCCAGCTCGCTTTTAGTCGTCACCTGCTCTGAAAATAAATTGGTGAATGGTGATTAGTGATTAGTGAGTAGTGAGTAGTGAATGGTAACTGGGTGCGGCCCAGCGTTTTAGCGTTTCAGCGGCTGCCTCAAAAATAACCCCCCACCACCATTCTTAGTTTAACAGAGAATAGTGTGGGATAAGTGGAAG
>Ga0190315_1001231_pt1 | contig 10677 bp, 10 predicted proteins | sample 48701101_MG_FD_161673 | JGI IMG/M metagenome (GOLD analysis project Ga0190315, IMG submission 161673) | Hydrothermal vent sediment bacterial communities from Southern Trench, Guaymas Basin, Mexico - 4870-11-0-1_MG | ecosystem: Environmental > Aquatic > Marine > Hydrothermal vents > Sediment ...
ATAGGCAGGAGTCTCCTCAACTACGAAGGTAAAGTTCCCCAAGAACCTCTCGAAAAAATGAAACTGCTATGGGAACACAGACTAGCAAAAGCCCTCGAAGCCCCTGATAGAGAAAACCATAAAAAAGAGGTGGCTGCTTTTGGGTGGTGGTTTGCTTCAGATAAATTCGAAAATGAATGGGCCTTCCAACAGCTACTGGAAGCCCTCCAATTCTCAAGGCGAATTGAACCCCCAATGTTCGTGGTGGAGAAGCTTGCAGATCTCGCAGACGCCTATCCCCAGAAGGCTACATTATGCCTTAAAGAACTGGTCAGTGGAGATGTTGAACGGCACAAGGTGTTTGGTTGGCGCGGAGAGGCTGAAGAGCTTTTAAGAAAGGCGCTGAAGAGCGATGACGAGACAGCCAAGACATTTGCAGAAGAAGCTATCAACAAGCTGGCCGCCATGGGGTTTCTAGAGTTCATCAAGCTTCTCAAAGAGTAGCGGTTTAGAGGGATACACTAGTCCTTGGGTTGTTGGCTTTGCGGTCTCGGAGATCGAACAAAAAACCCGGCTTAGTAGTGCTTCTTTCAAGGAAAAGATTTTCCAATTCGGAAGATTTTATTGTAATAAGATATTGACAGGGGTTTTCTATGGCGTGTTAGAAATTTGTTAGAAATTTAATGCTGAGGTTGGGATTGATGTTTTCTAAGCCCTTGATTTTATTGGTGCCCCCGAGAGGATTCGAACCTCTGGCCTACGGATTAGGAATCCGTCGCTCTATCCTCCTGAGCTACGGGGGCACCAAGTGACCTTCTCTATAATCTCCAGGGGTGGGCAAGTCAACGGGGCGGTTGGGGTCCCTTTTTGTTGTTTGACAAGAAGGTGGATATCTTTTAGGTTTGGGGAAATTTCTTAGGAGGCGTGTTTGATGAAGATAGGCAAGAACACAGTAGTAACCTTGGATTACGAGCTTCGGCTGGATGATGGCCAGCTGGTGGAGTCCACTTTTGAGACCCAGCGGCCCTTCATCTTTTACTTTGGCCGGAGCAATGTCCTGCCAGCTTTTGAAGAGGCCTTGGATGGGCGAGAGGAAGGAGAGGAGTTGGAAGTGATACTTCCCCCCGAAAATGCTTATGGTCCTGTAATGGAAGAGGCCATCTACAGCGTGCCCCGTTCTCAATTTCCCCACGATGCTGTTTTGGAGGTGGGTAACACTATGATGATGGAGACCCCAGAGGGTGAGCAGTATCCCTTCAGAATTGCTGCTGTCACAGACGAAGAAGTCACAGTAGACTTCAACCATCCTTTGGCCGGTAAGACCCTTCACTTCAAAGTCTTCATTAAAGGCGTGAGGGAGGCCAGCCCTGACGAGATCTTGGGAATGGCTGCTTCTGAGCAGTGATGAGAGAAGGGGCGGCGTAAGGCCGTCCCCTTTTCGGCTTTTTTCAGAGCTAGAGTAGGTCTCTGCCCTATTTGCCCCACCCTTCCACCGTTGCTTTTCCCTGTGCCTTGTGTCATTCCTATGGGTCGTGATTTCCCTTTTGGAGGTGTCTCTTGAAGGTGTGGATGTGGATTCGGGAGGGAGGGGTGGTGATGTACCCCATTCTTCTCTCCTCTGTTGTCGCTTTAGCCATCTTTTTGGAGAGGCTCTATTCTTTGAGACGTTCCAAGGTGATACCCCATGGTTTTGTCCAGGAGTTGGAGGCGTTCAAGGAGCGAGGAGGCGAGAGAGAGGCCTTGTTGAGTCTGTGTGAGAGGTACGACTCGGCCCTTGCTCGGGTGATAAAGGCAGGAGTAGAAAGGATTTCCTACGGCCTGGCCGAGGTGGCCCATGCCGTGGAAGGCATGGGCCAGCATGAGGCGGCCCTTCTTTCCACCAATCTCCGTATGATGGGAGTGATTTCCAATCTAGCGCCTATGCTGGGCCTTTTGGGCACTGTTTTGGGTATGATTCGCGCCTTTTCGGTCATTGCTCGGGCGGGGACAGGGCGTCCTGAATTGATCGCCTCCGGTATATCCGAGGCCCTCCTCACCACGGCGACTGGTCTCATAGTGGCCATTCCCACTTTGGCCGGGTACCACTATCTCAAGGGCAAGATAGACCGCTACGTGGTAGAGATGGAAGAGGTGGCCCTCTCTTTCTTGGAGGGACTGGCGAGGGCGGACAGGGAGTGAGGTATGCGCTTTTTTAGGGATAAAGAGGAGGACTTCAGCTTAGACTATACCCCTCTTATCGACGTGGTCTTCCTGCTTCTTATCTTCTTTATGGTCTCTACTCAGTTTATCACCTTCCATAAGCGCCTGGAGGTGGCCCTTCCCAAGGCCAAGGCCTCCGCTGTTAAGGAAAAGAAGAAAGAGTTGGTTATAGAGATGACGGCTGATGGCCAGATCTTTGTTGACGGTAAGCTTGCTTCTCTGGCTTTTCTAGAGGCTTATCTGAAGAGAGAAAGGGGTAAGATTGGTGCTACTGTTATTCGGGCCGACAGCTCCCTTCCCTATGGAGATGTGGTGCGGGTTATGGGTTTATGCAAAGAGGCTGGTGTTACAGAGGTAGGCATCGCAGTGAGGTGAAGGCCTTTGAGAGTCAGAATTTCTTCTGCCAGTAGTGGTACGTCCTGGATGCTCTTTACCCTTAAGATCTTCTCTTTCTCTCTGCCCCAGGCCATTACAGGGACTGGATTGGTGGTGTGAGGGCTTCTTTCTAGGTCTTCTATGTTGCCGTGATCGCTGGCCACTATCACAGTGGTTTCGTCTAGGGCCAGGTGGTCCAGGGTGGAGAAAAGCATTTCTTCCAGATCCCGAAGGAGTCTCGTGGCCATGGGAAAATTCCTCCTGTGGCCTGCAAGGTCGGTTAGGAAGTATTCGTAGAAAGTGAAAGTGTGTTTTTGGGTCAGGCGGGCCAGCACCTTTCCGGCTTGGCAGGGTGATAGGAGGGGTAGAGGATATCCCTGGTTTATAAGGAGTCTGTTGGTGAAGTCGTGGTACAAGGCCCTTCCCTCGGATACGTCCTTTAGCGTGGCTAGTGGGACCCCGGCCGATAGGGCGTGAAATGTGGAGGCGGAGACCCTAGCGCGGGGCTTTTGGAAAAAGATGGGGCGGAATGCATTAGCGAAGCAGAGCCTTTCTCTTGGGATTCCCTTTACTTGGATGCGCTGGAATAATCCTCTCTTCCCTATTAGGGTTTTGAGGGTGGGACCCGGGAAGCCGCTCACGTGCCTCCCCATAATGGCGGGGGCATTTACCCCTGTGATGAGGGTGCTCTGTCCTGTGGCGCTCTGGGGTAGTCCTGGTATTCCTAACCTGGCGTCGGCTGCCACCGCCAGCCCTTCTCGAGGCAGCTCTCTGGGGTATTCGTTCAGCCCCGGGGAAAAAAGGGGTATGTTTTCGAAGACTGGTTTCGGGGGTATCCCTACGCCATCAATGAAAAAGAAGAGTACTCTGGCCATTATAGAAGGACTTTTACATAGGCTTTCTTCATCAATTCATCCAGCCAGGCCTTGTACCGCTTCTCTGCCACTTGGCTGTAGAGCTTCTTTTCGATCTCTTTTTTCACCTGTTCAAAGGGTATGTAGTTTCTGTTCTGTCTCTCCAGGACTTTGACAATGTGGACGCCCTGAGGCGTTTCCACGAGCTTTACGTCTCCTGCTTTTGTCTCCGGTGAGAAGATAAAGCGGTCCAGGTCCTCTACCAGCTCTCCCTTCCTGACCCATCCCATTTCCCCGCCCTTCTGGGCATAAGGTCCTCTGGAGTATAAGGCGGCCATTTTTTTAAAGCTTTCCCCCAGCTTTATCTTTTCGTAGATACTTTGGGCAATCTTGAGAGTGGTTTCTCTGTTTCCTCCCCATGGGAGAAAGATGTCTGCAATCTTGGCTTTGGCTGAAAGGAGATAGAGCTTGTCTTTGTGTTTCTCATAGTACTCTCTCACTTCTTCTTCGGGGACGGCGATATGGGATTTCACTTCTATGTTTACAAGCTTGGATATGAGAATCCTTCTCTTTATTTCGTTTTTATAAGCCTCCAAGTGGATGCCCCACTCTCTGAGGAGTTTTTGAAAGGCTTCATCGGTTAGACGGTTTTCTCTCTTGAAATTTTTGATGTAATCTTCAATGACCTCGTCAGGCACTTCCAGTCCTAGTTCTTTGGCTCTTTGGACTTGGATTGTTTCCATGATGATGTGTTTGAGGATCTCTTTGAGTGGGATGTTAGGATTTCCGGTGGCTTGCCGGATCAGAATGGCCCTTTCTTGGAGTTCTGTAAGAGTGATGACTTGATCGTTTACAATGGCCACCACCCTTTCTATGATAACGCTTCTTGCCAGGGAAGGGGGAAGTAGAAGAGGAAGGATCAATGCTGCCAAGAGGCAGATAACCTTCTTCTTCATCATGTTTTTTCCTCCAGTAGCATTAATTTTTCCTTGTATATCTCAATCTGCGCCTCTTTCCTAGCCTCGGCGAGCCACCTTTCCAGACATTCTTTTTGTTTTTCCTCTTGGAGCCTTTCTATGATGAGGCTTTTAACCCGGCTGAAAGGTGGGATTTTCCCTCTTTTGATGGCTTCAAGCTTGAATATGTGGAAGCCATAGGGAGATCGGATAATAGGGCTGATTTTCCCTTTCTTCATGGAGAAGAGGACTTGAAACCCCGGTGGTTCTTCCCCCTTATAAATGGGCTCTAGGAGCCCTCCCCTTTCCCCTTCGGGTCCTAGGGAATGTTGGCGGGCGAGCTGGGCAAAAGAGGCTTTTTTGCTTTTCAGTTTCTTTAGTATCTCCTCGGCTTCCTGACGTGTGGCTACCACGATTTGCCTGGCTATTGCTGCTTTGGGAATTCGGAACCTTTTTCTGTGACGTCGGTAGTACTTTATGGCTTCTATCTCCTTGATGGTGGGGGGAGGGCATAGGCGGGCGCTCACCTTTCCTATGAGCCAGATGGTTTTGAGTTTGTTTCTAAGTTCTTTAGATGGTAAAGGGCTGGGACTTCTGTCCTTTTTGATCTCGTCCACCATGAGGTCTAGAGCCGAGTCAGAGATGGTGATTCCCATCTCATGAGCCTTTTGGAGAAGGAGGCGCTCTTTTATGAGGTCTTCTAGTGCCACCTGAAGGGCTTTGCTAGATCCTCCTTCTAGGGAGAGCTCATCCAGCTTGGAGCGTACATCCTGGAGGGTGATGGTTTCTCCACTGACCCTGACCACTACCCCTTCACCGGTGGGAGGGGAGGATTTCCCCCCCTTGCACCCCCATGCGAGGAGTAGGATGAGGGTTAGACTACTTACTATTGAAGATTTGATCCAGTCTCTCAGTGTGGGTCTCCACCTTCCATTTCTTTTTCACTTGGGCTACCAGTTTGTCGAAGGCCTTTTGCTGCTTCTCTTGAAATAGTTGTTTTTTGATCTCCTCCTTCACATCCTTGAAGGCCTTCTGTTGCGGGGGCTTCACTTCTTCTACTTGAATAACATGATAGCCGAAGGGAGTCTTGACGGGCTGGCTTATCTCTCCCGGTTTCATGGAGAAAGCGGCGTCGGAGAAGGGTTTTACCATATCGGCCCTGGTGAAGAATCCCAGCTCGCCTCCCTTTTCTGCTGATGCTTTGTCAATGGAGTACTCTTTGGCCAGTTTGGTGAAGTCGGCACCCTTCTTCAGATCTTTATAGATCTTTTCTGCTTTTTCTTTGGTCTTCACCAGGATGTGCCGGGCCCTAACTTCCTTTGGGGTGGTGAATTCCCTTTTGTGCTTATCGTAATAGGCTTTGGCTTCTTGGTCTGTCACCTTGATGTGCTCCAGTTTCTCTCTCAGGTATCTGCCTAGGATGAGCTCGTTCTTGAACTCCTCTATCCTTCTCCTCATCTCCTGATCTTCTTTCACCCCGCTCTCTTTTGCGGTTTTGACGAGCATCTTTTTGGTGACGAGGTTGTCTAGGAACTTGGCCCTGAGGTTCCTGTTCTGTGCAATGGCCCATTGGAGTTGGGCTGGTAAAGTCTTGAGGGCTTCTTGGTAGTCTTGGACAGTGATCTTCTCTCCGTCGAAGGTGGCCAAGACCTGGGGCGATGCGCTGGTTGGTTCTTCCTTTTTCAGGGGTGTGGTCTTTTTCTGGGCCTGGGCCGCTCCTGTCAATAGCAACAGGGCCAGAAGGGGAATTATAAGTCTTTTCATACTTTGACTCCTTCCTCTTTTATCGTTTGCTCAAAGCTAACACTCTCCTTCATCTCCTTCAACAGCTTTTCTAGGGCCTCCAAGTCTTGGGAGTCCACCATCAGCCTCAGGAGATACTCTCCTTGAAGCTTGATGAAGCCTTTCTTAGCCAAAGGCGAGAGGATATTCCGGGTGAGGGGAGTGGAGGGGGTGAGGTAAAGAAAGAGGCCTTTGGGGCTTTTTATGAGCTTTTCTCCTCCCAGGTCCTTTACCAGGAGCTTTATTCTGGCCAGGGCGAAGAGTCTTCGGGCGGAAGGGGGTAGGGGGCCGAAACGGTCCCTCACCTCTGACTCCAGTACTACGAGCTCGTCTTCTTCTTGGGCTTGGGCGATTCTCTTGTACAAGGAGATCTTTACCTTTTCATTGCCTACGTACTCTGGCGGTAGTAGGGCTTCTTGGGCCAGCTCCAGTTGGGGTTCTTTCTCGTGTTTCACCTCTTTGCCCTGCAACTTCTGGACGGTTTCTTCCAGCATCTGGCAGTAGAGGGTGAAACCTACCTGGGAAACGTGGCCCCACTGCTGGGTTCCCAGGAGGTTGCCCACTCCTCGAATCTCCATGTCCCTGAGGGCCAGTTTCAGCCCTGAACCTAGCTGGGCGAACTCCCGGAGGGCTTGGAGGCGTCTCTCTCCATTGGCTGTTAGAGCTTCTCGGCCGGGGATGAGGAAGTAGGCGTAGCCCATCTCTCTGTCTCTTCCCACCCGGCCCCGGAGCTGGTAGAGCTGGGACAGTCCCAGCTGGTGAGCCTCTTTCACCACCAAGGTATTGGCCATGGGTACATCCAATCCTGACTCCACGATGGGGGTGGAGACCAGTACGTCTATCTTGCCCTTCATGAAGTGGTACATCACCTCTTCTAGCTCCTTTTCTTTCATCTGGCCGTGGGCCATGGCCACCCGGGCCCGGGGAACCAGTCTTTTCACCGTTTCTGCCAGCTTTTCCAGTCCTTCCACTCGGGGTTGGACCACAAATACCCTTCCTCCCCTCAGGACCTCTCTAAGAACAGCCCTTTTGAGGATGGAGGGGCTCCACCGGGAGATATAGGTCTTGACGGGTTTACGACCTTGGGGTGGGGTTTCCATGATGCTCATCTGCCTGATGCCTGACAAGGCCAGGTGGAGGGTTCTAGGGATAGGGGTGGCCGACAGGTAGAGGACGTCTACCCCTTTCTTCAGTTTTTTCATTTTGTCCTTCTGGCGCACTCCGAAGCGGTGCTCTTCATCTATGATGACCAGGCCTAGATCTTGGAACTTCACATCTTTGGAGAGGAGGCGGTGGGTGCCTATGACGATGTCCACTTCTCCTTTTGTCAGGCGATCCAGGATCTCCTGCTGCTCTTTCCTGGTTTTGAAGCGGGAGAGGACCTCTATGTTTACTGGATGGTTTTTGAACCGCTGGGTGAAGGTCTCGTAGTGCTGTTCTGCTAGAATTGTGGTGGGAACCAGCATGGCCACCTGCTTGCCGTCCATAACGGCCTTGAAGGCGGCTCTCATAGCCACCTCCGTCTTGCCGTAACCTACGTCGCCACAGAGGAGGCGATCCATGGGATGGGGAGCCTCCATATCAGCCTTTATCTCCTGTGTGGCTTTCTCTTGGTCTGGCGTCTCTTCAAAGGAGAACTCTTCTTCGAATTCCCTCTGCTCTGGAGTATCGGGGGAGAAAGAGTATCCCGGGGTGAGACGGCGCTCGGCCTCTAGACGCAGAAGCTCCTGGGCGTAGTCCTGAATGGCCTTCTTCACCCGGGCCTGGGTTTTCCTCCAGGTGGTTCCTCCCAGCCGGTCCAGGGCAGGTGGAATGGCTTGGGCTCCCCTATATTTCTGGACCAGATGGAGCTTGGTGACTGGTACCAGGAGCTGGTCTCCCTGGGCGTATTCGATGATCATGAACTCGTGCTTTATGCCTTCTACTTCTAAGGTCTTTAGACCCACGTATCGTCCAATGCCCTGCTCTAGATGGACCACGTAGTCCCCCGGAGAGAGCTCCCGGAGGGTGGTGAGGACGTCTCCTCGCTTTTTGACCTTGGCTTTTCTCTTCCTTTTCCTACTGCCTAGAAGCTCCTGGCGGGTAATGATGGCTGTCTGGATCTGGGGCCAGAAGAACCCTCTGGTAAGCTGGGAGGGAAAGAGGTAAAGGCCGGTCTCCCTCTCCTCAAACTTTTCCAAGGGCACAGGGGAGAGTTGGTACTCTTGGAAGAGGGTTTTCATTCTTTCACTTTCGCCAAATAAGTGGCTCACGTAGACTGTTGTGCCCTGGCGCAGTCGGGCTTTGATCCACTCCATACCTTGGGAGATGCGAGTGCTTCCTTTCGTGCGGGTGAGGGCCAGGGGATATCCCTCCACGGGAAGGGTAATGCCTTCCTCGTAGAGGCTGTTTACTTTGAGCACCGGAGCCTTTTCTAAAAAGGCTTGGATCTCTTGGGGAGGGGAGAAGTCTTCCTCTTCCAATAAGAGGTTTTCCAGCTCCATCTCCACCTCTTCTGGGTGGACCAGGACCACCGGCCTGTCCTTTAGAATGTTGGTGAGGGTCACTCGCTTTTCTCCTGCCATCTCTCTGCTGGGGAGGATGAGTACCTTGTTCAGATCGTAGAGGGAGGTCTGGGTGGCAGGGTGGAAGGCTCGGATAGACTCTATCTCGTCCCCCCAGAGTTCAATTCTCACCGGCATTTCGATGTTGATGGGAAAAAGATCTATGACGTAACCCCGGATACTGAAGCCACCCTCTTCTTCTACCTGATCCACTCTCTGATAGCCTAGCCTCACTAGGTTATGAGCCAGGGCTTCTCTATCCACGGTCATGTCCTTTACCAGGATGAGAATGTTTTCCACAAAGTCCTCGGGGCTGATCACCCTTTGGGCTAGTCCTCGGAGGGTGGTGACTACCACAGGGGAGGTCTCCAAGAGCTGGTAGAGACCTGTCATTCTCTTTCGCAGCACTTGGCTGGAGGGGGGTACGCCTGAAGAGGGATCAGAATCCCAAGGGGGGATAAAGACCGTGGGCTGGAAGGCCGCTAGCTGGGTGTAGAGCTCTTCTCCCCGATCTTCGGGGACCACTACCAATGGGGGAAAGGGCACACTTTTCCTTGCAGTGTAGAGGATAAAGCCCAAAAGGGAGTTCCATACCCCTGAGAGGATGGGCTTCTTTCCCCTTAACCAGGCTTTAATGATTATCTTTAGGTTCTCCACTGGTCGGTTTTGCTAAAAACGGAAGAGGTCGGTGCTCAAATACCTCTCTCCTCCATCGGGGAATATAACCACTATTTTGCCCTTTTCCAGCTTTTGAGCCAGATGGAGAGCTCCGAAAAGGGCCGCCCCCGCGCTCATACCTGTGAGGATGGCTTCCTTTTTGGATAGTTTCCGGGTGGTGGCAATGGCGTCCTCGTCATGGACTCTGATGATCTCATCGGGAAGGCTCGCGTTGAAGATGGAGGGTTTTCTGGCTTCTTCCAGGCTCTTCAGCCCTTGGATGCCATGTTTGGGGTAAGGTTCCACCCCCACTACCAGGATGGAAGGGTTGTGTTCTTTTAGGCGCTGTCCTACTCCCATTAGGGTACCTGAGGTGCCAATACCTGCCACAAAGGCGGTCAACTCTCCCTCTGTCTGCTCCAGGATCTCCACTCCTGTGGTTTCGTAGTGAGCCCGGGGATTGGCCGGGTTGTCAAACTGGTTGGGCATGAAGTAAGCCTCCGGATCCTCCTCCACCATCTCCAGGGCCTTTTCAATGGCTCCGTCGGTGCCCAGATCCCCCGGGGTGAGAATGATCTCTCCACCGTAGGCCTGGATGAGGAGTCGCCGCTCCACGCTCATGGTCTCGGGCATGACCACCTTGAGTCTGTAGCCCTTGATGCAGCACACTAGGGCCAAGCCGATGCCCGTGTTTCCACTGGTGGGCTCTATGACGATCTTTTCCTTGGTGAGGGCCCCCTGGGCTTCGGCGTCTTCGATCATGTAGAGGGCTGGGCGGTCTTTCACACTTCCTCCGGGGTTGAACATCTCCAATTTGGCCCAGATTTCCACCTGGGGTGTGGAGAAGTGGCGAAGCTTCACCAGGGGAGTGTTGCCTATCAGCGCTAGTAAGCCTTCTCTCTCCATGGCAAGGGGTGATAACACCTGCTTCCCCATGAGGTCAAGGTTGCGGGCGACTCTGGGTGAAACTTTTCTGGTTTGGCTTATCTTGGAAGGTCATGCTTTATAATCCCTGTAAAAATGAGATGGCCTGGGCTATCAAGGAGTTAACACAAACCCTTGATATGAAAGGAGGACCCAGGCCAATGAAAAAGCTACCACCTAGCAAAAGGATGAGCAAGGCTATGAGAGAACTTTTGGAGCAAGGAACTGAGGGGTACGTCTTGAAAGAATTTTTGAGATTGGGGAAGCAGCTCCTGATTCAGGAGCTTTTGGAGGAGGAGGTGAAAGACTTCTTGGGCAGGGACCACTATGAGAGAACAAAAGGTGATTTCAAGGGTTACAGAAACGGATATGAGCCCAGGAGACTCAAGGATATAGAAGGTGAGTTGG
>Ga0190315_1001238_pt1 | contig 10641 bp, 6 predicted proteins | sample 48701101_MG_FD_161673 | JGI IMG/M metagenome (GOLD analysis project Ga0190315, IMG submission 161673) | Hydrothermal vent sediment bacterial communities from Southern Trench, Guaymas Basin, Mexico - 4870-11-0-1_MG | ecosystem: Environmental > Aquatic > Marine > Hydrothermal vents > Sediment ...
TGTCGTTATACTCAATAACTTCAAGCGTGACACAATATAATCCTTTTTTATAAACAATCCTTGTAGTTATATGGATAGATACTCTTTAATGTCGTTATACTCAATAACTTCAAGCGTGACACAATATAATCCTTTTTTATAAACAATCCTTGTAGTTATATGGATAGATACTCTTTAATGTCGTTATACTCAATAACTTCAAGCGTGACACAATATAATCCTTTCTTATAAACAATCCTTGTAGTTATATAATTTTTACGGTTCAATAGTCACATTGTTTCCGAGTACCACATTGCTGCCTAGAATGACACCAGATAAATGACTCCCATTGGCTATGAAAACATTGTCTACAAAAGCGGGTGCATTCTGATCTCCTGTAATGCAGCCTTTTAAAATACCCCCACTGATTCGGGTATTGGGCGCTAAGTTGACATTGAGAAAATAGCCTCTAACTTGACTACTATTGCGAATCATACCCGCCAAAATTCCTCCCATGATACGCCCACCGCGAAATTCAAAATCAGATAGCGTACCTTTATTGGTAATATAGCCGCTGACCAAACCACCTGTGAGGCTCGCTCCTTTTTGGATGAGCAGGTTAGAGGCTAAACCCAAATTGTAAACTGTGCTTTTGATTATCAAGTGAGCAACACTACGATTGGCCTCAATCACGCATTCACGCCTTATCACACCACGGTTGGGGCACGATGGTGTACCGGGGCTGACTTGAGGCTGCGGCAGCACGGGTGGCAACAAGCTGAGTGTGACATCATCAATCGCGAAAGTGGTGACACCAATGTTAGAAAAGCTTGAATAGAGATTGAGATGATGAGTTTGAGCATCGGCATAAGCACTGACATCAACTGACACTTGCGCGTAGTCGCTGTAATCGGCAACTTGGGCATCTGTCACTTCAAATAGCGTGTTTCCATCAAACTGAACTTGCAGAACGTCATGCCCCTGGCCGCTTTGAGTGAGTATCTTCAACCAGAAACTTAAAGTGGTTATGCCAGGCGGCATAATCAGATTTTGTTCCGCATAAGACTTGCCCTTTGAAACTAGAAAGCCAATCACATTATCAGCTAAACTCAGGTGGTATTTTCCACTACGCGGTGTGACTTCCCAAATCATACTATTGATGTTGCCATGCCAAACAGGATGGTGCAAAGTAAAAGGAATGAATGAACCCAATTCAAAACCGCCATCCATCAGGCCTATCACCGTATCATCACTGCTCAAGTTCACTGAAGCCGAATACTGTGGCCCGATGCGAGCGCCACCCACGGCGTAGATTAGCTCGAAGGCAATGGTTTCATCAATTTCAAAATACGCATCATCCGTGATCGTGAGATTTAAAGCTTTGCTGCCAGATTCCCCATCGGCCCAAGTCAGGCGATTGTCACCTTGCTCAAAAACAAAATCAAAGCCACCTCCTTTCGCGGAACCGACTGACATGAGAATGACAGACACCTCGCCCTGACTCCCTCCGGTACGACTCACTTCAAAGCTAATCGACTCCTCGTCTTCTTCATTAAAACTATCCGTTGTTGGCTGTATCAATTCGAGAATACCAGCACTCGGGCGACTCAATTCAACCTCATCAATCAAAAAATGGGTGAGCCCATTGCCTGAAATTTGTGAGTCAAAACGTAGATGATGGCGTTTACCATCGGCATATTCACTGATATCCAGCGAGACTGGGGTATAGTCAGTATAATCAGTGGCCTCAGTATCCATCACTTCAAAGATGAGTTCGCCATCAATACGGACTTGCATCTTGTCATTTCCAGTGCCACTGGCTTGTGGCATTTGCAACCAAAAACTTAAGGTGGTTATCTCAGACGGTATGAGAACAAATTGTTCCAAAAAAGCCGTGTCTGCTTGCTCACCACCAAAACGCGCATGGTATCGCCCAGTATGGGGAGCATCTTCAACAATAACGCTATCGAAATGATCCGAACCCTGATGCCATGCCGGATTATTGATATCGTATTCAAAACCGCCATCCGCTAATTCAAAAGCACTATTAGCCAGCGTGGTTTCAATAAAGTATTGAAAAGCAGAGACTCGGGTATACATCGTTTCAAGCTCAGGTTCAGCACAGAATCCACCTTTATTGTGATCGCCATTAATATTGACAATACCGACCAGTGTCCATTCGCCATTCGGCTTTTGCACAACCAACGGGCCACCACTGTCTCCCCAACAACTGTCTTTTCCGCCTTCCGGGTAACCCGCACAAAGCATCGTTGGGTACAGCGTTTCCTCACGTCTGATTATGCCATCATATAAAACGCCGTCATAATGTTGGGCACAAACTTCATTCGAGATAATGGGAAGAAGAACTTCACGCAGTTGATCTGGTTTACCCGGAATCGGTGCTTCTTGAGCAATAGGAAGATTATCGGGATCATAGGTTTCTCCCCAACCGATCAAAGTCGCCATGATGCCAGCTGCATCTAAAGTTGTACCAGGTTGAGCCACAGACACAGTGGCTTGTGTAACAGGATAAGCCAATTTTAACAGCGCAATATCGGCTTGATAAGTCAAAGGATTAAAAGCGGGATGGATAACGATCTGAGTGACAGGAATCCGTTGGCCTTCATTGGAACTGAGTTGAGGTTGCCCGACAAGCACTTCAATATCATCTGCCGTTTGACTCAATTCACCCAGGGCAGCACAATGGGCCGCTGTGACAACCCATTCTGGATCAATCAAGGCCGCACCGCAGTATTGAGCATGATAAGTATTGGGGTTATTCGCAAACACTAGGGCGGCATTCCAAGGATAATCGCCCGGTGTTGCTGTTTCACCACCGACAAGCGCATTAGCTGGTAATGTGGCCATACTGAGTAGTAAGCCAGTGAGACATGATGCGCGAAACAAAGCTAATCGGCGTTTTTGATAGGCATGGTGTTTCATTTCTTTTCCTTTGATTATCACGTATTGATTCGCTTCATTATTTAGCTACAAGCCATTGGTAAATCAAAAAACGTGATGTACAAGTTAGGTAACTCGAAAAAATTAATATACCACTGGGCTCGCGCGTGGGATTGCCCCTTTTTTGGTCGATTATTTTTTGCGAGTTGCCTTAGAGTGGGTAAAATAAAACCATCAACGATGTCATCATGAAGAGAGACGTGCAAAACTGATAGACGATGGGGCGCATTCCAAAAAAAAGGTCATTCTCAATCAATCACACTGAAGCAAAATAAATTTTGCACTCCAAAAAAAAGCAAAATAAATTTTGCACTACCTTTTTTTAGAAATGCGCCCGATACGATGCCTTAATGGTGAGTCGCAATTAAATCATTCGCCATTCAACTTCAAACTGAACAACAATTAACTCTTCACCATTAATTCGCTATATTAGTAAATAATAATATTTTGCAAGCATTTCTTGATTATGATATGATAAAAGTTGAGTATGGCAATGATTGTTTTACCTGTCAAGTAAAGAAGTTGGGGAGTTGGGGAGAGAGTCTAATTAAAAAAAATGATAGATTAGATAGAACGCTGATTTGACTGATAATCATGATTAACACTGATTAAAATTTAACAAAAATCTTTAACAAGCGCCGATCAGGCCATAAGAAGCAGAATCAGCGTTCTATCATATCACCCACATTGCATGACTACCCATTTTCATTCTCACGCAAAGCCGCTAAGAACCCTAAGTCAATTAATCTTGCAACGAAAGCGCCATAGCGGATTTGTGGAGCTATTGACATTCAACCCATTAACGGTTTTTTGGCTTGTTTTTGGGCTTGGTTTATTAATATTTAAAGGAAAGTAGTTGATATGATTGTTAACCTTGATTTACCCGAAAAAAAAAGGGTCGGTAAATTTTCTTTTCTACATTTGGGATTTAGGCCTTTTTTCATTGGCGCGAGCAGTTTTGCTGTGTTAGCGATATTGATGTGGATGGGTGTCTACAGTCTAGGCTGGCCAATTTCATTCCGTCATGTTAGCCCCATGACTTGGCATGCTCATGAGATGATTTTTGGTTATAGTCTAGCGGTTATTGCAGGATTCCTTTTAACCGCCATTCAAAATTGGACAGGTAGGCAAACCCTTCATGGTTACCCACTACTGCTGTTATTTTTACTCTGGATAGTCGCACGCATTTTGCCTTTTTTCGGTGAATTTGTGCCTTTGCTCATCATCGCAGTCGTCGATAACTTATTCATTCTGTTACTGAGCCTGTCTGTGTTGTCACCGTTGTTGAAAGCAAAACACTGGAAAAGTGTCGCGCTAGCCTCTGTGGTGTTTTTGCTCATGATGAGCAATATCGTCTATTATCTTGGCGCGTATGGTTTAGTCGTTCAAGGGCTCTATTATGGTTTATATGCTGGCCTCTATTTGATTCTCAGCCTCATTTTTATTATGGCGAGAAGAGTCATGCCATTCTTTATCGAAAAAGGGGTAGGTTATCCCGTTCAATTAAAAAATTGGACTTGGATCGATAACAGTCATCTGATCGTTTTCGTGTTGTTTGGGATAGCGGATTTAACCAATATTCATGCTTATCTCACAGCAGGTTTGGCAGGAGTGTTAGCTGTGATGCACAGCATCAGATTAGTGGGTTGGCACACGCCAGGTATCTGGAAAAAGCCTTTATTATGGAGTCTTTATTTAGGCTATCTCTTTATCGTGTTTGGGTTCGCGCTTAAAGTCGTTGTCAGTGGGATTTCGGTTTATTTGGCCATTCATGCCTTTGCTTTTGGGGGTATCGGCATAATGACGATAGGCATGATGGCGCGTGTTTCGTTAGGACATACCGGAAGAAATGTTTTCGCCCCCCCTCGTTCCCTGTTTTGGATATTGGCATTGTTAAGCTGTGGCGCGATAGTTAGAGTTGTATTTCCTTTAATCGACACCTCATTTTATCTGGTTTGGATAACCTTAGCTCAACTGTTTTGGCTCCTTGCTTTTGCTGGATTTTTGTACGTTTATTTTCCCATGCTGATTTATCCAAGAACGGATGGGCGTTATGGTTAGTTGATGTAACGATTGAAAATCGTTAGGATAAAGGTGATCGGGTATAAATATGATAAGTATTTTTACCGGCCTCTTTAGCAAGATACATTGCCATATCAGCATTTTGAATCAACATTTCTACGCTGTCATCCTGATCTGTGGTTGGGTTGTCGGGATAAAAAATGCCAATATTGCAATCAATTTGAGGGGCTTGATCATTCAGTAATATAGGTAGCGTGACGCTGGCAAAAATTTTGTCAGCAATGACTCTTGCCTCATGCTCTTGGTGTATGGGGGATAAAATAATACCAAACTCGTCATTTTCTAAGCGTGAAACGCTATCGCCTTCACGAATACATTGTTTCAGACGTTGGGCAATGATTTTAAGCACTTCATCGCCCATGTCATAACCAAAATGCTCATTAATCTGTTTGAAATCATCTAAATCCATCAGTAGCAAAGCGATACGCTCTTCTTGGCGATAGGCGCGCGTTAATTTTTCTTTAAATAACACGATATTAGGTAATTCTGTTAAGGTATCGTAATGAGTCAACCAGCGCATCCGCTTATCATCTTCTTTGAGTGTACTGATGTCTGAATACACCGCGACGTAATGCGTGACTTCATTATGTTCACCCCGTACCGCACTCATAGACATCCATGTTGAATCAGTCTCTCCATTTTGATTTTTATTCCAAATCTTGCCCTGCCAATGGCCGGTATCACGCACAACGGAATATAAGTATTCCAAAAAAGTTTTATCATGGCGTTCTGGTTGTAGCATAAAACGGGGGTTTTTATCTAAAATTTCTTGATAACTGTAACCTGTCATGAGCAAAAAGGCTTGATTCACATCAACGATATTCCCTTCTGCATTCATAATCATCACCCCATCAGAGGTTGTTTCAAAGACTTTAGTGGCAAGACGTTGCTTCGCCTCGGCCCGTTTACGTTCTGTAATATCCTCTATCATTTGAATAAAATATTGTGGCCTGCCTTGAGCCTCTTTCACCAGTGAAGTGGTTAAGCGCACCCATAACATGGAGACATTTTGGTGAAAAACGTATTTTTCCATTTGATAATAGGAACGGGAACCGTTAAGCAGTTGTTCATAAAATTCCTTTTCGACAAGGGTATCAATAGGCAAGAAAAATTTATTAAACAACTTCTTGTGCAAATCAGCCTCATCAAGCCCTAGCATTTTTTGCGTCGCATGATTACTGTGAATCAATTGCCCGTCCATATTGACTAAGGCAATACCCATCGCTGCTTGTTCAAAAATGCCACGAAAGCTGGCTTCGCTTTGACGTAAAGCGGCCTCCGCATGTCGGGCACGCAAAATGACTTCCACACGATGGCGCAATACGGCCCAATGTACGGGTTTAGTGACATATTCGACAGCCCCCGATTCAAAAGCTTTATCGACTGATTGTTCATCATCCAGCGAAGTGATCATAATCACGGGCACATCAGCCCCCGATTTTAATTTTTTTAATTCAATGCAAGCCTTAAAACCATCCATAATTGGCATAGCGGCATCCATGAGCACTAAATCAGGTGGATTGCGTTGAAATTCTTCTAATGCTTTCCTACCCTCCGAGGCAATGGCAATACGATATCCTTCTTTTTTCAGAAGGTTTTGCAACATACCACGCATAAAGGGATCATCATCAACGATGAGTAGCAAGGGAGGCTGTTGGTATTCGGGTAACATAGTTCAATTGTTCAGATAATAATGGATTAAAAAAGGTTAAGAGAATGATAAATGAATTTAGCGTAGCTTCCATTCTGTTCACGATTTCACACTAAAGTTTCGCGAAGCGAAACTTTAGTGTGAAATAAAGTTTTTGCGCGCAAAACGTGAAAATGAATTAATCAATTACAAAATCATCAATCCGCTCATTTTTGACGGATAGCAACAGGGTGAGATGATAACAATCAGGTGAAATCAATGAGTTATCAAAGCATTCTGATTGAAAGAGATTTGACCCGTCATTGTTCATTATTCATTGTTCATTGTTATGCACAAGTACCCAATTTAGAATAACGATACTATGGCATAAGTGTGAGAGTCAATGAGAATTGTTTGCAGTGGCGTGGCGTTTTGGGTAGGATATAACTACAAGATATAACTACAAGGATTGTTTATAATAAAGGATAAGTCTATAAAATATAACGATAAGGATTATGCATGAAAGGATCGTTACTGGGCATTTGATGAACTTCACATCAATGATTAAAACAGTGTATAGATATTGAGTGAGGTATAGAAAATAGAATAGACTTGTCCGTCAAAAAATTTTAGCCCAATAAAAACATTTTTTCACGCTTAAGTTTTGCGCGCAAAACTTAAGCGTGAAAAGTTATATTCACAAAAGCCTTATTTTCGGACAACTCTAATGACAAATTTCAATAGGTTTAAATGAAAAAAGAAGATAAATTAGAGAAGGGGATTAATGATGAAAAGAAGGGGGCAAAGGAGGAGGGGAGGGGGAATATTGTGGGCCGTGTGCGGTTCGAACGCACGACAACCGGATTAAAAGTCCGATGCTCTACCGACTGAGCTAACGGCCCCCACAACGAGAGCCGCGTATTCTAATCATCTTAAATGAAAAAAGCAAGCTTTTTTTTCCCCTTTTTTTTTAGGTAGCGCTTATTACGCGGAAAATCAAAAACTTATGGCTTGCCACGACGATGCCAAAAAAAAACCCTTACGGGTTTAAAGCCTCGCGTTCTGACGAGTTTATCTCAAAGAATTTTGCATTAACCATTAACCATTAACCATTATCGCACAAACAAGTCTAACACAGTATTTAAAAAACGCATTCCAGTATCAGTCGTATGAATGCGTTGCACCGCATTTAAGCCTTTTTCATTTGATGTTATCAAAGATTCCGTTTTTTTAATGAGCCAGCCTCGCGCACAAGCCGCTTCTACAGGTTTGTCTATAGAGGCCTGATCTAAGCCCGTATTTTCTGTAAACTCTTGAATTGTAAAGCCTTCCACTAAACGCAAGGCATTCATCATAAATTCTAAAGCCACCTCTTCAGCGGTGAGCGTTGTACAATTTGCCACCACGGCATCGCTATGAGCCGATTGAAGATAAGTCTGCGGATGACGTTGTTTGGACAAGCGCGTAATGCTACCCAAAGCCGCATCACTGATTTTGCTATGTGCGCCAGCACCGATACCTAAATAATCACCAAATTTCCAATAATTCAAATTATGCTGACAGTGTCGAGCTGATTTAGCATAAGCCGACACTTCGTATTGAAAATAACCTTGATGCGCTAAATCAGTTTGCCCCGCAGTTTGCATGGCCCACAATTCATCATCATTTGGCAACGGTGGAGACTGATGATAAAACACAGTATTAGGTTCAATTGTCAATTCATACCAAGACAAATGAGACGGCGCAAAACGCATCGCAGTCTGTAAATCGGCCAAAGCCATCTCAACAGTTTGCTCCGGTAAACCAAACATTAAATCTAAATTCAAATTATCAAAACCGGCCTGTTTTGCCATTTCAATAGCCGAAATAGCCTCAAAACGCCCATGAATACGGCCTAAACGTTGTAAAGTGGTGTCATTAAAACTTTGTATGCCCAACGATAAACGATTAATACCGGCCTCACGCAATCCTAAAAAACGGCTACTGTCTACCGTACCCGGATTCGCTTCTAAAGTGATCTCGGCCCCCGCCGCCACGGGCAGTCGCGCTCGCACACCTGATAATAAATTATCAATCGCCTCTGGCGACAACACACTCGGCGTACCTCCTCCAATAAAAATACTACGAACACTACGCCCATAAACACGCGGTAAATCTTGCTCCAAATCGGCAAGCATCGCCGCAATATACTCATTTTCATTCAAATCCCCTCGAATTTCATGAGAATTAAAATCGCAATAAGGGCATTTGCGAACACACCAAGGTATATGGATATAAAGGCTTAAAGGGGGGAGAGTGGTAAAATGAAACATTGAACTGAAGGAGAGCGAAGAGTTAATTAAGTGATATAGCGTTTCCCGATTGAATGAAGTACAAATTTGATTGTCGTTGCAAATTTATTTTGCGGTTTTTTTCGTTGCAAATTTATTTTGCGGCCTGTTCGGAGTGCAAAATTTATTTTGCGGCCTGATTGGAGTGCAAAATTTATTTTGCGGTTCGATTTTCTTGATATAACTGTACGTCATGAGATCGGGAAACGCTATAAGTGATAAGATAAACTTATACTGTCCACCGTTATAATTTGCTATTTTGCATTTTGCAAAAAAACGAAGTGGTTATACTTAGGCAACTCGCAAAAAATAATCTACCCAAAAAGGGGCAACCCTACGGATTGCCCCTACCGTCGGGGTTGTAGGGGCAATCCCTTGTGGTTGCCCAGTGGTATATTAATTTTTTCGAGTTACCTTAGCACGGTAACAAACTGAACTTTTTAATAAGGATGGTGGGCAACAAAAAACGGTTACCCACCCTACATAAAAGTTTAATTAACAAAAGTTATAAAAATCAAAACGTTTTTTTGATTTAGGCTTTGAAATAACTTTCAAATAATGGTTTTTTTTTATAAAAAATCACAGTTATTATTGTAACTATATTAATTTTATTAAAATTAACACGATTAACAATGAAACAAGTTGCCCCTTTACGTTATGATGTTATTTTTAAAAAGGCTTTTAGTCATCCAAGCCTTTTCACCGCGTTAGTCAAGGATTTTCTTGGCATTCAATTGAAAATTGATGAAGTGGAAAATGACAAAGCTTTTGTGCCATCGGTAGGCAGTGTCGCTACCAAATTTTATTTATTTGCCGAGGATAAAAAAAATCGGATCATAGTCGAAGTGCAACATGCCCATTATGACGATACTTACGAGCGTTTTGTTTACTATCAATGTAGTGCGATGGTACAAACCATTATCAGTTCTAATAACTATTGTTTTCCAGTGACTGTCATCACGATAGTCTTTTTTACCGGTAAAAAAACGCCCAGTCCAGATAGTGGGATTATAGTGCATGATTTTGAACCGAAAGATTTTGTGACAGGTAAATTGCTTGATAAGATTTATCAGCGTAAACATAAACTCATTTTTGTGTTTACCAATGACTCGGCTCATACGAATACCCCTTCAAACTGTCGCGAATGGATGCAGGCGATTAATGATAGCCTAGACGAAAAAGTGGATGAGGAGAAATATACCAATCCCTCAATTCAAGAACTTTTTTGCGTGATTGAGAAAGATAAAATCACGCCCGAAGAACGCGCGAGTATGAAGGAGGAATACAATCGAGAAGAGGTTTCGAGACAAGCGTTTCAAGAGGTTGAGAGAAGAGTGAGAGAAGAAAAAGAAAAAACTGCCCGCAATCTGATGGCCATTGGTGTCTTGACAGAGGAACAGATAGCCAGTGTGACGGGCTTAAGTTTGGAAAGGGTTAAGAACCTGTTCAATATCTTTTCATGAGTAAAGAAATAAAGGCTAAAACCACCATTTGAGCAGAAGTGTCTAGTACATTGTCAAGGATCTATTGATGGGTAAAGTCTTCTGAGTTTGATTCGAGCATCTTCGGTGGTAAAACGCCAGTCCATTTCAGTTGCCAAATCATTGCGTTGATCGACCCAAGCTGTCACTTCTTTCTTCAAAGTTTCTTGGTCCGGAA
>Ga0190315_1001239_pt1 | contig 10640 bp, 15 predicted proteins | sample 48701101_MG_FD_161673 | JGI IMG/M metagenome (GOLD analysis project Ga0190315, IMG submission 161673) | Hydrothermal vent sediment bacterial communities from Southern Trench, Guaymas Basin, Mexico - 4870-11-0-1_MG | ecosystem: Environmental > Aquatic > Marine > Hydrothermal vents > Sediment ...
TTTAGGTATTATAATTTAATATGTGGTATAGATTGATAGATGATTGAAATTATATGTTAAATAGGTAATCAAAGTGACGGAAGAAGGAAAGGTGGTTATTCTTGAATGAATTCAAATTTACAGATAAACAGATGGAAATATTAAGAAATATACAAGATGTAGATGATCTTGTAAAATTATTTAAAAGGATTATTTATATCTCTGGATGTTCATACACGGATTTATCTTATAATATACAAGATAAATTTGACATAATGATAAAAGAAATACTTTATTAGTGGTCAATCATCTGACCACTTCTTTATAAATATTTAGTCATTATGAAATGTAAAAATCTTTATTATCGAAATTGTAAGTATTTGATTGAGATACAGGTTGATAGAGGATTGCAATCATACGTAAAACAGATATGTGGATTATTCGGCAACAATCTTAATGAAAAAGGTATAAAAGTGATGTGTTGCATAAATAACTCTCCGTATCAGGATAAAAATTGTAAATATTTCAAAAATAAAAGTGGTCAAACAACATTATTCGAGGATGAATTATGAAGAAATTACTTTATGCCGGTTGGCTGTGTTCATTAGGAGCATTTGGATTGACTATATATATGAATAGTCATTATACGATAACAGAATTAAATCCAATTTTAGGATTTTTTCTTGGAAATACGTATTATTTAATTATGTTTTATGGTTTAATGTGGTGTGGAATATTCATGATATATGATAGATATGAAGATACTTATATAGCACATTACATAGCATATATAGCATTATTCATATTTAGTTTTGATTTAGTTCACGATTTGGTACAGGTGATCTGATATGACACAGGGAATAAAACAAAGGGTTGGAAATTTGATTGAGGAGTATATAGCACAACAATACAATCTTAAGAGAAATAAACGACAACATACTTATGGATTTTATGATTGTTATGATAGCAAAACAATATATGAAATAAAAGCAGCAAAGAGCACATCATATCGTTTTATGATTTATCTGGACAATCATAATCGTTTATTCATGGCTAATGGGATTTATATTTTTGTTGTATATGATCTTGAAGATAAAGATCATGATCTCCAGGTGATTACAGATATTAGTATAAAGCATATTAAGTTTGTTGATAGCACAACGATTGACGGGATTTTACTGAACCATCCTGTAGAACGGTATTCCAGTAAAAAACAAAAGAGAATAAAACGAATACGGTTTAATGAGGCATTATAATGGCACGTAAAGTTTATTATGAATTTAAAGTGGATAAGAGAGGGCGAAAGTATGCAAACCGGATTGATGCAAAAACTGGTAAGAAACAGAGGATAGCATACAAACTTGCACAGAAAAGAGAACGGGATTTAAGATATCGGGAAAGAAAACGGGAAGTTGAGGAAACTGGTATTTCTTGGGATGAATATCAACAGGTAAAGAAACAAATAAAACAGGAAAAGCATTATAAAGGTAAAGTATTACATGAGGAAGCAATAAAAGTAATAAAACAAACTCCAGAAGCAGAAGAACCGTTAAAAGTTCGTACACGAATCAGATTTCAGTGGAAATGGTGGGAGAAACCGTACTGCAATACACCACAGTACGAAGCTTATGCGAATGCAAAAGATGGTGATCATTATGATCAGTTTGTGGATATGGCAGAAGCATATTATAACGACATTATGATTGCAGATTTATGTGAAGGAATGCCTGTCGAGGGTGGATCATGTGTAGTGTTATATGAGAAACCTAAAAAAGGACAGAAGATTTATAATATTATAAAAATGCATGAATTAGGAGATGGATGTGTAAAAGGAATTGAAAGAGGGATGTAAAAATGATTGAAATTGAAATTGATACTAAATTAATAATAGTATTATTTTTAATGTATATATTATACATATATGTATCCTGAAATTGCAGGAATTGAAAGAGGAATGTAAATGCCAATTTATCCACAAAACACTACATTACAGGAGTCTTATCTATGTGTTCAATGTCCTTTTAAAGGCGATAATAAGGATGATAAAATTTGTTGTAAAAGATCACAGGAAATGAGAGATGGATGTTTAATATTGGCATTGAGGCATTGAAATGGTATATAAAGATATATCCAATATTGAAATTCCACATTTCGTTTGGAAACGTGTTAAACCTATTAATAATGTCAATCCAAACGTTGCTTTCGATACAGAAACGATAAAAGGACGTTGTTTTCTGATATCAGATAGTGAAGGAAATTTTAGGGATATAGATGATTTATATACCTTGTTATGCTATTTAAATCAAAAGAAATACCGAACTACAGTAAACTGGTTTTATAATTTGGAATATGATACAAATGCTATCTTAAAATATCTTGATTTTAGAAAGAGGCAACAGATAGCATTTTTTAACTATGTTGATTATGAAGATTTTAGAATCCGTATTATACCTAAAAAAGAGTTAAAAATCAGTAAAATTAAAAAAGATGGTAATTTACATCATACAACATCATTTTATGATCTTGCGCAATTTTATGAGATGCAACCTCTTAAAAAATTAGCAGAAAAAACGGATTGGTCAAAAGTGGATGTTGAAGATATTCAGAATATTGATTTGAAAAAGTATCAATCAGATATAGCATATCAAAAACTGATTCGTGATAGGTGTATTATAGATTGTAAAATTACAAAACAATTAGCAGATCAGTTTACAGAAAACATTAATAAGATCGTTAAAATTAATAAATATAAGTCTAAAGCATCTATCGCTCGAAGGTATGTATTAGAAAACATATCTCATTCATTAAAACTTCCATCACTACGTATTTTACAAGCGGCATTGAATTCTTATCATGCTGGTCATATTGAAGCATGTAAGTTAGGTATTTTTAAAAATATTGTTAATTATGATATCAATTCTGCATATCCTTCTTTTACAGCAGAATTGTACGATACATCAGGGATTTACAGACATAATCATGAATATGAACCTGATACGGCATATTCTTTTTATTTAGTCAATTTAGAGTATGAGAACGATAATTTAAGTCCGTTATGGACTTCTATAAGCAATAAAAACTATCATGTGAACGGGAATATCGAAACATGGATAACACAACCGGAAATGAATTTTTTTATGAATCATGGATTTGATGTAAAGATAAAAGAAGCACATCATATTTTAAAACATGAAGATCACGAACAACCATTCAAAGATTTGATTCATAATTTATATGAAAAGCGATTAGAAGCAAAAAGTAGAGAAGACCCAATACAACTTACTTATAAAATTATTCTAAATAGCATATACGGAGTAACAATTAATGTAGTTAATAAACAAGAAATAAGTGATGAAGAAACAGATGATTTTATTGTTAATGAAGATGGTAATCTTGTTTTTTATAAGAAGACATATAAGGCATCTAATATGTATAATCCACTGTTTGCAACGTATATTACAGCGCAAACAAGAGCAAAATTGTTTAATGATTTTTACAAGCATTTGGATAAACTTATTTCAATAAATACGGATGGTGTGTATCTTGTAGGGGGTAATGGGGTGAAAGTATCAAAGAAATTAGGAGATTACTCAAAAAAATCTATAGATAAGATAATGGTGCTCGGTTCTGGTAGATATTTTTCTTTTGTTGATGATGAAGTGGATAATGCCGAATCAAAGTTCAGATCAATTCCTAAATCACCATCAGAAATTTTTGATATGATGAAAAATACACATACAGATCATTTATCGATTGACAGGCAGAAACCGATAAAATTGAAAGAATCAGTTAAAATAAAGGATTATCGAGATCGTTTTAATGAATTTCGTAGTATAACAAAAAATGTTTACTTTAAAATCGATAGAAGGTACTGGTATGATGAATTTAGTACCATAGATGACATTTTTGATAAAACGATTGAATCACGTCCGTTTTACATTTCCGAATTAGACCGATAAGTATATATACTATGCGTGCATAGATACTTATGCTGGGTTGAATATGTTGTATAGCATATCACATCCCAACAAAAAAAAATCTCCTGTGTTTGTTGTGCCACAAAAACCCGTCACCGTTGATTTCACACATCAACTAACCCCAAATTCTTGCTTCACTTTTTTGGTGACGGGTTTTTTCTATAGAAACCTTTAAGTATAAGTATTTATAAGTGTATATTGGTGATATAATATGGAATATACACAAATACTACAAATGGATGAAAAGGATAATGAAATAGTCAATATTCTTACCCGTACCGGAATGGCTCGAAACACAGCAAAAGTATTTGTAGCCATAAAAGAACTGGATAATCCCGATACAAAACAGATAATGCAATTTACTGGCATTATGCAGCCTCAAATTTCTGTAGCCGTACGGAAATTACGAGAATTGGATTATATCAATGTTGAAACCGACCAAACAGAAAACAGAGGCAGACCGATCAGTTATTTCTCATTGAAAAAGTCCATGTCAGAAATCATTAATGATATGGAAATGATAGTACAGGAAAGGATTAACACTGAAAAACAGAATATCGAAAGATTAAAGGAACTAACAGAAAACTATATATATGATGAATAATACAGTACTGAATGGTAGTATACTGAATAATAGCACATCATTTATTAATGAATCGCTATTTCGAGTATCTAATGTTACGTATATGGACATTACAGATATTCATAATATCGATTCTGCAATAAAATTTTACAGTGCTTGCTTTTTAGTATATCCACATATATTCATCCCAATCGTTTTGGTTGGTTTGATAATAGGAATAAAGGTGGTGAAAAACTATGAACGAAACAAAAACTGAACAGAAACCCGCTCCAACCCGTTTTCAGAGATTGAAGATGTGCATGATGAAGCCTGTAATGGCATTTACTGTTGCAGTTACAGCAATGGTAAGTTCTGCATCAGCAGCAACAAATTTTACTGCGGTTGCTGATGTCATTGATGGGATTGTGCCAATTTTTACGTCTCTGAAAGACCTGATTGTTGCCGCAGTACCTGTGATTCTTACAATTGCAGTTGTAACAGCATTGATTGCTTTTATTAAGCGGATTTTTGGAATATCTTTCAAGTTGGGTTAAGGGGAGATAAATATCTCCCTTTTTAATTTATTTAAAGTGGTGATATAAAATATGAATTTTTCTGCGGTTGTAGATGTCATTGATGGTATTATACCAATTTTTGATTCTTTAAAAGACTTGATAATTGCTTCTATACCTTTAATAATGATTATAATATTTGCAACAATTCTTGCAAGACTTATGAAAGCATATATAGATATTGGAATAGAACGATTTGGGAAACAATGAAAAAAATATCAATTTTTCTATTTTTAATTTTTTCAATCTGTATAGTCAATGCTACACAAATAGATATTTATTATCCACATAACAATACTACTACTGATATTTATTATGCTACATCAGCGGGGTATAATCATACAGAAAACAATAGCATATCAGGGGATTTTTCAACAGTAATTTTACAAGATCAGATTGTTGCTAAAGATGTTTTTGAATACCCAAAAACAATATATAATAATTTATTATTGTTGATTTATGTTTTGTTATTTGGTACAATTATAATTACAATCGCAAAGGTGATTTCAAGATGAAACAATTATTTATTTTATTTTTATTAATTTCTACAGTGTCCGCTACTGATTTTAATGTCACATGGACACCAATAAAAGAAGATATAGTAAATAAAGAGTACCGGATAACAATACAGAATCTTGATACTGATATGCAGACTGTGGATATTGATTCATTTTTTGAAGATACAAACTTTGATACATCAAAAATTCAGGATGTAGAATTTTATGAGCAATCACCAAAAAATAAAATGATGATATTAGATAAAAAACAATCAAAAACGTTAAAAACTAATAAAAAAATGAAAGAAGTATTGCACGGTAAAATAACGTTACCATCAGTAAAAACAAAAGGTAAAATTAATAATGCTGGCACAAAAACGTTTATTTTGAAATTCAAAACCCCACCCACAGGCAGTCACGGAAAAGTCGGGTTAAAGATAAATGGGAAAAAATATCATCCGTATTGGAATTCTACATGGTCTAATCGAAAAAAGATAACATTAACAGGCAATACTTCAGGATCACAAACCGATTATCAGTTACTTCTTAATATTACTTATGAGGCAGAGATGAATTCCGATTTTTCCGATGTACGTTTTTGTAATGATACTGATCAATTATCTGCATGGTTGGAATCAAAAATAAATGAATCTTATGCATTAATTTGGGTAAAATTTCCACATACACCAACAGATGGAGAAACAGAAGATTATTGGATGTATTATGGGAATTCTGGAGCAGATGCTTACTGGAATGGCAACACAACCTTTGAATTTTTTGATGATGCAGAATTTGGAATATATGAAGATAAATGGATAAATATTATAGGATCAGGAGAATATAGTACAGATGAGTCTTATCAAGGTTCTAAATCAATAAAATTCAGTTCTACAACTGATCAAACTTCAGTATCAAAAAATATTAATATTGATGATGCAGTTTTTGAAGCAATGGTAAAAAATGTTGGATCAGATAATTATTATACTATGGTTACCGCACGGGCATCGCAGTCTGCAAAAACTTATTATGGATATCGAGCTAATTATAATAATAATGGGCAATTATACAAACGAATATCTGGATCATGGACATCTTTAGATACCGATGTGTCTTCTGATGATGTTTCGGAGTGGCATAAATGGAGTATAATATGTTATGGCTCATCAATCAAAACATACTTTGATGATGAACTAAGAAATGAAGCAACGGATAGTTCTATATCATCTGGTGGGATTGGAACACGCGGAGCAGTATCTAACAATCAATATTATGATAATGTGCGTATTCGGAAATACGTATCTTCAGAACCCACTTATACTTTTGGTGACATAGGATATTATGTTGATTCTATTTATTTCAATTGCAGTAACCCATATTACAATTTAATCGATTATAAAGGCAATATTGCTGTAAATCACTCATATTCACCTTCCGATAATCTTGAATGGACTGCACAAGCAGTAGATGATGATACTGGATTAGTAGTTACCAGTATGGGATCATCAGAAATCGATTTCACCACTTATGAAGGAATTTTAGATTGGTTACAGTTAGTTGATCTGGATAATTCAAAAATCTATATATTACAGAACAGTTCTGGAAATATAGAAGAACATCAGGCATCAGGGAATGCTGTAAACTTCACAACCGATTTATCACCGGATGATTATGAAATACAAATAACCGATGGTGTACCGCCAACTCCGACACCAGAACCATCACCAACTACATTACACAATATTAAAATGTCTGATAATGCTATAAAATCATTTTATTATCCATTTATGTATATTTTATTTATTGTAATTATAATAGGAGGATTTATGCATGTATTCGGGAATTAAAATATTAATAATTGTTATATTGTTTTCTGGAATAGCATCTGCCGGAGACATTATTGTACAATCAAATACAACTAATGAAGCAACAATACCGGTTAACATTCTTGCTGGTGATCATGTTATTACACCACAAAACCACTATCATGACCAATGGTTCTGTTTGTATAATGATGGTGATACTGAATATATGATATATATGTATAATTACACTGGAAATTTTAAAATGCAATTTATTAACTGTAGTCATAAATATAATGATGCTTTCATTGGTTCAATAAGACCGAACCAAATGATTATGCTTAATAAAAATGCGTCTTACCGCATTTATGCATCATACAGTACATATCGAGAGTTTACAAATGTGGAAACGGTTAAAAAACGATTCAATCAATGGTGGTTAATTATTTTTGTTGGGATTATTATATTAGTTGTGATTGTTAAAGTGTATAAGGTGATTACATGAAAAAAATATTATTCATTATTTTATTAATATGTACAATACAATTATCAAGTGCAACAGATTGTGATGCTGTACGAGCATCAAACGGATATGGTACTTATGGGTGCGTAGGAAGTGGATATAATTTATGGTATATTTATGCAGATGCAGGAAGTTCAATGTACATTGTTATGACATGGCATTGCACAGACGGATGTATTCATGGTCGAGATTTACAGAGGTGTGGTTTTAGTAGTATTGTATATAGTAGTCCTACTATTTATGAAGGTGAATCTGCTACACATTATACATCAATGAATACGTTATGGTGTAGAGTAATGCAAACGCAATGTCCTTCCGGTTGTGATCCTTACGGTTGGTCGAATACTATTACAATATCTCCATATCCATTCGAAAAATATAATGTATCGGGAAATATATGCGGAACAGGAGTTAAATTATATATAAAATTAACAGATAATTCGTATAATCTTATTGAAACTGAAGATAATACATCTTCATCATACTCTTTTGAAATATTAAATAATTCAACATACAAACTTGTATTTGATAATGGTCACGAATATGAGTTTACATGTGATGGTAGTGATGTGCAATATGATTATGATATATGCACATATATGACCATTCAATTGTTTGACGACTGTTCAAATTTATTAATTAATCCTTTTACTGTTGTGTATGATGCAAGCCAAGGTATGAAAGTAGTATATCAGGGTCATGATAATCCTATCAGTATTGATCCTGCAGATGTCAATACTAATGATGAATTAATAGTGGTTTGGACTACATGGCAAGGTGCATCACAATCGACCTGTTATGTATACTTCGATCATCCTGCAAATATATATGATCAACAGATATATTGGGACTTTCAGGTGGATGTTTTTGATGATATGTGCTATCAGATAGAGAATGCATTAGTTATTTGGGATCAGGATTGTATTATTAATGGAGATGAATATCCAAAGAGAAATGGATTTACTGATGTGTATGGAAATGTAAAATTTACATTATGTGAAAACGATGATGGGTTACTTACAGTTGAAAAGCAAGGATATAAAACACTTGATGTTGAAGTAACCAATTCATTCGATGTATATACAAAAAATTACGGTGTAAATGTGTTTTTAGAACCGGATAATTCATCAGAGGAGTCTAATTGGACTGCTGTTAATGATTCATGGAATGATACTAACGTAACAGAAGTGCCTGAAGATATGCCTGATGGTGTAGAATATACCATGTTGTTGTACTTCAAAAATCAAGAAGGTCATAGAATATCTTCTGTTTTGGATAATGCGTCTTATGTACGCTGTTTTTACGCAATTAAGTATCCTGCAACAGTTAATATGGCATTAGTTTTTGAACGTAGCATAAACGGACTTGGGTATACTGTATTATATACATATCCGTACTCCATTGATAATAATTCCTGTGGTTATATGTGGATAAATAATACATATTTCTCTGATCCTGACTATATTTACAGAGCACATATTTATGACCAAACGGATGAACATATAGGTAGACATGCATATTTACGGGTTGTTGCTGCTCCAGAAGAACAAAACTATACTGCTTATGCTATATTTAGTCCTGATGAACCCGTTATTGACTATAGAGAGTATATCAAAGGTAGAATATTCGCTAATACGACATCAGGATCATTACCTGATCTCTCACTTGAATTATACGATGAAACTGACCTTATTGAATATTTCAATTACACACAATCTGATTTTGATAATTATGGGTTTGCATACTGGCTATTAGGCTATAATTATACATTACACCATAGCTATACATTACTGTTGAAAAACGATGATGGAGACATTGTATCAACAGCATACACTTATGCAGAAGATATGAGAGGAAACAAGCTTACTGTAAAGGTTATTGATCCATCAGGTAATCCATTAGATCATTCATACATTTTTCTCAAAGACTATGGACGTATACCTACCAACGAACAATCATACGGTACATTTGAAGGATTAGCCAATCAAGATTATTATTATAAAGCAGAAAAAGGTGGATATCGTTCCACAGGATGGGATATGGTATCTCCAGTTGATGAAGACACATTAGTTACATATACTTTGATTCCCGAATCTCCCGTTTACCAAAATAAAATGGCAAAAACAGACGTTAAAAAACTGTATTATCCATTTATGTATATATTACTAATTATAATGCTTGTAGGAGGATTAATACATGTATTTAACTAAAATAATTATTGTTATGCTATTGTTTTCATCAATAGCGTATGCTTATGATGAAGAATCGGGATTATCAGACGATGAAATGTATTCTGTAATATTTGATTCATTCAATACATATAATGATATCAATAATCCTAAATGGTATTCGCCAATTACAGATTATCTGGTGAAGTTTGAAGCATACTTTACTGATAATGCTCCGACATTAGAAATAGAAATCACTGTTAAAAAACTTACATGGAATTATAATTTACATGAATATGAAGATACAGATACAGTGTATAATAATTATATGGAGTATAATTTACACGAAAACAGTACAGAAGTACCATTTCTAACTAATGATCCTGTAGCAGAATTTTTCCAAAACAATCCTGAAGAGATTGATACTTTCATCACACCAGATCAGAATTTAGATCATCCAGATATCCTGAACGTTACTGTGGATATTGATGCAGAAGGCACAGAACTTGATCGTTTTGCGCAAGGATACGAAACAGTTACAAATGATGATTTAAATATTATTA
>Ga0190315_1001242_pt1 | contig 10631 bp, 12 predicted proteins | sample 48701101_MG_FD_161673 | JGI IMG/M metagenome (GOLD analysis project Ga0190315, IMG submission 161673) | Hydrothermal vent sediment bacterial communities from Southern Trench, Guaymas Basin, Mexico - 4870-11-0-1_MG | ecosystem: Environmental > Aquatic > Marine > Hydrothermal vents > Sediment ...
CTGGATCGATCAGCAGATGACCGGCATGGATGCACTCGATGTCCTCGAAAATGTCGTGGACACCGTAAATATTGAGATTGCGGTCGCGGGCGGGCTTGACCATGCGGCTGCTGCACAGGTGGCATCTGCTGGTGCTGATATCATCATCATCGGTGGCGAGATCACGCGTTCAGACGATGCGTCCGCGTCCGCACAGGTCATCCGCGGTGCAATCGATCGCGGAGCCGCGTCAACAGGACAGGACAGGGGGCAGTCAATGGGCGAGAGAACAATCGAACTGCTCAGGCAAGTCTCAACACCGAACATCTCGGATGCGATGCACCGCAAAGGCGCAATGAGCGGGATTGTGCCGATATGCACTGGTCTGAAGATCGCGGGAAGGGCGATCACGGTTCAGACGCTTCCAGGGGACTGGGCAAAGCCTGTTGAGGCGATCGACCTTGCTTGCGAGGGTGATGTGATCGTGATCGACAACGGAAGTGCAGATATTGCGCCATGGGGGGAACTTGCGACTCTCAGTTGCATGAACCGAAAAGTTGCGGGTGTCGTGATCGATGGTGCGGTAAGGGATGTGGATGAGATCAGAAAACTCAATTATCCGGTCTTTGCGCGTGCGATTGTGCCGAATGCGGGCGAGCCGAAGGGATATGGCGAGATCGGCGTGGAGATTACGTGCGGGGGTCAGATTGTCAGGACTGGTGATTATATTGTTGGTGACGATAGCGGCGTCGTTGTGATTCCGAAGGAGCGGGCTTACGAGATTGCAAGGCGCGCAAAAGAGGTTTACAAGACTGAACTTCGGATACGAGCGGAGATAGAGCGCGGGAAGTCGCTTTCTGAGGTGCTGGAGCTTGCGAAGTGGGAGACGAGGTCGTGAGGGCGTGAAGATGTTGCAGGGCAACGTATATACCCTGCACGGCATAAACTGCGCTTTTCTTTCATTGGCGGAACCAAACCAATATCACCTGCAAACAGGGGCATAAGCCTTCGTTCGCATTGCGGTTTCAGAGATTTGAAAAGCTCAAGTTGTGGCGGTGTGAAGTATATTCACTGGATTTGTTCATCTTCACACCTCGCCCTGCCCGGAAACAAGCCCGTACTCGCCGAGCCGCTCCCTCGCAATCTCACGCTCTTCCTGGTGCCCACGCAGGAAATCAGCCATCAGTTCGGCAGTGTATGCCTTGCACGGTCCGCACATCCTCTTTCCGCTCCTGCACTCGTGATAGATCTCCACGATCTCCTTATCATCTGGTATCAGGTGGAATAGCAGGAGTTCATACACTGTGCATTTATCAGGTTCCCCGCCGAGCCGCTTCTGCTCATCGAGCGTCATCCGCCCGCCGGTCTTTGCATTCTTCACCTTCGCGAAAGCATCCTCAGCAGGCTCGGTCAGTGCGATTATGCTCTCAGGAATGCTGCTTGACATCTTCCCGCCGGATAGTCCGCTCATGAACCTGTGGTAGGTCGCTGCCGGCGGCACGAACCCGTAGCCTCCAAACGCGATCTCGGTTCTCTGCACGACAGATTCGATCGCCTCGAAGAGACGTGCATCGACGCTATCTGCAACGATATCGAGATGCTCTTCGTACTGCTTCACATCGTAACCCATGCCATTGATGGCTGATGCCACTGATGATAGTGCTGCCTTCGGTGCGGATTTGCCGCGCACGCTGATGTACTGCCCGGTGCTCTCGTAAACCTCGTGCCTGGAGATCTGCACCCCGTTTGCGCTCTCTACACTTGCGTAATGCTGCGTAGTATGAACCGACCGAATCTCGCACCGGAACATCCGCATCTTGCTTGCAAGCCCGCGCACGAGCCTGATGTGCGGGTCCTGATCAGCGCCGACAGGGATCACGACCGGCTTTGGACCGCCGTACCTTTCGATCTGCGGCTGGAGGATGTCAGCGCTCTGCACAAGCGCGCTCTGGAGGTGTGCGATGCTCGTTTCGCCGCTGAATCCGTAGATCGCGGAGAGTTCGGTCACATTCGTCTTCGTACCGAGTTCGAATGCAAGATCGCGCACATCAGAGCACTCTGACTGGTAATAGATGTGCCCGTCGGGTTCAAATCCGAGCGCGATCAGACTGAGGATGTAATCCTCGACCCCGATCCGCCGGCAGTCCTTCCACGACATCCCGCGGACCGAATGCGCCTCCATATCGGCAATCCCGACGAATGCATCGCCGCCCTTATGCTGATGCCAGATGATCTCCTCCATCACCATCTTGTTTCCGAGATGGTTTCTCCCGGACGGCATGAACCCGCTCATCACCGCGAAAGGCTTTTTGTGGACGATCGCGTCCAGTACCGGCTCATAGCCCCTGTGTCCGAAGATGATCCTCCTTCGCATAAACGGACACGGATCCGGGACATGAGGGAGGAGTTCATCGAATGATTGTATCCCAAACTCCTCGAATAACTTCGAATAGTCGTCGATGCCGGCAGATGCCCATGGATCGAGGTGTGGTGTCATGGATTCTCAATCACCCAGTGTCAGTGCTCCGGCAACCGTCCGTGCAAACTCCTCTGCCATAGCCGGTCCTTCCCCAGTAACGATCCTGCCGTCCCGGGTCACTCCCGCGCCAGTGTAATTTGCGCCCTTCCTGGTGATGTATGATGTGCCGCTTTCAAAGATGGTCGCATTCTTTCCTGACAGGATGCCAGCGCCTGCAGGAACCATCGGACCGAGACAGATCGCACCGATGACCTTTCCGGAACTGTCCGCATCCGCTGCCAGTTTCAGGTATGCCTCATTCTCGTAGAGTTTATGCGATTCAACGCCGGATCCCCCGACAAAGACGACGGCATCATAATCGCTGATATCGACTTCGGATACGGAAAGATCGACAGATGCAGTCCCGCCAAGCATTCCTCTCGCTGTTCCCTTCCTGTCAGAAGCTATCACGACCTCCGCCCCGTTCTTCTCGAAAAATTCCTCCGGGACGAACAGTTCCTCGTCCCTGAAGCCCGACGGCGCGATAACCATCAATATCGTTCTGTTGCTCAGATCCGTCATGATCATCATTCGGACTCAGGCGGTATAAATGTGTTTCTCGCAATGTGGGCTGTCATCTGCTCGATGCAGGGGGGCAGGTGATTTGAGTGCCTGAGTGATTGAGTGATTGAGTGCCTGAGTGCATGAGCGCGAACGCAATTGAGGGTCTTTCTGTAATTTCCATACCGCACGTTCCCCACAAACCCATCCAATCGACTCCCCCTGCCCGAAACATGGACTCGTCAGGGACTCGTCAGGGACTCGTCAGATCACCAGCCTCGCAAGCGTCACCGGAGATCTCATGATGCACCATCTATTAAAATCGGTGTATGTCCGGTTCCCTCTCACGACTCTCAAATATTCCCGAAACAACCGCCTATCTCTCTCCAATATTTTCAAAAACAGGTTTTGATGACCATAAACGACGTTTGCAAACTTCAATGCCGATCTCAGGTCATAATTAAACTCTTCTTCGCACCTCATAACATATCTCTGTAGATACTCTTCGGAGAAACGATCATCCCGGGCAGCGTCCACGACTGTGTCTGCTGCGATCTCGCCGCTCTTCATGGCATAATATATCCCTTCGCCGAGAAACGGATCGACGAAGCCGGCGGCATCGCCTGCCAGAAGCACGCGGTCCCCCACGATTCGCCGGTCAAAGCCGCCAGCAGGAATGCGGTAACTGTTGACTCTCCTAATCCTGCTCTTGATATCGATTCCCTTCTGCCGCGAGACATCGCCTGCAAACCGCTCAAAGAACCTCTTTGGCTCATGTATCTCTGTTTTCCATCCGCCGACTCCGATTGAGATGCGATCACTCTTCGGAAACACCCATCCGTAACCCCAATCTCCGACAAAGTAGAACTCAGCGATCTCTGTTCCGACACACTCCTCGACCAGCGTCTCCCCGAGTTCAACCTCGGCTTCCAGACAGATGCCGATGCCATCGTCCCATCTATTCCTGATGCCAGACTTTCTCGCAACCGTGCTGTTTACACCGTCTGACCCGATCACAATCCGCGAGCGGTAGCGATTCCCGGATGTCACCACCTCCGCGTAGTCTTTGCTGACGTGAAGATCAGTTACACCCTCGCAATCCCGAACCACAGCCCCGGCAGCTTCGGCTCTTTTGATCAGCCAGTGGTCAAGATTCCTTCGCATGGTCGTTATCGCGACACGATCATCCAAAATCTCCGTAAAATTCCGGTGATCCGAAAGAAAGATCCTCGCACCGAACAGTTCACGCTCGACCAACTCCTTGTCGATTTTCCCGATCACAGAAAGCGCTTTCTGCGATACGCCGCCGCCGCAGGGCTTGTCTCGCGGATACTTTGCCTTTTCGAGGACAAGAACTGAGAGTCCGGCTTTTGCAGCCCTGTGTGCGGCGATTGCGCCCGCAGGACCGCCACCAACGATCGTCACGTCATACATCTGCAATCAATCCTGTCATCTCGCAGCCCCGCTGTCTCGCAATCCAGTCATCCTATCATCCATGCATCTCGCCATCCTATCGCCCCGGCATCCCTACCCCACCAGCCCACCAGCTCATCATCCTATCATCCCGCGGCATGTAGTTCCTCGAAGTATCGTGCGACCAGATCCGCATCCTCTATTCGTTCATCCGATGTTTCTGAGGCGACCGGCTCCACAGGAAACTGCGAAGACTCCTCAAAGTCATGCATCCCGGTTTCCGACGTTTTCCGGATCGAGAACTCGGATCCGACACCCGGGTACATCTTAAGGTCGAGATTTGTGCCCGTAATCGATGCGACCGACGGCTCGCCGTAGATGTCGTCGCGGCGATCGGCACTTTCCGCGTCCGTTGACATAGAATCTCCGCCAGCGCCCATGCCCCCGCTATCATCGTTACCACTGCCGCCACCCCCCGATCCTCGAATGATCGGTAGTTTCAGATCACTGCCCTGCCCGATCAAAGAAAAATCCGCCACCGCAAGCGACGTAATGATGAACGCAAAAACAACAATCAAAATAACCCTTGATGTGAGCCGTTTTTGGTCCAGAAGTGACGAATATTCGATCTCATCCATCTTTTTAGCCACGTCGTCTGCAAGATCGTTTACCATAATATTTTCGACCCCGCAATTGTCCCGCGCAGCCGCAAGGGGCTCCTCCAGCCCGGGATATGCCGCTCCGATCGCTGCACAGACGCGATCCGGGTCCTGCTGCCTCGCAAACATCGCGATCGCAGCCGACACCAGGAGCGTGATCGCAGCAGCAAAGACGATCGCACACAACGCAGGTGCAGCGATCTCCTTTCCGATATCCGAAAACCTGATGATGTCGGCTTGAATCATATCTGCGCCGATGTGGTGGATGCCGGTTACGATCGCGATCGCGTACGACAGGACAAAGACGAGGATTGCATCGAGCAGCGCGTAATATGTGTTCAGTCTTCCGAAGAACCTTCCGAGTTCGGAGAAGCTGTCCATGAATCGGTACATGCTGAACCATTTCTCGCACCACTATCTTAACGGCTCTGCTTCGCAGATCGCAGATCGCAGTCAGCATTTATCTGCGGTTCATTATATTTTTCAACTGAATCCCCTGCGCCGCAGGTCGCATCCTCTAATCGAGTCACCCGGATACAACATCCCACTCAGCGCCCGTCCCCACACTCGCCGCCGCAAGCACCACCGCGAGCGCCGCAGCCACCAATAGCAAGCGGGTTCTGCCACCTCCACAAGAAGTGCCAGCGGCAGGCTTGCGACCCGCGGTTCCTTTGGAACATCTGGTTCATCTGGGTTCGAATCCCAACCCCGGCACCCCGGCACCTCAATTCTCACACCTCCGCACAAACACCCTGATAAGTTTAAATATGTATTGGTATGAGATATTCACACATGTCATCTTCAAATTGTTTAACTCTTGATGACGTGTCCGTGTCCGGCAGGACCGTACTTGTGAGGGTGGATCTGAACTCGCCGATGTCACCGGACGGAACGATTCTGGATGATTCCCGATTCAAAAGCCATCTACCGACCTTAAGCGATCTCGCCGATTCGAAGGTCGTCCTGCTCGCGCACCAGAGCAGGCCAGGAAAAATGGACTTTACAACGATGCAGGCACATGCGCAGCGGTTGGAACGCCTCTGCCGGCGCACTATCACCTATGTGGACGACATCTTCGGATCACATGCGATAACTGCCATCAAATCGATGAAGAACGGCGACATCATCTTGCTTGAGAATGTGCGGTTCTATTCGGAAGAGAGCATGTCCAGATCCCCAGCCGAACATGCAGGGAGCATCATGGTTGCGAAACTCTCGCCGCACGTGGATCTGTTTGTGAATGATGCGTTTGCGGTCTCGCACCGGTCGCATCTCTCTGTCGTCGGATTCACAGAGGTTCTGCCGTCGGTTGCGGGGCGTTTGATGGAAAAGGAGATCAAGTCGCTAAGCCGGGGTTTTTCGGAAGGCGGAGCTGTCTTCGTTCTTGGGGGAATCAAGGCAAACGACTCGATCGACGTAATCGAGAACGTTGTCGCCCGCGATGAAGTGGACTTTGTCCTTGTGACCGGGGTTGTCGCAAACGTATTCCTGGCAGCAGATGGTGTTAACATCGGCAGGAAGAACAGCGAGTTCATCGATTCGATCGGATGCGCAATCGAGGTCGAACGCGCACACAAGCTCCTTGCGGAGTACAGCGACAAGATTGTGGTGCCTGTCGATCTGGCATGTTCTGACTCTGAAAAGCGCGTGGAGCTGTCGGTGTCCGAGCTACCGACCGATCTTGCGATATGCGACATCGGGCTCAACACGATCGTCTCGTTTGGAGAGAAGATCAAGAATGCGAGAACCGTCATCATGAACGGTCCAGCCGGATTGTTTGAGAAAGACGCGTTTGCGCTCGGAACGAAGGAACTCCTCCTTGCAGCGACGAAATCGAAGTTCTCGATAATCGGGGGCGGACATATCGCAGCAGAGGCGCATGATCTCGGTATCGAGTCGAGGATCTCGCACATCAGCACAGGCGGCGGCGCATGTATCGACTTCCTCTCCGGACGCACGCTCCCTGGAATCGCTGCACTGGAGGCTGCGCACAAGCGGTTCAATGAGTAGAATCAGCGGATCATCGGGTTCTCTAAATCCTCCAAATCATCTGAAGCCTCCGGATTCCCTGAATCGGCTGCTCTCTACAGTCGTTGCTCTGAGAGGGGGTGAAGTCGGGAAACTGGTTTGCGCCCGCATAAAAGAGTTTGAGGCGGCTTTCATGGGGGAACATGGCAAAATCTTTGAGGAACTATGCTTCTGCATCCTGACTGCGAATTTTAACGCAGAAAAGAGTATAAAAATTCAGAGCGAGATAGGCGGTGGATTTTTAACTCTTGTTGAACCGCAATTGGCAAGGAAATTAAAGGAACTCGGCCATCGATACCCCAATGTCAGGGCGAAGTATATCGTCGAGGCAAGGAAATATAAAAATTCACTGAAAGATGTTATCCTGTCCTGTGATGATGAGCATGGATTGAGAGAGTGGCTGGTCAAAAATATAAAAGGTATTGGATACAAAGAGGCAAGCCATTTTATCAGGAATATCGGCTACAAAAATTCAGCGATCGTGGATTTTCACATAATTGATCTTCTGGTACGATCCGGATCGATTGAGAAACCGAAGACGCTCACAAAAGCAAAATACCTGGAGATTGAGGGGGTGTTGGGGGCGCTTGCCGCTGAGCTGGATATGAATCTGGCAGAGCTGGACCTGTACCTGTGGTTCATCGAGACCGGGACGGTTCTGAAGTGAATTCTAATTATTTGCTCAATACGTGTACTACTCAGGCACGTAAACCACCATCATAGGACTTCACTATGCAGAGACCACCGGGACATGGAGCACAACCCGCACCAAACAGGGAATTTAACCGCAGAGGTAACTATTCAGATCTCCTCTATGGTTTGATCCTCCTTTGAACCAAGCATTTCAAATCCGGTTTTCATCTCTTCTTTCATCTCTCCAAATCCGGTTTTCATAATAACGATCATATCCTCGAGATATTCGGATGCCTTGTCCAGCCGCTCGCCAGTCTCGCCCTCTCCAACGAGTTTATAAAAAGCAGCATAGTCTCCGGTAGCATCGGAATACTCAACCAGAACATTGTGAACATTGATCAATGTGTTCTTGATTCTTATTGCGTCAAGAAATCTTTCCGAAACCTCCTCTTCACATTCGGCGATTATCCTGACCCTGCCGTCAGCGAGGTTCTGGACCGAGCCTACCACTACGAACTCTTTTGCGATCGAGACGACCCTTGCCCTGTACCCAACGTTCTGAATCCGTCCTGATACGATCCAGTGATTTTCTTCATGAGACCTGCTTATCTTGCGAGCGGTCATAACGTTTTTGTGCTCGTTTGGGTTTGCGCCCCCCTTGTATCAGCGTATCCGAGAGGGTTACCCTCTGTAAGAGTTTTTCGCTGTCAATTCTCGCAACAAGCCGCAAATACGGTCGAAAGTCGTCTCGTTGACGCGTCCGAACGTCTTCACCACAATTGACCGGGCAAGTGTGTAAATCTTATCAACGCGGACGCGGCTTGGTCTCCTGAGGATTCCAAGTTCCAGATCATCGGAAGTAATCACAAATCCCTAGTCGGCTGGCTTTAGATTCGATGTCATCGTCACAACCACGATATCATCGGTTTCCCGGTTGTATTTATCATTGGACACTATGATCACCGGGCGGCGTCGGTATGATGACAGATCCGTAAATGGGATCGGGATCAAGACGATGTCCCGTTGATCAAGCATCGTTCCATTCCTCATCATCGATCGGGTTATCCCAGAATCCAAGTGTGCTTTCAGATGCCTCCATCAGATCACTGAAGTCGTCCGGGGACTCCCGCACAACGAAAAGAACAACCCGGGTCCCTTTCGAGAGGGGCGTTTGCAGCTCCAACCTGCCGCCGTCTGAAACTTCCATCTCGTATTTGAGTGCGGTCTGGTGCATGAGGAGTATCTGCGGTTCTGGTATATTATGATGTGGCGTGGTGTGGCGTGGTTGTGCAGGGCGGAAGCAGGTTTATTATCATCGATGCCGCCCGAGTGGGCACGGCGGGTACAGGAATTTTTTTGGCGATGACGAGATACTGCTAACAAATAAGTAACCGTGCACGAATAACCTGTGCAAGGATAATTGAATAAATAAAATTTGTTTCACCAATCACGAGGAGATTTGGCTCTTTCATGAGTTTTAACTCTTTCTAACTCCTCTAATAATCCAGGTAGGTACTTCAAGGCGCTGCCCCAAATTTCCCGGACTTTTTGACTCTTGAAAGTTATGTCTTTCTCTGTCGGTTCTTCCATTCGTTATCACCTACTGATAATTCGATCGTCGTGTTTTAAATAGCGTTCGCGTGGATTTGCGACCCATCAATAGAGCTCCAACCATGCCACCCCCGAATAAATTCGGGAGCATCTGTTACGGGAGGTTGCATGCGGGGATGAGCGCTGGAGGTTCGCTTGAAACCACCCCCCCACATCCGCCTGCCTGCACCACTCCCTTCCGCCACTCAATCACAATCCTTCGGAGAAGACCCCCACCCACGAAAAGATTTTTCGATTGCGCCCGAACCGCGAACAATTCATGATCCACGCAGACCGAAACCGAACCATTTATATAGCTCATTATGGTAATGAGATACTATCGTCGGGAGAAATCCCGAGGAGCGAGATGATGACAAAGATCCTGCATGTGCAAACCGTGCTAACGAACGACGATCTCGAGGCTCTCAAGAAGAAGAGCGGACATAACACGACGAAGGACGCGGTTGCCGCAGCAGTGGAGCATTATCTCGAATGTCCGTACACTGACAAAGGGGATATGTGGGCCGAGAGATTGAAGAAGACTATAGACAACCGAAAGAAGTAACCTAAGGGGGTTAACATAATGGATAACAGAAACATAAGGAAGGAAGAGAGTGCGGTATCGCCGGTCATCGGTGTCATACTGATGGTTGCGATCACCGTGATACTTGCAGCAGTAATCGGAGCGTTCGTCTTCGGGATGGGCACTCCGGAGAAGACGCCGGCAGCGAATGTTGAGATAACTGCTGCGAATGCTGCTACTGACACCATCACACTCGAACATAGAGGTGGGGACGATCTGGCGGTAGATGATATCAAGGTCATCGTGACATCTACAAACGCCGCTGGTACTACCGAGACATTGACCTGTGACCCTGCATGTACTGAAGGTTATGCATTCAGTGCAGGACAGGTCATGGTTATCGGTACCGATAGTGGCAATGAAAGTGTGACAGTTGGAGGTCAAGATACGACCCCCACAATCCCTACCAGTGACGGATTTGATATGCTTGAAGGGAAGGTTGTAGAGGTGCAGTTCTGGTACAACCCGACCGGGCAGCGGATTGCTGTAATCAGCAGAGCTATATCCGCGTAACCAGTGACACGCAAACCAACGCGGGGCTGCTTGCCCCACTTCTTCTTTTTTCGCTTACACCAATCCCATGACCGGAAAATCGATCGAGACGGACGAGAAGCCCTGTCCGCTCACGGTCAGCGAGTGGATCGCGCTGCTGACTGCTGAATCTCAAGCCAAATTCGGATATAAACATCTGGTAGTAGCGATTCTGCTGGCGGTATGCTCGATTTTA
>Ga0190315_1001243_pt1 | contig 10615 bp, 10 predicted proteins | sample 48701101_MG_FD_161673 | JGI IMG/M metagenome (GOLD analysis project Ga0190315, IMG submission 161673) | Hydrothermal vent sediment bacterial communities from Southern Trench, Guaymas Basin, Mexico - 4870-11-0-1_MG | ecosystem: Environmental > Aquatic > Marine > Hydrothermal vents > Sediment ...
TTTTTTATTCAATTCCATATTTTTTTAATTTTCTCCATAAAGAAACTCTATCTATACCAAGAATTTGTGCAGCTAAACTTTTATTTCCTCCTACCTCTTTTAAAACCCATAAAATATATTCTTTTTCTTGTTCTTCAAGAGTTGGATATCTACCCTCTTTTTTTCTAAAGGTTTTAATTTTAAGAAATTGTAAATCTTCAGGGAGATGACCAGGTTCTAAAGTATCGCCAGTAGCTAAAGCTACTCCCCTTTCTATAATATTTTCCAGTTCTCTTATATTTCCAGGGTAATCATAATTCATAAGTATTTCTAAAGCCAGAGGAGATATTTCCTTTACTTCTTTTTTCATTAAAGAGGAATATTTTTTTAAAAAATAATAAGCTAAAAGAGGTATATCTTCTTTTCTTTCTGCAAGGGAAGGGAGTTTAAAGGAAACTACACAGAGTCTATAATAAAGATCCTCTCTAAATTTACCTTCTTTAATAAGGCTTTTTAAATCTTTATTGGTAGCTGCAATAAAACGGACATCCACCTTTATTGGGGTTGTGCCTCCTAATCTTAGAAATTCTTTTTCTTGTATAACTCGAAGTAGTTTTGCCTGCATAGAAGGACTCATTTCAGTAATTTCATCTAAAAAGAGGGTTCCTTTATTAGCTACTTCAATGAGTCCCTTTTTAGTAGCCTCAGCACCTGTAAAAGCACCTTTTTCATGTCCAAAAAGTTCGTTAGCCAATAATTCTTCATTAAAAACCCCGCAATTTATAGCTACAAAAGGACCGTTATTTCTAAGACTATTATAATGAATATATCGAGCAAGAAGTTCCTTTCCTGTTCCAGATTCTCCTGTAATTATTACATTACAATCTGTAGAAGCAATTTGTTTAGCAGTTTCTAAAATTTTTTGCATTTTAGGATTTTGAGTAATAATAATTACTGGTTTTTCGCCTGTTTTTATTAACTTTTTTAATTTGGTAATTTCTTTTTTTAGTTTTACCTTTTCAAGAGCTTCTTTTACTAATTTTTTAACTTCTTCTAACTTAAAAGGTTTGGGCAGATAATAAAAAGCTCCTTTTTTCATAGATTCAATTGCAGAAGAAATAGTTGCATAAGCTGTAATAATTATAACCTCTGCATCTGGAGAAATGGTTTTGCATTTTTCCAGTATTTCGATACCATCAACTTTTTCAAGTTTAAGATCTGTAAGAATTAAATCAAAATTCTCCTCTTGTAGAAGTTTTAAAGCATTACTTCCACTTGTAGTACCAACTACATCATAACCTTCTTTTTTTAACACATATTCTAAATTTCTTAAAGTTACTCTTTCATCTTCCACTATTAAAATTTTATAAGGTTTCATATAAATCCTCCCTTAATATTTCATCTCGCTGTTTTAAAGGAAATTCTATATAAAAGACAGTTCCCTTATTTATCTCACTTTCTACCCAGATATTTCCTTCGTGTTCTTTAATAAGATTATAAACTACAAAAAGTCCAATACCATATCCTCCTTTCTTTTTAGTAGAAAAGAAGGGTTCAAAAATTCTTGAAAGATGTTCTTTTGGAATACCTTCCCCTGTATCTTTTACTATAATTTTTACTTTATCTTTATCAGGAAAGGCTTTTATCTCTATTTCTCCCACATCTTTTATAGCTTCTACTGCATTTTTAATAAGATTTATAAATATTTGTTGAATTTGAGATTTGTTTCCAAAAATTTCTATATTTTTTGGCACATCTATTTTTAAAGAAATCCTACTAGGTATATATCCTTTAAGTAAATGAATAGTATTATTTATACAAGCATTTAAATTTAAAAAAGTCTTTTCCTTAACTTTATAAAAATCTAATACAGAATGAATAATATTTTTAGTTCTTTCTATTTCATTTTCAAGATCATTAAAAAGTTCTTTCTTAAATTTCTCATCAAGATCTTCATTTTTTAAAATTTCAATACTTGTTGATATGTTGGATAAAGGATTGTTAATCTCATGAGCAATGCTAAAAAGAAGCTTTCCAAGAGAAGAAAGTTTTTCAGTTTCTAAAAAAGTAAAATAGGTTTTTTTGAAAGTTTCTACAAAATGTCGGAATTCAGGTGGAACTAAAACTTTACGAGAATTTCCAGAAAGAATATTTCTTATTTCATTCTCTAAAGTATTTAAAGAATCAACTAATAATTTATACCATAATAATAAACCAGTTAAAGTAAATAGGCTTAAAAATAATCCAAAAAGTAAAAAAAATTTTTTAGTAGAGCGAATGTAGTTTAATAAAACTGTTTTTTCTTCTCTTTTTATAGATTCTGCAAATTTTAAAATTTCGCTTCCATGTTCTCTTATTCTTTTTTCTAAAATATAAATTTTTTCAGGACTTAAGCGTTTTAAAATTTTTATTATATCTTCATAAGAAGCAAAATTTTTTTCTATTTTTTCAATTTTTATATTGGTGTTAAACTCTATAAGTTGAGGTTTAAGGATTTCAAAAAGATTTTTAGCTTTTAAAAAATATTTTTCTAAATTTTCAAAATCTTCTTTATTATGATAAAGAAAATAATTTTTTTCATATCTTCGCATTTCTAATACATTTTCTAAAAATTCAGAAATTTTTTCTCCATATCCTACTTCTTTTTCTATTTCGGCACTAAATCGCCAGAAAAGAAAAGAAATTAAAAATATAAAAGCTATAAAAATTAAATAACCAATAAATAACTGAAGTTTTAAACTTAACTTTTTGTGCTTCATAGTTTCAATTTAATCCATTTTTTGCAAAATGCAACATTTTTGTTTTTAAATTTTTACAATTAAGGTCTATGATAAATAAATTTATTGCATTTTGCAACAAATTTTAAAAAATAAAAAAACTAAAAGTTTAGAGTTTTTAAGATTTTCATGTTAAGAATTTTGGGCATAGATTTTGTTATATTAATTATAGCTTTTTAAAATAATCTTAAAAGGGGGTAAGAATTATGAGAACTAAAAGTAGACAAGGATTTTGGAAAAGATTAGAAAATTATTTTACAGCAATAACTTTTGCTGAAGCAGGAGAGTGGGATTTTGCTTTAAAAACATTAGAATCTTCTAAAAATATTTTAGTAATTTGTCCCAGAAAAACTCTTTCAGAAAAGAGTATAAAGTATATTGAGAATATTTGTGAAAGAATGAAAGCTGGTCTTTTATTTGTGGGAAGATGTGAATCTCAAGTAGAAATAATCAAAGAAGTTTTTCAAAACAAATCAATTCCCATTGACTACTTACCTTTAATTAGTTTTTCTGAAAAGGATTTATTAAAAATTATAGAAGAGCACAACATTAAGCTTATTTTTGTAGAATCTTTAGAGGTTCTTGGGAGAGTAGCTTCTATAAGAGAAAAAGAACTTATTCATTTTATGGAGAAAGTGTTAGAAAAAGTTCATTGTTCTTTAATACTGTTAGAACAGACATAATCTAAAATTAAAAGAGGAGGTATAGTATGGAAAGAGCTATATCAAAACCAAAACCTTACAAAAAGTTTTTGATTTTTGGTATTTTAAGTGTTACTCTTTATTATCTTTTGATTACTCATCAAGAATTAGTGAAAGAATTTTGTAGTAAAGGAAAATATTATGCTTTTTTTCCTATTATTACTGCTTTTATTTTCTCTTTTGTGCATGGGAATTTTACTGACGCTTTTTGGTCTGTGTTAGGGGTTGAGCCCAAGAAAAAAAGAAGGGAGGTGAAATAAAATGGTAGAAGGAGTATTGAATAGTAATTTTATAGATATAAATTTACTCAATGCACTATATTTAATTTTTGTAGGATTTGTTGGTGGTTTGGTAAGTGGTTTTATAGGAAGTGGTGGAGCATTTATATTAACTCCAAGTATGATGAGCTTAGGGGTTCCGGGCTTAGTAGCTGTTGCAAGTAATATGTGTCATAAATTTCCTAAAGCTTTAGTTGGAGCAATTAAAAGAGCGAAATTTGGTCAAGTTGATTTAAAATTAGGTCTTATCATGGGAGCCTCTGCTGAAGCAGGGGTTATGTTTGGAGCTCAAATACAGGAATATATTAAAAAGACTTGGGGAAATGCTGGATCCAGTCTTTATGTAAGTCTTGCTTTTGTTGTTATATTATCTATTGTTGGAACTTATGTCCTTTGGGATGCATTTAAGAGTAAAAACCAAGAAATACCCTCTGGAGAATTTGAAAAGCCTGATAACAAGATTATTAGATTTATTCACTCTATTAGAATCCCTGGAACCATGGTATACTTTCCAAGTATAGGAAAAGAGATTTCAGTTCTTCTAACCATTCCTCTTGGATTTGCTACTGGAATGTTAGCAGCAACTATTGCTGTTGGAGGATTTATAGGGGTTCCTTCTATGATTTATATTTTAGGAGCACCTGCTCTTAAAGCCTCTGCTACAGAGTTGGTAATAGCTTTTGTTATGGGTGCGGGTGGTTCTTTTAAATATGCTTGGAGCGGTTTTGTAGATGTAAGACTATCTATGCTTATTCTTTTAGGATCCCTTTTTGGTGTTCAACTTGGTGCTATTGGAACAACATATGTAAAAGATTATATGATAAAATTTGTTATGGGAACTATAATGCTTATAGTATTGGTAAGCCGCGGTTTAATGATTCCTGTATATTTACATCAATTAGATGTATGGTTCCATTTAACTCCTGAAGTAATAAAATGGTTAAAGATTTTAAGTTTTGCAATAAACTTTACTGCTCTTTTAACAGGATGTTTAATTGTGTTAGGAGCTTTAATAAAAGGAATTAGAAAAGAAAAAGCCTATCTTAGAAAAGAAGCACTTTATATGGCTGAGGAGAGAAAATTTTAGTGATGTTCTGGAGGAGGGATAACAAATGAAAGTTTTTCAACTTTATAGAAGGATATTGGTCGCCTGCGGAGCGGAATCCCCGGGGCTTCACACTTTAAAAGAAATTGTTAAATATGTAAAAAATAATGGTAAAAGGCTTATTGCCCTTTCTGTAGTGCCTTTTCATGAGGGAGATTTACATTTATGGGTTTTTAAGGATTTCGAAAAAGAATTTAAAAAACCCTTTGAAAAGGTTTTAGAAAAGATTAAAGAAATAGGAAATGAGGAAGAGGTTATTGTAAAAACTATTTTAGAAGAAGGAGAACCATTTTCTAAAATTGTAGATATAGCTTTAAGTGAAAATTGTGATTTAATAGTGCTTGGTAGAAAGAAAAACCCTGGTTTGATGATGAAACTTTTAGGAGTTAATGTTACAAGAGTCATAGGTTATTCTCCTGTTGATGTGCTTGTAATACCTCAGGATTCTAAATTATTTTTTAATAAAATATTGGTTCCTATGGATGGGTCAATATATAGTGAAGTTGCTTTCAAAAAAGCTTGCAAGATTGCACAAAAATTTTCTTCAGAATTACATCTTCTTTCAGTGGTTGATATCCCTGTAGAAATTTCTGTGCAAAATCCTGATCTGGTTGAAGGTCTTTATAATACTGCCAAAAATATTTTGGGAAAAGTACAAAATACTGCTGAGAGTTTAGGAATAAAAACAAAAATTCACATAAGAGAAGGAGATCCCGGAGAAAAAATTTTAACTTTTATAGAAGAAAGAGAAATAGAAACAGTGATAATGGGTTCTTATGGAAAAACTGGAATTAAAAGATTACTTATGGGAAGCGTTGCAGAAAAAGTTTTAACTTTTACTTCTGTTCCTGTATTGATTTCTAAGAGTTTAGAGTTTTAAAATAGTGTTTTTTACCCCCTCCTTCCCTTTATTCCTCCCCCTTTTAGGGGGTGGAAGATTTTTTAATCAAAAATCAAAAAATATTTAAAAAAATTAACAAAAATATATTCTAAAATTTTTTAATTTTCTCATAAAAGACAAATTTGTTAAAATTTGAAACATTTTTTTCAAATTTAACTTTGACTTTTTAAAGAAAAATTTGTATTTTTAATACTTAATTCTTAATGGAAGGAGGGGGTTATGCAAAATTTTAAAAAAAGTATTTTGTATTTTTTTGTATTAAGCCTGTTTTTTTTACTATTTTATTCTTTATCTTTTGCAGAGGCAACAGAGGTTGCTCAACAGGTTAATTCAAGTAGTTCCCTTCCATGGTGGTTTTGGCCTTTATCTTTATTTATTTTCACTTTTATTCTTGGTATTTTAGCTGTGCTTGCTGGTGTTGGGGGGGGAGTTCTTTATGTTCCTTTAGTAAGTAGTTTTTTTCCTTTTCATATTGATTTTGTAAGAGGAGCTGGTCTTTTTGTAGCTTTAACTGGAGCTTTAGCAGCAGGACCTGGACTTTTAAGACAGGGTTTTGCAGATTTAAGACTCGCTATTCCTATGGCACTTATTGCTTCAACCTGTGCCATAATAGGAGCTTTAGTTGGATTAAAACTTCCCTCCAATATAGTCCAGACCCTTTTAGGAGCAACGATTATTTTTATTGTTATTATAATGGCTACTGCAAAAAGAGCAGAGTTTCCTGAAGTAAAAAAACCTGATGCACTTTCTCAAGCTTTGCATATTAGTGGTATTTTTTATGATCCTTCCATAGGTAAGGAAGTTGAATGGAAGATTCATAGAACGCCTTTAGGACTTGGGTTATTTATATTTATTGGTCTTATAGCAGGACTTTTTGGACTTGGTGCTGGATGGGCAAATGTTCCGGTGTTAAATCTTGTTCTTGGTGCACCAATTAAAGTAGCTGTTGCTACAAGTAAATTTTTGCTCTCTATCACTGATACATCTGCTGCATGGGTATATTTAAACAGCGGAGCTGTTATTCCTATGATGGCTGTTCCAAGTGTGATAGGAATAATGCTTGGTTCTATAGTAGGAGTTAAAATCTTAGCTATAACCAAACCAAGAATTGTAAAATGGATTGTTATAATAGTTCTTGGATTTGCAGGATTAAGAGCTTTACTTAAAGGTTTAGGGATTTGGGGATAAAAATTAAATAGGAGGTGAAAAAATGACTGAAAATAAATATGTAAAGGAGGAACAGATAGGTTATGCTAATCTTCTTGATATAGGAATGAAAATTGGATTAGCAATTCTTGGAATAACTTTTATAATTTATCTTTTGGGATTTTTACCTAATCAAATTCCTATAAATGAATTACCTAATCTATGGAAGTTGAATGTGCATGATTTTTTAGAAAAAACAGGGCTTCCTACTGGTTGGGGATGGTTTAAAAATATAAATAAAGGTGACTACCTTAATTATATTCCTATTGCCTTTTTAGGAGGCTTAACTATTCTATGTTATATTAGAGTTTTACCTATATTTATGAAGAAAAAAGATACTGCTTATACGATTCTTACTTTATTAGAAATTTTAATATTAGTTCTTGCAGCTGGAGGCATTTTTAAGGTAGGACATTAAAATTTTTAAGAGCTGGGAAATTTTCCCAGCTTAACTTTTAGAATCTTAAAATCTGGTTAAAAAGTCCAGTTAAAAAGGTTGTCTTTTTAAGATTTTAGAGTAAAAATCAAGGTTATATCAATTTTATAATTCACAAATAAATGAAAAAAAAGAGATTAATAAAATTATTTTTTTTGATTTTTCTTTTGTTATTTTCTACTTCAGGCTTTTCAGAAACAAATGAAGAAATAATTTTATTTATTTCAGGTAAAATTTTAGATCCTCACAAAGAACCGATAAAAGAAGCACGAATAAGATTATTCATAAATGAAAAACCTCAGAAATTAATAGCTGATCATAAAGAAAAAGATTTTATTTTTACTTCTTCTCATGGCACTTACCAAATTTCAGTAAAAGCTTATCTTAAAGACATTGAAAGAGGAAAAATAAAACTGGAAGTATTTAAGACAAATTTTAAAAGAAAAATTATAACAATAACTAAAGAAGATTTTGCTAAAAAAGGGGAAAATTTTTATATACTAAAAGATATAATTCTTGAAAGATCTTTAGTTCCTTCTTTTTATATAGCAACAGGAATTTTTATTTTTGTTTATCTTCTAATAGCCTTTGAATTGCTTCACAGAGCCCTTGCAGCTATTTTAGGGGCAAGTTTAATGCTTATCATAACTTATACCTTAGGGATTATAAATCCAAACTATCATATTATTTCCTTTGAAAGAGCAATAGAAGCTATAGATTTAAATGTAATTTTCCTTCTTATGGGAATGATGATTATTGTTGGAGTTTTAAAACATACAGGAGTTTTTCAATGGTGCGCTTATATGTCTTATAAAATTGCAAAAGGAAATATATTCTGGCTTAATGCAATTTCTTGCTTTTTTATTGCAGTAACTTCTGCTTTTCTTGATAATGTCACTACTATGCTTCTTTATACTCCTGTATTAATTGAAATATCAACGGTTCTTAAAATTTCTCCCTTTTCTTTGTTGCTTCCGGGTATTATGGCATCAAACATAGGAGGAACAGCAACCCTTATTGGTGACCCCCCTAATATTATAATAGGCTCTTATACAGGACTTACTTTTATGGATTTCATTAAAAATTTATCTCCTGTAGTTTTGATATGTATGCTTGTGTTAATTGCATATAATGAAATTTTTCATAAAAAGGAATACAAAAAAGGTAAAGTGAAAGATGTAGATGGATTAATAGATCAATTAGAGGAAGAGTTTAAGATCTCAGACAAAAATCTTCTTACTTATGGATTGCTTGTAATGATTATAGTAATTGCTTTTTTTGTAACTCATGGTTATTGGCATATGGAAGTTAGTATTCCTGCACTTTTTGGAGCAAGTCTTCTTTTTGTTTATGGGGTTTTAACCAAAAAAGTAAATATGTTTGAGCTTATAGAAAAAGATATAGAATGGACTACCCTTTTATTTTTTACATTTTTATTTATTCTCGTTGGTGCAGTGGAAGAGGTTGGACTTCTTAGTATTATTGCTGATTGGGTTTATCATGTTTCTAAGGGAAATTTATTTGTAGCTATAACCCTTATTATTTGGGTTGCTGCTATAATGAGTGCATTTGTTGATAATATTCCATTCACTGCTACAATGCTTCCTATCGTTTCATATCTAAGCAAAGTTATCCCTGGTGCTGAGAGTAATGTTCTCTGGTGGGCTCTTGCATTTGGAGCATGTTTCGGAGGAAATGGAACAATAATTGGTGCTTCAGCAAATGTAGTAACTATAGGAATTGCAGAAAGTTTGGGCCATAGAATTACATTTTTAGAATTTATGAAATATGCTTTTGTATTAATGACTATAACAGTTTTTATTGCTAATATATGGCTTTTAATTTTTTATTAGGAGGCATTTTAGGTGAAAGAGTTTTATACTTTTAAAAAAGTTCTTTTTCCTGTTGATGAGAGTGTTTTTTCTAAAAGAGCAATAATTTTTGCTGGTAAATTTTTAAAATATTTTACCAAAGAACTTTCTGAACTTACTATACTCCATGTTATAAGACCTGGTTATTTGATCAAACACAAAGATAGAATTGATCTGAGAGTTGAGTTTTTAAAAAAGACCGAACATTTTAAAAAACTTAAAAAAGAATTTTTGAATGAGAAAATAAAGCCTATTCTTGATACATATGAGAAAATTTTAAAAGATTTAGGATTTACACCAAAAATAAACAAAAGGGTAGAAGAAGGAGAGCCAGGGACTAAAATAATAGAAATACTTTTTAAAGAAGATTATTCTACAGTATTTCTTTCCCGTAGGGGAATAGGACTTACCAAAAGTTTGGTTACAGGTAGTGTTTCGACAAAAGTTGTGTACAATACCAGAAAACAGATTGTTTATTTAATAGGAGAAAAATTTTCTGAGGGAAAAGAAATTTTCGACTTAAAGATTCTTATTCCTGTTGATGGATCAAAGTATTCTAAAAAAGCTGTAGAACATGGTGTTTATTTAGTAAAAAGAATAGTTGAAAAAATAAGAGAGGTAAAGTTATTGAGAGTTATCAATCTTGATATATACTATGAAAGGCTTGAGCAAGGGATTGATCCTGAAAAAGAGGCAGAAGAAATTCTTTTAGTTTCTAAAAAGAAGTTTTTAGATGAATATATTCCAGAAAAGCTAATTCATACTCAAATTTTGGTAGGAATACCTTCAGAGGAGATAATTAAAGAAATAAAAGAAAATGGGTATGATCTTGTAATTTTGGGAAGAAGAGGGCGTTCACCTTTAAGAGATCTTGTAATGGGCGGAGTAAGTTCAGCAGTAATTTATCATTGTCAAGAACCTACTATAGTTATTATTAATTTTTGATTTTTAAAAAAGGCTTCTTAAATGAATACAATCTCCAGAATAAATTTTTAAGAGATTTTCTTCTTGAGTTTTTAAAATCAAAGCTCCATCATCAGAAATATCTAAAGCTAATCCTATTTTTTCTCCTTCAGGATGTAAGATTTTTACTTTTCTTCCTAAGGTAAGGCTTTTATTTTTCCACAATTTTAAAATTTCCTTAGCTTCACTTTTGAGAAAATTTTTGAAAATTTTTATAAATTCTGTAATTATATTTTTTCTTTTAATTTCTTTTCCAAGAATTTCTTTTAATGAAATAGCCTGAGGTTCTAATATGCTTATCCTATTATTTACATTTATTCCTATTCCTATAATTGCATAGCTTATTCTGTCAATCTCAGCTTTTATCTCAAGAAGAATTCCAGCAAGCTTCTTTTCTT
>Ga0190315_1001244_pt1 | contig 10610 bp, 10 predicted proteins | sample 48701101_MG_FD_161673 | JGI IMG/M metagenome (GOLD analysis project Ga0190315, IMG submission 161673) | Hydrothermal vent sediment bacterial communities from Southern Trench, Guaymas Basin, Mexico - 4870-11-0-1_MG | ecosystem: Environmental > Aquatic > Marine > Hydrothermal vents > Sediment ...
CCGCTTCCAAATGTTCATTCAGTGTTTTACCTTCCACTGTCAATCCTTTCTCAACCACTATCGCCGTTTCTTGCCTTGTCAGTGTGTTGCCTTCAATAGCGTTGCTGGTATAGGTTAGTTCTATCCGATACCACTCGTCCAGATTCTTAACCAGCTCCGCAGGAAACGGTTTAAAGCTGTCTAGTTTTTCCTTTTTTTCAGTGAGTTGTTGGAGAATGTTATTCATAAATTTTTAACCGCAAAAAATCTTTGCCATTTGTTTAATCATGGAAACCACTACCGCGGCGGGCATCAAACTATAAGAAGAAACTCCTTGGTCATCCAGAATCGTCCATGGTTTTTCAACCGTTTTTACTTTTCCCGATTCAGGATCGTATTCGTAGGAATACTCCGGGGTTAGCTCGTAATCGTCAACATACTCGCCCGCCAAATCCACCGGCACGGAATTTCTCAATAAAACTTTGGGAATACCATGGAGAGAAAACGCTTTTTGAATGAGCTCTCCGTCTTTTTCTAAGCGAGCCTTGATTGGCGCTATTCCCAACTCGTCGCCTTCTTTGGAAACCATTCTCGTTCCTCTGCATTCAGGATTATCACACAAAAGATAAAACTTTTTTTCTTTATCGTCATACTCTACCTGCTTGGTTGCCAGCAATTTTAAGTTTCTGGGCGTTTGGCAATTTGGACAAACTACCCGATATTTAATTCGTTCGTCAATGACACTGTTGGGAACATCAATTAAAACAAAAATATCCGGGTCGGCGCGATAATCAATCAGATCTCGAAAAAATAATGAATAGGACACTTGATCTAAATCTCTTGGGAAACCGTCAATGAAAAGCGCCTTTTTCCCCATTTTACTTATTTCCCTTTTAATTAGAGCGAGAGTGAACTCAGTCGGCAAAAGCGTCTTGGTGTCTCGGTTTAATAGAGCGTTTAAAGCTTCTTCCGCCGAAATGTAACCGCGATAATTTTGCTTGAGAAAATTTACTAACTCTTTTTTCTTGTCGGGATCTTCCATATCTTTGTGAACGCCCCTGACAACATCGCCAACCGAAATGTGGGCAACTCGCTCACCGCCGATTACTTCCATAAATAGTTTGGAATATGTCCCTTTTCCCGCGTTTTTCTTACCCAAAAGATAGGCGATAAAACTTCGGTCTTTCAAATATTCTTTTAACTTTTTTATTTCCGGTCCCGCCTTTAATTCAAAATACTTCCGCCGTTCTTCGGGATCGGCCAAATCAAATTTGCGATCTTCTCCCTCAATCCTGGTCTTAAAAACCGGAAATTGTTTTTTTTCTTGTTCCATATTTTAGTTTATTTAATAATTAGACACGGATAAATACTGATTATTATAAGTTTTATTTCTCAATATCTTTATATTTATCTTTTTTAGATTCTTTTCGCCTCTCAATAATTTTTAAAACAATCGCCACAATCACCGCTAAAAACAAAATTATTTCTAGCGCGATAATAAAAGTAACAAATATTTCTTCAAGCATTTTATTTGTTTAGAATTTCTACTCTATTCTCACCGCCGTGCCGTAGACTAAAATTTCCGAAACTCCGCCAGCAACGGTGGAGCTGGTAAACCGAACGCCAACAATGGCGTTGGCGCCCAATTTCTCGGCGTTTTCTTTCATTCGGTCAATCGCCTGTTCTCTTGATTCAGCGATTAGTTTAGTGTATTCCAACACTTCCCCGCCGACAATATTTTTTCCGAAAGCCAAAATATCCCGACCGACGCTTCTCGCCCTCGCCGTGTTTCCCTTCACCACCCCAAACACCTTCACAATATTTTTTCCGGCAATTTGATTGGTAGTCGCGATAATCATAATAAAATATTGGATTGCTAAGTTGTTATCTTATGTTTATGTTAGCACAACGATTATAAAAATCAATACCGTTCAAACTAAATAAACTTTTCAACTTTCTCCCAAACTAAATCATTTATCTCTTCTGGCTTTAATAATTTGCCGTTTTTCAGGCAGTTCACTTTCGCCCAATTTTTATATCGCTTAACTAAGTTCAATAACTGCCGATAAGACGCTTCCTGATAAGCGCGGTTTTTTTCAACTTTGTCCTTTTTGCTATTTTTAATATATTTTCTAATCTCCTTATTTCCCGCCATCAATTTTTTAGTAGTTTGATAAGGAACATCAAGAAAAATAACCAAGTCTGGTTTTGGTATTTTAAAAACTTCAAATTCCATTTCTTCCAACCAATCAAAAAACTTCTTTTTTTCTTTTGAATTCTTAAATTTTCCGCCTTGATGAATTTGATTTGAGGACGCGTATCTATCCAGCACTACCGTTTTGCCATTCTTCAGCCATTTTTCTATTTTATTTTTTGCCTCCCAACGATCAGCAGCATACAAAACTGAAGCAAGGTAAGGGTTCGTTTTTGGCGCGTTGCCAAATTCTCCATTCTGAAACCGACCAATTGTTTTACCAAAGAAATTATTATAGTATTGCGGGAAATCCAAAGTGGCAGTTTTGCGCCCCATTTTTTTGAGTCGCTTTATCAGCAGCTTTGTTTGTGTCGCTTTTCCCGACCCGTCTATCCCCTCAATAACAATAAATTTTCCTTTATATTTGTTTTTCATAATTTAAATAAAATTATCTGTGTTTATCAGTGCCTTTAGTTAGTGTTTTTCTGTGTGCCATTAAAAATTAGACACAGATGAACACTGACTAAAGCGCAGACGAACACTGATTTAATTAAATTGTAAAAGTGTATGAATTAAAATTTTCTAATTTCCAATTTCCCAATTTCTATTTTATCCCACTGCTTCCAAATCCCCCTTCGCCCCGCGAAGAATTTTCTAAATTATCAACTTCCTCAATTTCAACATTTTCAATTCTCTGAACCAGCATCTGGGCAATTTTGGTATTTTTTTCAACGCGATATTCTTGGTCGCCTAAATTTATAATCACTACTCCCACTTCCCCGCGGTAAGTTGAATCAATCACCCCGCCCATAATTTTTAGTCCGTTCATGGAAGCCAGTCCGCTCTTGTCCCAAATCAGTCCAACATAACCCGCCGGAATTTCCATTTTAATTCCCGTCGCGACAACTTTTCGTTCGCCCTGTTTTATGATAGTATCCTTCGCCGCGTACAAATCCATCCCCGCATCGCCCGCGTGCGCGTAACTCGGAATTTTAATTTCCGAATCAGTTTTTTGAATTTTTACTTTTAACATAGTTTTGGTTTAGCATAAAGTCTGCTAACTTTCTAACAATTCCCCCTTTTGGGAAATAGTTAGAGGTGGATTAAAACTTAAATTTTTAATTTTGTAATTTTGTAATTTTTAATGAATTTCTAATTTTTAATTTCAAAAAGAAAAAAACTAAAGATTAGAAAGTTTAAAAATTTGAAATTAAGAATTGATTAAAAATTAAAAATTGGAAATTAAAAATTATAATCAAACCACGATATTAACCAACTTCCCTCTCACAAAAATAAATTTCTTAATCTCTTTTCCTTCAATCCACTTTTTAATTTTCTCGCTTTCCAACACTAATTTTCTAGCTTCCTCTTCAGTAATGTCAGCGCTAACTTTAATTCGGTCTCGCAGCTTGCCATTGATTTGCGCGACCAATTCCACCTCTTCCTCTTTTATCAATTTCGGATCATATTCTGGCCATGACTGCAAATAAATACTTTCTTTATTCCCCAACTTTTCCCACAACTCTTCCGCGATATGCGGCGCGAAAGGACTTAAGAGAATCAAGAATTGTGAATAATGAACTGCGAATAGCGTTTTTTCCTTTTCTAATTCATTTACTAATATCATAAGCTGCGACACCGCAGTGTTGAATTTAAAATTTTCAATATCCTCCGTCACTTTTTTAATTGTTTTATGTAACAGCCGTTCTATTTTAGAATTTTGATATTTGTCATTTGAGATTGATTTAGCATTTGACATTTGGACTTTGACATTTAGATCCCATACTCTTTCTAAAAACCGCTTCATCCCCACCAGTCCATTTGTGTTCCACATCGTCGCCTGCGAGAACGGTCCCATAAACATTTCGTAAAGTCGCAAAGAATCAGCGCCAAATTTCTCCACGATTTCATCGGGATTGATGACATTTCCCCACCGCTTGCTCATTTTTCGCCCGTCCTCTGCCAAGATTAAACCAACATAAAATAATTTACGGAACGGCTCAATGGTAGAAACCACGCCAATGTCATACAAAAACTTGTGCCAAAAACGAGCGTATAATAAATGGCGAGTGGCGTGTTCCGCTCCGCCAACATAAAGATCAACCCCGTTCGGCTTCATCCAATACCTCTCTTTTTCTTTATCAACCAATTCCCGTTTATTTCTAGGATCAAGATATCTTAAATAATACCAACAGCTTCCCGCCCACTGCGGCATTGTGTTTGTCTCCCGTTTCGCCGCCCCGCCACACTTCGGACAGGTGGTATTCACCCATTCTTTAATGTTTGCCAGCGGTGATTCCCCTGTTCCTGTTGGCTCATAGTGTTTTACTTCTGGAAGTTTAACCGGCAATTTATCTTCTGGCACAGCGACCGCGCCGCACTTCTCACAGTGAATAATCGGGATTGGCTCGCCCCAGTATCGCTGTCTTGAAAAAACCCAGTCCCGCATTTTATAATTCACCGCTTTTCCCCCAAAATTATTTTCCTCTAGCCATTTAATAATTTTTTGTTTTGCCTCTTTCGTTTCCAGCCCATTCAAAAAACCAGAATTGACACTGACGCCATTTCCCGTATCCACACTTTGTTCAGGGGTTTTTGTTTTGTCTATTAATCCCGAATTTATATTTATCCCATCGCCGGTAAAACATAGAATGTCATGATAAAATTCACAATTCCATAACATCTCCCATAAATTATAATGAACTTTCATTGGCTCGCAAAATTCTTTACATTTTTTTAAAGCGTCAATCGCATCTTGTTCATTATTAACTTTAATAGTTTTTCCATCGCCATAAATAAAAATTGTTTTAGTGCCAGTAATTTCACACCAAAATTCTTTTTTTAAATGTTCCCTGACAATTTTTTCGTAATTACCTAGATCAGATAATTTCAATTTTACATAAAAGCCACCTTTATTATTGACAGTATAAATAAAATTATTTTCTTCTAATTCTTTTTTTACATCACCGTCAAAAGAACCCTGCATGAAAAAACTTTTTAACTCATTTTTAGGAACAACAACTCGCTTGATGTTAATTTTATATTTCTTCGCAAATTCAAAATCCCGTTCATCATGCGCCGGAACCGCCATAATTGCTCCCGTGCCGTAACCCGCCAAAACATAATCAGCCGCCCAAATCGGAATTTCTTCATTGTTAACCGGATTGATCGCTTTAATTCCTTTCAGTTCTACCCCTGTCTTTTCTTTCGCCAAATCAGTTCTGTCTAAATCCGATTTCTTTTTTGATTTTGCAATATACTTTTCTACTTCGTCCCAATTTTTAATTTCCAATTTCCAGTCTTCTAACAATTTATGTTCCGGAGCAACAACCATATAAGTACAGCCGAAAAGCGTGTCAGGCCTTGTAGTAAATACTTCAATAAATTTTGAGTTTGGACTTTGGACTTTGGACTTTGGACTTTGAGCTTTGAACTTAACTATTGCTCCCCCCGACTTCCCAATCCAATTTCTCTGCTGTTCAATGATTGACTCGTCCCAGTCAAGAAATTTCAAATCTTCCAACAACCGATCCGCATAGGCGGTCATTTTCAAAACCCATTGCCGCATCGGTCGTTTCTCCACCTCGCTGCCGCAACGTTCGCATTTGCCATTCTCTAAGTCTTCATTCGCCAAACCAGTCTGGCATTTCGGACACCAGTTAATCGATTCGTAAGATTGGTAAGCCAGCCCCTTCTCAAACATTTTTAAAAATACCCATTGTGTCCAGCGGTAATATTCCGGATCGGTGGTGTTGATTTCCCGTTCCCAATCGTAAGTAAAACCAATTCTTCCCAGCTGCTCTTTAAATTTTTTAATATTTTCTTCCACCGCTGCCCGCGGGTGAATTTTATTTTTAATGGCGTAGTTCTCCGCCGGCAAACCAAAAGCGTCCCATCCCATCGGATGAAGAACATTATATCCCTGCATCGCTTTCATTCGCGCTATTATGTCCGTAGCAATATATCCTTTAGGGTGTCCGATGTGAAGTCCCGCTCCCGAAGGATAAGGAAACATATCCAAGACATAAAATTTCTTTTTTTTCTCATTCTTTTCTATCTGATAGAGCTTCTCTTCCCGCCATTTTTTCTGCCATTTGGATTCTATTTTTTTGTGATTATAATTACTCATAGTAATATCATTCTAAATTAAACTCATAATTTCAAGAACAATTTAATTACAAAACTGGAAATTAAAAGTTTAAATTTTATCTAATATGTTTTCGCTCTTTATACTTCATCGCCTTTTCTAAAACTTTTTTCTTAACAATATTCACTTTTTTGAAGGGCAAATCAAAATCGTTTTCCACCAGTCCTAATTCAAAATAGTATCTCAAAGTTCCTAGCAATCCCCATCTCTCCAGCTTGCGAGAGGAAGTAATCACTTTTTTTTCAAGAAGATATTCAGTCTTTCCAAGTAAGTTAAGATCCCGGCTTAATTGAACATCTTCCAATAAACCGCTTTTAAAACCACCGACCTTTTCAAACTTATCTTTCAAGACACAAGTATTGAAACCGGGAAGGGTAGCCAATCCAATTTGGGAACGCATTATCAGATATGCGTTAGTCACCTCCTCGGCAAAAATCAATTTTGGCGATTGTTTAGAAAATTTAAAACTCGTAGAAAGTCCCACTAGGTGAGGAGTTTTTTCAAACTTTTTGTAAATAAACTCAAGATAATCCGGCAGGATTTCCGTATCAGAATCAATAAAAACCAATTTTCTTCCTCTGGCAACCGCCGCGCCAGAATTTCTGGCAATTGCCACATCCCTCTTTGGAGAAACAACAATTTTATCGGCGTATCTCTTGGCAATCTCAACTGTTTTATCAGTACTCTTGCAATCGGCGACTATTAACTCGCGCTTCAAACTTGTCTTTTGATTTTTAACAGATCTTAGAGTTGCCTCAATATATTTTTCTTCATTGTAAGCGGGAACAATAACTGAAATATCCATAAATAATCTTTTAGATTCTAGCGATTTTTTAAAATTCTTCTCTCGCGAGAAAATTGAAAACGCGCCAGAGATTAAAAAATCAACGGATTAAATTCGCTAATTTGTCAATTCTAGGAATTACGCGTTTGATTAAATCTTGTTTTAATTATCAGTGTTTATCAGTGTCCGAAGGTCTGTGTTTATCAGTGTGCTATTATTAAATTAGACGCTGATAAACACCAACTAAAGCGCTGATAAACACAGATTGAAACGTGTAAGTCCTATTGTTAATTCGTTAATAAATAATTCACCAATCATTTTATCCGCTAAATCCCAAACAGCTCAGCAGCATTCTGGCTTGTTTGTTTTTCAATTTCATTAAATCCTATTTTTTTAATTTCCGCGATTTTTTCCGCGGTATATTTGACAAACAGTGGCTCATTTCGCCGACCTCTTTTTGGAACAGGAGTCAAATAAGGACAGTCGGTTTCAATAAGAATTTTATTAAGCGGAATGTTTTCTATCGCTTTGTAAATTTCAGATTCTTCAGCTAATTTAGTTTTACCGTAAGTAATAATTCCCGTAAAGCCAAGATGAAAACCGAGTTCTAAAAACTTTTCCGCCGTTTCCCAATCAGCGTTAAAACAATGGATTACTCCCCGCCAATTTGAAGTTTTGCGTTTTTTTAGGACATTCAATAAGTCACCGCAGGCATCTCGGCAATGAATGATAACTGGCATTTGACGATCTTCCGCCAATTCCAATTGCAGTTTAAATGCCTCAATCTGTTTTTCCCGAGGAGACGAATTTCTAAAATAGTCCAAGCCAATCTCGCCGACAGCAATCACTTTACAATGTTTTGTAAGTTCTTTTATTTTTATCAAGTTACATTCATTAATTGTATCAGCGTCATGCGGATGAACTCCGACCGCGGCAAAAATATTTTTGTATTTCAAAGCCAATTCATAGGATTCTCGGCTTGACTTTAAATCACAGCCAACATTGATTATCTTTTCCCCGCCACCATCAAAAAACCGCCTGATAACTTCTTCCCGGTCATTATCAAATTCTTCAAAGTTTAGATGCGCGTGAGTGTCAATCATAAAAAGTTTTTGTTTTTTATTATCTCCTCCTCTGTATTATTCTACCACTTTTCTGCATAAAGTTTAAGGCAGATAATTTTGCAGGCTTTACTGCCTTAAATTCTATTCCAAAACGCAGTATTTTAGAAAAAATCTTACAGAATGCCTCACAAGGAATAGAATAGTTAAGTTTCTTTCTTAATTTATTATTGATGAGATGATATGTTTTGTCAATGTTCTTTTGAAACTGATATCTTGGATTAACCATTATACCAAATAAATATCCTTGTGATGTTGCACTTGGGAGTAGAATGTAGGGTGTTAGGATTGACAAACTTTATGAATGTGTTAGAGTGTCCTATTGCTCTTTCTTTGGAAAAACATCTCATTATCTCCCGGCGGGCAAGTGTTATCAATAAAATATTTTATTGATAACAGCTGTCCGCCTTAGGGAAAATCCCATACTCCAGAAGGGATAGAGGTGAACATAAATGAAAACAAAAGCAAAAGCCAGATTAAGAACCTTGGTAAGAAAAACCAACGAAAGAAACTCCATTGGTTACGTTCTCGCAAGGAAAGATATTCAGATAACAGTAGTAACTGTTAAGGGAAAGAATATCTTAGAGGCAGTTTCAAATGGCAGGGTATCATTCCGCGCCATGAGAAAAGGTATAGAAGGAAAAAGACCTTCTATTATCATTGCAAGGACATCTTTCAAAAAGCCTAGATATACAATCTGGGCAAAAGATCGCGAGATTCTGAGAAGACTTAGAAATAAGCTTAATAAGAAAGAGTATAACAGCAGACATTTTCTTACTAAGCTTGGCAGCCACAAGGGAAAAGGATATAATTGGGGATTTAGTAGAGATCAAGAAGGAGAATTTCTTATAAAATCCCCAAATAGAGGCGGAGGGACAAGTCTCTCTCCTAAAGAAGTAAAAAAAACAATTACTGAGATTTTAGGAGAGAGAAATATAACTATCCGCCAACTGCCAAGCCAAGCGGATAAATTAAGGAAAAAAGAGACAACTTTCAGCAAGGAATAAAGTCTGGTTTTTCCTTCTTTTTTTATCTAAAAATTTCCCAACCGCAAAAACTGTGTTAAAATAAAATTGAAGATAAAATTTCACAGATTATAAAATAAAAACAAAAGTATGGAATTCATTAAAAAACATTCAAGTTTTATCGCCGCGTTTTTGCTAGTGGTAATGTTTATTCTTGCTGTCACTAGCGCCGCTGGCGATTCAGCGATTGTGGACGAGGTGGCGCACATTCCGGCCGGGTATTCTTATCTAAAATTTCAAGACTATCGTTTGAATCCCGAACATCCGCCGCTGATTAAAGCGATGGCCGCTGTTCCTTTAGTTTTTATGAATTTAAAATTCCCCCTTGACCATCCCGCTTGGACAACCGAGCCAAACGGCCAGTGGGAAACCGGCTGGCAATTTATTTATCATATCGACAATAACGCCGACAAAATAATTTTCGCTTCGCGGATTCCGGAAATTCTCCTAATGCTTCTGCTGGGATTTTATCTTTATAAATGGACAGCGGAACTTTATAACCGAAAAGCCGCGCTCCTAGCTTTATTTTTATACGCTTTTTCTCCCACCATTATCGCTCACAGTCGTTTCGTGGCCACCGACCTCGGCGTTACGGTTTTTATTTTTATCGCCCTTTATTATTTCATCAGGTTTATTAAAAAACCCAACCGCAAAAATTTAGTAATCGCCGGAATAACATTGGGTCTCGCCGAACTGGCAAAATACTCCGCTATTCTCTTACTTCCTTTTTTCGGTATTGTTACTCTGATCGCTATTTTTACTAAGAATATTTCCTCTCCCTTAGAAAAGCCAGAAAAAAATATTTCCCTCTCGGGAGAAACTAAAGATGAGTTGCAAAATTCCTATAGTAATACGCCCCCAATTTCCTCTCAAGAGAAAAAGTATTTCCAATCCTTTACTCAGAGAGGAATAAATCGCCTCAAACTCGGCGGATTTTATCTCGGGTCGCTTTTTCTTATTTTTATTATCGCTTATTTGCTGGTGGGCGCGTCTTATCAAGCGATTATGGTCAATTACCCGATTGAAAAACAACACCAGCTTATCAGCGCTTCCCTTCCTCCTACAATAGAATTATTTAATCAAAAATTTAATCTTAGTATTCTTCATCAGGCCGCTGATAATCAAATCTTGCGGCCTTACTCGCAATACTTTCTGGGATTAGCGATGGTAATGTCCCATGTAGAAGGCGGACACACCACTTTTTTGATGGGCGACTTTTCCAATCAGGGTTGGTGGTATTATTTTCCCGTCGCTTTCCTAATTAAAATCCCGCTAGCATTGCACATCTTGATTTTGATTACTTTAACTTTCTTCTTTTATAAACTTTTAATTCCTTTTTTGAGAAGAGTAAAAAGCATGT
>Ga0190315_1001246_pt1 | contig 10602 bp, 9 predicted proteins | sample 48701101_MG_FD_161673 | JGI IMG/M metagenome (GOLD analysis project Ga0190315, IMG submission 161673) | Hydrothermal vent sediment bacterial communities from Southern Trench, Guaymas Basin, Mexico - 4870-11-0-1_MG | ecosystem: Environmental > Aquatic > Marine > Hydrothermal vents > Sediment ...
AAAGGCCAATGCCGGGGAGCATGTCAAACTGCACCAGGTCGAACGGGAGGTTATTGGCATTGATCATTGTGAAGTCAGCGCCATGTTGCTGACCCGCTGGAAATTTCCGCCAAAAATTGTCCAGCCCATTGCCGGACATCATCGACAGGAGGTTTTGGCGGGGGACAGCCAGAAGGATGCGGTGTTGTTGCGCATAGCCAATGTTATCGCCCAGGAATTTGGGCTGGGTAAGGATGGAAATTCTAGGCCTAATCCCCTGCGTCCCGGTGACCTGGAATTTATCGGGGCTGGCGAAGAAGATTTGCTGGCAATAAAAACCAGCCTGGAGGAAAAACAGGGTGATATCGAGGCATTCTTTGCGGCGCTTGGTTGATAATCGGAACAAGAAAATTAAGGTTTGGCCAGTGGCTTCAGCTTTTTTCCCCGGCCATTTGCTTAGCGACAAAACCTGACCGCTCAATTCAGACATTACTCAGAATGGGTTGTTGAGGATGGAAAAGCGGGAGTTGCATCAGAAAATTTATGCCAAGATAGAAGAACTTCCCACCCTGCCGGTGGTACTCATCAAGCTTTTAAGCCTGATAGATGATCCCAGGAGCAATGCAACCAGTGTCACTGAGTTGATCTCCCGTGATCCCTCCCTGACCGCCAAACTGCTCAAGGTAGCCAATTCGGCCTACTACGGCTTTCCTACAAAAATATCTGATCTTAAACATGCTGTAGCCCTGATGGGATTCAATATGGTGAAATCGTTGGCAGTTTCCATCGGCATCATTAAAATTTTCCCCCGAGGGAAACAGTCAGAGTATTTTTCCGCTCCTGGATTGTGGCTGCACAGCCTGTTGGTGGCCACCGCTATTCAGGAATTGGGACGGTGCTTCTGCCCCCGGGATGAAGATCTTAATCATCTCTTTGTTGTCGGCCTCCTGCATGACTTGGGCAAACTGGTTTTTGACCAGTTTTTTCCTGAATTATTTACCGAAGTGCTGGAAAAAGCCAACGCCGGAGAGCACATTAAGTTGCATCAGGTCGAACGGGAGATTATCGGCATTGATCATTGCGAAATCAGCGCTATGCTGCTGACCCGCTGGAAATTTCCGCCAAAAATTGTCCAGCCCATTGCCTGGCATCATCGGCAGGAGGTTTTGACGGGGGATAGTCAAAAGGATACGGTATTGTTGCGGATTGCTAATATTGTTGCCCAGGAACTGGGGTTGGGAAAAGACGGTAATGCCATGGCCAATCCCCTTCGTCCCGGTGATCTGGAGAATATCGGCGCCGGCGAAGAGGGTTTGCTGGCAATAAAAACCAGCCTGCAGGAAAAACAGGGTGAAATTGAATCCTTTTTTGCCGCCCTGGGATAAGGTTTGAATGGGGAAAACGGTACAAGGTCTTGACGTAGAGCGTCCATTTTCGAAAATTTAATATAAGAAAAAGCCTAAAGTATAGTGGTTTTGTATGAGATTTTTACCTTGACAAGGGGTTTATATTTTGTAAGGTATGCAAATAAAACTATATTCTGTATCCGCTTTTTTGAAAGTTGCACGATAATGAGAAGGAGTGAACATGGATGATTACAGTGAAAATGGCATTGGTGCTCTGCGGCTAACCCGCCGGTCTTTTATCAAAGGCTGCACAATGGCTGCTGCCGCTCTCGGGCTGTCGGAGAGCATGATTCCCCGGTTGGTATCCGCGGCTACTTCGCCCCAGCGGCCCCCGGTTGTCTGGCTTCATTTCCAGGAATGTACCGGATGTTCTGAAAGTTTGCTTCGTGCTTCTCATCCTGATCTTGGCAGATTGATTTTTGATCTGATTTCGTTGGATTACCATGAAACAGTCATGGCTGCCGCCGGTTATCAGGCTGAAGAAAATCTTAAAAACACCATTGATAAGTATGACGGCAAGTTCCTCTGTGTGGTCGAGGGGGCCATTCCAACCAAGGACGGTGGTGTTTACTGTAAAATTGGCGGCCGGACGGCAATGGATATCCTGGCCGAAGTTGCCCCCCGCTCCGCTGCGGTGATTGCTATCGGCAGCTGTGCATCTTTTGGCGGGATTCAGGCTGCGGCCCCCAATCCTACCGGCGCCGTCGGAGTTCGGGATCTGGTTCATGGCAAGCCGATTATCAATATCCCCGGTTGTCCGCCCAATCCCATCTCGTTTTTAGGGACGGTTCTTCATTACCTGACCTGGAAAAAGCTGCCGGTTACCGACAACCTGGGGCGGCCGCTGTTTGCTTACGGGCGCAAGATTCATGATCATTGTGAACGGCGCGCCCATTTTGATGAAGGCCGTTTCGTTGAACAATTTGGTGACGAAGGACATAGACAGGGTTATTGTTTGTATAAGGTCGGCTGCAAAGGTCCGGCAACCTTCAGTAATTGTCCGGCGGTCAGATTTAATGATGTTGATCAATGGCCGGTCAGTGCCGGTCATGGTTGCTGTGGCTGCACGGAGCCGGGTTTTTGGGATACCATGACTCCTTTTGAAGAGCGGCTGCCGGAAGTCACAATACCACTTGGCCAGGGAACGGTTAGTACGGCTGCTTCGGTTGGGCGTACGGTTATGGCCGTGACCGCAGGTGCCATTGGAGTCCATGCGGCTGCCGGAGTGGTCCGAAGAGTGACCAAGGGGACAGCTAAGAAAGATGAAATTCGGGAAGAATAGGTGGCGGTTGCAGACCTCTAATGCTTGATTTTGTTGTGGAATGAAGGAGAACCAGATGGCGAGAAAGATTATTGTTGATCCTATTACCCGTATCGAGGGCCACTTGCGGATTGATGTCGAAGTTGCCGACAACGCGATAACCAAGGCCTGGTCATCGGCCCAGATGTGGCGGGGAATCGAGGTGATCCTGAAAGGGCGTGACCCTCGTGATGCCTGGATGTTTACCCAGCGTATATGTGGGGTTTGTACGACGGTGCATGCCATTGCCTCGGTCCGGGCGGTGGAGAACGCCCTTAAACTGGAAGTGCCGCTTAACGCCCAGTATGTGCGTAACATGATGGTCGCTCTCCATGCTTTTCATGATCATATTGTTCATTTTTATGTGCTTTCAGCTTTGGACTGGGTGGATGTGGTCTCAGCCCTTAAAGCAGATCCGGTAAAAACCGCCAGCCTGGCTCAGAGCTTATCTGATTGGCCGGGGAACAGTGCCAAGCGTTTTAAAGCGGTTAAAGAAAAGGTTAAAAGTTTGGTTGATAGTGGTCAACTGGGGCCTTTTGCCAACGCATACTGGGGACATCCGGCGATGGTTCTGCCTCCGGAAGCCAACCTGATGGCGGTCTCCCACTACCTTGAAGCCCTTGATTACCAGCGTAAAGCTGATCAGGCCATTGCTATTCTCGGTGGTAAGAATCCTCACATCCAGAACCTCGCTGTTGGTGGGGTGACGACGGCCATCAATCCCAATCGTGATGTTGCTCTCAACATGGATAAACTGTATTGGATTAAACAATTAACTGAAGAGGTACAGTCATTCATCAAGCAGGTTTATCTTCCCGACGTTATTGCCATTGGCGCCCTGAACAAGGAATGGCTCAGCTATGGTGAGGGGGTGACCAATTACCTGGCGGTACCTGATATGCCGTTGGATAGCGCCGGTACTACTTTCGACCTTCCCGGCGGTACCATTTTTAATGCTGATCTCGGTTCATTAAAGGAGTTTACCAGTTTTAAAGATGAGTATTTTCGGGACAACATTAAAGAGCATGTTGCCCGTTCGTGGTATCAGGGAGATAGGGATCGTCATCCTTTTGATGGTGAGACTATCCCCAGCTATAGTGACTTTGATCCTGACGGCAAGTATTCCTGGTCTAAAGCCCCACGATTTAATGATCTTCCCATGCAGGTGGGACCGTTGGCCCAGGTGCTGGTGGGATATGCCAAGGGGGATGAACGCATCAAAGGCTATGTTGATGATGCTTTGGCACGAGTCAGTTCGCTGGCCGGTGTTAGGGTAGGGCCGAGCGTCCTTCATTCGACTCTCGGGCGCCATTTAGCCCGAGCGATCAGGACAGCAGTTTTGTCGGATTACGCCCTGAAACACTGGCAACTGCTAGTGGATAATATTGATCGTGGCGATCTTGCCATCATGTACCAGCCTACCTTCCCGGCGGGAGAACAACAGGGTTTCGGTTTCCATGAAGCCCCCCGGGGGGCGTTGTCCCACTGGATTGTTATTGAGAATGGCCATATTAAAAATTATCAGTGCGTGGTTCCCTCTACCTGGAATGCCGGACCACGGGATGTACATGATGCACCCGGTCCCTATGAGGCATCCCTGGTGGGTAATCCCATTGCTGACCACGAAAAACCTTTAGAGGTTTTGAGAACAGTTCATTCCTTTGATCCCTGTATTGCCTGTGCGGTGCATCTTCTGCGTCCGGAGGGAGGCGAATTAAGTACCGTCAGAGCCCTGTAGGAGATAACTATGCGTTATGAATTTGAAAAATATCGGGCGTTTGGGGCATTATACCGGATTACCCACTGGGTATTTGCCGGATCCTGCATTGTTTTACTGTTTACCGGCTATTATATCTATGAGCCATGGTTTACTACCATGCTTGAAATTGGCTATGATGATTTCACCGTAGCCAATGTGCGTTTTATGCACTTTGTGGCGGCATACGCTTTTATGGGTGCGGTAATCGCCAGATTTTATCTCTGGTTTTTCGGCAATAAACAGGAGCGGATTACCGATGCGTTGCCGGTGACTAAACGCAACATTAAAAACTTTTGGGGTGCAATTCTTAACTATCTCTATATCAAGTTCCATGTGCCCCGGCTTGGACATAATGCTTTGGCCGGCACAACTTATCTGGTCACCTTTCTTCTCAGTATGGTGATGATTTTTTCTGGTTTTTATCTCCTTTTTCCTGAATCGGTACAGCTACAGGCCTGGGGAGGAGCCATCTTCGGGAGCCAGCAAACCGCCCGCTTTGTGCACTTTATCCTTATGTTTTATTTTATCTTTTTTGCCATGGTGCATATTTATATCGCCATCTGGAATGATGTGATGTTTGGCGAGGGGGTGGTGTCGGCAATTATCTCCGGCAGCAAGTTCCTCCACCTTAAGCGGCCGAAAGTTGATTAATGGCCGAAGCGGCAGTCAGGTTGACGGTTCAGGGAACCGTTCAGGGAGTTGGCTTTCGCCCTTATGTCTACCGGTTGGCGGAGCAGTATAATCTCTGTGGGACCATAGCCAATACCTCTGTCGGGGTTGTAATCCGGGTGCAGGGCGCAGCCTTCCGGATTGAATCTTTTCTGGCAGCCTTGCCAAGGGGATGTCCCCCCCTTGTTTCCATCAGCACCATGAAGTGCGAGGTGGACGAGAAGCCGGTACCCGCTGCCGGCTTTACTATTTTACCCAGCGTCCATGAAGAAACTGTCCAGGCCCTGTTTCCTCCCGATATTGCCCTTTGCGCTGACTGTCGGCGTGAGCTGCATGATCCAGCGGACCATCGTTATCACTATCCCTTTATAAATTGCACTAACTGCGGCCCCCGATTTACCATTGTTCATGCGCTCCCCTATGATCGCTGCCGTACTTCCATGGCTGATTTTAGTTTATGTCCAGCTTGTGCTGATGAATATAAAGATCCATTAAATAGGCGTTTCCATGCCGAACCGGTTGCCTGCCCGACCTGTGGCCCCCAGCTTTCCTGGCTGAACGAAGCAGGGTGTTCCTGTCCGCTTGTTGATCCTTTGGAAATGGCCGCCACAGTCCTGAAAGCCGGAAAAATCATAGCTATCAAGGGGTTGGGAGGATTTCACTTGGCGGTTGATGCCATGTCTTCCCCGGCGGTCAGTCGGCTGCGGGATCGTAAGCATCGTCCGCATAAGCCGCTGGCAGTGATGGCTCGGGATCTGGATGCCATTCGCCATTACTGTCGGTTATCACCAGCGGCTGAGATGGAGCTGGCCGGTCCAACGGCACCGATTGTCCTGCTGGAACGTCTGCCGCAAAGTACATTGGCTCCGGAAATTGCTCCGGGAATTGCCGATGTAGGGATGATGCTTCCTTATACTCCACTCCACGAACTGTTGTTTTCCCATGACGATGCCCCGGTGCTTCTGGTGATGACCAGTGGCAATTTGAGCGATGAACCCATCTGCGGGACTATTGAGGAAGCTGTCGACCGTCTTGGTGGCCTGGCGGATGGCTTTCTGGTCCACAACCGGGAGATTGTCATGGCCGTCGATGATTCAGTGGGGCTCTGTGTTGCCAATCAGTTTCACTTGCTTCGCCGATCCCGTGGATATGTACCGGCACCACTATCTCTGCCTTCTTCGCTGCAGTCTGTGCTGGCAGTGGGTGCGGAACTGAAATCCACTTTTTGTCTGGTCCGTGGCCGGCAGGCGGTACTGAGCCAGCATTTGGGAGATCTTGAAGATCCGAGGACCGAGAGCTTTTTTCGATCTTGCTACGCTCATTTCAAGAATTTGCTGCAATTTGAACCCCGGTTGGTGGCCTGTGATCTCCATCCCGATTATCGCTCAACCCGTTTTGCCCAGAGCCTCGGGTTGCCGGTGATCCAGATTCAGCATCACCATGCCCATGCGGTGGCAGTTATGGCTGAGCACGGGCTGGATGCTCCGGTCCTTGCCGTTATTCTGGATGGTACAGGTTATCATCCCGATGGGACGATCTGGGGTGGTGAAGTGTTGATGGTGACGTTTGAATCGTATAAACGGCTCGGACATCTGGAGCCGGTTTTCCTTCCCGGAGGTGATCGCGCCGCTTGGGAGCCATGGCGAATGGCTGCCGCGCTCCTGTATGGACAACATGGTGAATGCTATGAAGAGCATGGCGGCTGGCTGCCTCCCGGTTGGGAAAAGATTGATCCACAACATCGCCGGCTTATTACGAAGATGATGATGCAGGAAATTAATAGCCCACTTACCAGCAGTTGTGGTAGGCTGTTTGATGGGGTCGCGGCATTGACCGGAGTGCGGCACTATGTCACCTATGAAGGGCAGGCAGCCATGGAACTCGAGAGTCTGGCCCGCTGTGCGGGAAAGGGGATTCCCGGTGTTGGTATAGACGGTTGTTATCCGGTTTCTTTATCTGCCCGCCCTACAGGCCTTGTCGTGCAACTCGAAGGGTTGCTGGCGGGTCTTTGTGAAGACGGTAGAAAAGGGGTTTCCGCAGCCGACATTGCCTGGGAATTTCATGATTGGCTTGTTCGATCGTTGGTTGAAAATATTACCCTGGCAGCGGCTGAAACCGGTATTGACAACGTGGTTTTTAGCGGTGGCTGCCTGCAGAATGGCCTGTTGATGGAAGGGTTTTCTACCCGATGCCGGGCAGTGGGTTTGACGCCCTACTTTCCGCTTCAAGTCCCTGCCAATGACGGAGGAGTTTCCCTGGGTCAGGCGGTGATTGCCGGAACCAGGTCTGCCGCAAATTTATCTTGTGTTTAATGAAGAGGCATTCGTCCGGCGCCCAAAACCGCCTGTCTGTCGGCAGACACGGCAGTGAGCCAAGTCCGAACATTTTGGATACTTATTCAGAAGCTATCAATGAAGGTGTATTATGTGTCTAGCTATTCCCATGCAGGTTATAGAGGTCCGCGGGACAACCGGCGATGCCTTGCAGCCACCGCTGGCCCTTGTTGCAGCTGAAGGCGTGCAGCAGGAGGTCAGGCTTGATATTGTTGACCGTATGCCGGCGGTAGGTGACTACGTGATTGTGCATGCCGGATTTGCTCTTCACAGCCTTGATGAACAACAGGCCCGGGAAAATCTTGTCTTGCTGGAAGCTCTTGCTGCTGGTAGCGATGAAATACGTTGATGAATACCGGGATCAGGCCCTGGTACGGTCTCTGGCATCCCGGATGGCTAAACAGATAGACCGCCCGCTTCGGTTCATGGAAGTATGTGGTACCCACACCATGAACATTTTCCGTTTTGGCCTTCGATCACTCTTTCCGACCTCGCTTCAAGTAGTTTCCGGTCCGGGATGTCCGGTGTGTGTGACGGCAGCCGCTGATATTGATGCCTGCATTGCTGCTGCTGAATGCCAAAATGTTATTACGGCCACCTTTGGTGATCTTGTGCGGGTTCCCGGCAGTCGTGGATCATTGGCCGAATCCCGGGCACGGGGCGCACGGGTGGAAATTATTTATTCGCCGATTGATGCTCTTGAACTGGCCCGTGAAAATCCCGATAAACTGGTGGTTTTTCTTGGTATTGGTTTTGAAACGACGGTGCCGACGGTGGCCGCAGCCATTGCACAGGCGGCGACGTTGAAGCTTGAAAACTTCTGCGTTTTATCTCTTCACAAGGTGATGCCGCCGATTTTTGCCCGGTTATTAGATGGTGAGCACCAGCTTGATGGACTTCTTTGCCCCGGCCATGTGGCAACGATTGTCGGCCGGAAGGCATTTGAGCCGGTGGCGGCCGATTATAATCTGCCTTGTGTCATCAGTGGTTTTGAACCGGTGGATATCATGCAGGCACTGGTGCAGTTAACACAATTGGTTGTCCGTCAAGAGGCGAAGGTAGTCAACGCCTATCCCCGGGCGGTAGCCGAACATGGTAATATATCAGCCTGGCAGGTAGTAAATAAGGTTTTTCAGCCGGTTGATGCTGATTGGCGGGGAATGGGTACGGTAAAAAACAGTGGTTTGGCAATTCGGGATGCCTATGCCCATTTCGATGCCAGCCAACGCCTTGATCTTGAGGTTGAAACATTTCACCTGCCGCCGTCCGGCTGTCGTTGTGGTGATGTTATCTGCGGTCGCTGCCAGCCGCTTGATTGCGCTCATTTTGGTGATAGTTGTACGCCACAGAATCCTCTGGGACCTTGCATGGTTTCCTCAGAGGGGAGCTGTGCCGCTTATTATCGCTATGGCGAACATTGAAGGAGTCGTAGCAGTATGTACGAGGAATGAAAAATATGGACTGTATTACTCTCGATCATGGAAGTGGTGGTCTTGCTGCCCGTGAATTGGTTCAGGAGGTATTCCTCTCCCGGCTTAACAATCCCTTGCTGGCCCCTTTGGAAGATAGCGCGGTTTTGCCTGTTGCCGCCGGGAGGCTGGCATTTACCACCGATTCTTATGTTGTTGATCCACTCTTTTTCCCCGGGGGGGATATTGGCGCTCTGGCAATCAACGGAACGGTCAATGATCTTGCCATGCGGGGGGCAACACCGTTGGGCCTGAGCTTGGGGTTGATCATTGAAGAAGGCCTGCCGCTTGCGGTTCTTGAACGGGTTGCTGATTCCCTGGCTACGGCAGCCAAAAAAGCTGGGGTGATGGTGGTGACCGGGGATACCAAGGTAGTTCCCCGGGGGGCGGCAGACAAGTTGTTTATTAATACTGCCGGGGTCGGGTCGATTGCTACCGGCATTGAAATCAGCCCTCTGCAGGTGCAGGTTGGTGATGGCATTATTTTGTCGGGGACCATGGCTGATCATGGAATAACAGTGCTGGCTGAGCGGGAAAATTTGGGTTTCAGTGACCGGCTTCAGAGTGATACTGCTGCCCTTAATCGCCTGGTGCTCAGTTTGCTTGACTGTTTCCCCGCTGATATCCATGCGCTACGGGATCCGACCCGGGGAGGGGTGGCTACAACATTGTGTGAGATAGCCCTGGCGGCCGGGACCTCTATGGAAATCAAGGAGGAGGATATTCCCCTCGATCGGACAGTCTCTACTGTCTGTGAAATATTAGGTATCGATCCCTTTTTTCTTGCCAACGAGGGAAAATGTTTGCTGTTTGTCGCTCCGGCGGTTGAAGCCGCAGTGCTGGCTGAACTGTATCGTCATCCCGAAGGAGAGCGGGCGAAACTCATTGGCCGGGTGACTGGTCATGATGCGGGGAGAGTTGTCCTCCATACTGTGGTTGGCGGCCAGCGCCTTATGACCCCATTGACGGGTGATCCTCTGCCGCGCATATGCTGAGAAGCAGTGATGTTTTGAGCTTGATCCGAGGCGTCCGCATGAATCACCAATGGGGGACAGTTTTGAAAACTGTCCCCACCCAGGCGGCTAACGCGGGCCTAACGCCCGTAACTCAAATTAAGGTATCAGGATGTTCCGGCATGGCTTTCGCTCATTCTCGCGGCACATCGTGTGCCGCGAATCACCGTCGTGGTGATTCGTTCGGCACCCAATGCTGCTCTATGAGCCAAGCCCGGACATTTATGCTAATTGCTTCATAAAAATGAAATATGGATATAAATGGGGTGAATAATATCAATACGTTACAGTCAGTTACCCAAAAGCGTGAAAAAATTGGCGTTTTAGGGGTTGGCAACTTGCTTTTGAGTGATGAAGGGGTGGGTGTCCACCTGATTCGCTACCTTGAACAGCATTATATTATGCCTGCCGAGGTTGAGCTTTATGATGGTGGTACTGCCGGTTTGTATCTTTCCACTTTTGTCGAGACCTGTCGGGTGTTGATAGTTGTTGACGCCCTGGCGATTGTGGCGCAGCCAGGGACAATCAGGATCTATTACGATGATGAAGTAAAAGCCGGTCTGCTCCAGACAAATTTATCACCGCACCAGGTGGGTTTTCTCGAAACCATTGAATTATGCCGTTTGCAGGACCGGGAGCCGGAACAGTTAGTGGTGATTGGCATTTGCCCGGCA
>Ga0190315_1001250_pt1 | contig 10547 bp, 4 predicted proteins | sample 48701101_MG_FD_161673 | JGI IMG/M metagenome (GOLD analysis project Ga0190315, IMG submission 161673) | Hydrothermal vent sediment bacterial communities from Southern Trench, Guaymas Basin, Mexico - 4870-11-0-1_MG | ecosystem: Environmental > Aquatic > Marine > Hydrothermal vents > Sediment ...
TAATTCATCTCGTTCCTCAAAAGATAGCTGTACAATATATTTTTTAGCCATTATATTTATCTCCAGAAATTTTTTTATATTTAACCTTTTTTTACCCATCAAAACAACCTTGACAGTGTACTAGGTAAGCAATATAGCATCAAAGCGTGCGTTATTTTTTCAAGTTAACGTCAATAAATTCAATCAGTTGTTCAAACTGATATTGTGCAATCCATTGTTCAACTTTTGAAACGAAAGGGCCCAAGGCGTGTTGTTCTGATATGTTTTTGATGAATGCTCGGATACCCGTAATGTTCCCTATTTCTGCTAATGCCAATAATTTTAGCAATTCTTCTCGTGCTGGCAGGATCAATGGCAATGCTTCAGATGATATCGCGTGTTGTTGAGTGGCCTCTTTTTCTTGATAAATCCATTCTAATCCTAAATAAGTTTGCAATAATTGTAAGAGTCGCTTCATTTGAATTGGCTTACTGAGAAACTCATCACAACCTGCTGCTAAAATATCTTGGCGCGTTTTGGGAAAAACGGTTGCTGAAACGGCAATGACAGTCAGGTTTTTCCAATCGGGCATTGTGCGAATTTGGCGAACCACTTCAAAACCGTCTAATTCTGGTATGACTAAATCTAATAACATCAAATCCGGCTGCCATTCGACGGTTTTGTCTAACGCTTCACGCCCATTGACTGCCTCTGTAATATTAAATCCCAATGGTAACAATAAATCTTTTAACACTTCCCGATTTGCCGTGTTATCATCCACAATTAAAATTTTACGTTGATCACCACGATAAGCGGTAATCGCCCTTTTTTCGGTTTGAATGGGTTCAGAAATGATTGCAATCGTAGGCAATACCAATTCAAACCAAAAAGTACTGCCTTCACCCACTGTGCTATTGACATACAATTCGCTGCTCATAAGGCGAACCAGTTTTTGGCTAATGGATAAACCTAAACCGGTGCCTTGTCTTTTAAAATGTTGACTACCCACTTGGTGGAAGGGTTGAAATATCTCTTCTAGTTGTTCGGCGGGAATGCCCATGCCGCTGTCTTCGACTTGGAAATGAATAGAGTACAAGGGATGAGTTTCTTCTCTGAATGGGTTTTCAGCATTGGTTTCCGCCATGAAAAAACCATTATCAATACACTGACAGTTGCTTTGTGTCGGAAATCCCTCTCTCTTTTCCGATACATCAAAAAGGCTACTCTCAATTGTAAATCTCACCTGCCCTTGTTCGGTAAATTTGATCGCATTGCTGAGTAAGTTCAACAAAATTTGGCGTAAGCGTTTTTCATCACCTTTCACGCTGAGTGGTAAATCAGGTGAGCCTTGATAAATAAAAACAATCTTTTTGGAGGCTGCCCGAATTTCTATCATTTCTACCAGTGTTTGTAAAAAACGGGGGAAATGAAATGCGTTGAGTTCTAATTCAATTTTGCCGGTTTCAACTTTAGACAAATCTAAAATCTCATTAATCATCGTCAGCAGATGTTTGCCACTGCGATGAATCGTTTTAATTTGCTTGCCTCGTTGGTTCATTAAATGGTTATCATGCTGGAAAATTTCTGTATAGCCTAAAATCGCATTCAGTGGTGTACGCAATTCATGGCTCATGTGGGCAAGAAAGGTACTTTTCGCTTCGTTAGCCACTTCTGCTTTTTCTTTTGCCGCCCCCAATGCCTGATTTGTTTCGAGTAATTTATCAGTTCTTTCTACTACCAAGCTTTCAAGGTAACGGTTTTGGACTTCATAGGCTTTGAGTCGCCAACGATAAATACCAATAATGATGCTGAAAAATAAGACGACTATAGCGCTTCTGAACCAAAAAGTTTCCCACCAAGGCGGTAATATAATGATTTCAAGGCGGGTGCCTTGTTGATTCCACAGCTTGTCATTGTTGCTGCCCTTGACGCGAAAGACATAGTGCCCGGCTGGTACTTTGGTATAATAAGCTTGATGTTCCCTACCGATTTGATTCCAATCTTTCTCGAAACCGACTAATTGGTAAGCATATTCATTCTTTTCGGGCTGTAAAAAATTTAAGGCAGCAAATTCAACGGAAAAAAAGGACTGTTGATAAGAAAGCGTGATTGTTTTACTGAGGTTAATATGTTGTTGTAAGGGTGAGTTTTCACCAATCGGCACGGTTTGATTAAAAATTTTGAAATCAGTGATTACGATAGGCGGAATAAAGGGATTATCCTTAATGTGCTCAGGATAAAAAACATTAAAGCCATTAATACCGCCAAAGAAAAATTCGCCACGTTGGCTTTTGTAATAGGCATTGGCATTAAATTCATTGCTTTGCAGCCCATCTAAAATGTCATAATTTCTAAAGGTTTCTGTCTTGGGATTAAAGCGAGACAAACCCCGATTGGTACTGAGCCATAATTGTCCGTTTTTGTCTTCTAAAATCCCATACACCGTATTATTCGGTAAACCGTTTTTTTCGCTGTAATGGGTAAACGTTTCAGTCACGCTATCAAATTTATTAAGCCCACCCCCATAAGTGCCAATCCATAACACGCCGGTTTTATCTTCATAAAGACTGGAAATCTCGTTGTGACTGAGCGTACCCGACTTTTGTGTACAGCATTGATAATGCACAAAAGTGCCTTGTTTAGGATTAAAGCGATTTAAACCGTTGTAGGTGCCAATCCACAATTGATTGCTTTTATCTTCGTAAATGCTAGTCACCGCATTGTGACTTAAGCTATTCGGATTTTGAGGGTTGTTTTGGTAATGTCTAAATTTGCCGGTTTGACGATCAAATTGATCTAACCCTTCCCAAGTGCCCAGCCATAAAAAACCGGCCGTGTCTTCATAAATGGACATCACGTAATTGTTAGCCAAACTGTCTGAATTATCAGGGTCGTGCTGATAAGCAATAAATCGCTTTTGTTCACGATCAAATTGATTTAAGCCGCCGCCATACGTGCCCAACCAGAGCGTGCCATGACGATCTTCATAAATGGATTGGACATCGTTATAACTTAAACTGTCAGAATCGTTTGGCTCATGTTGATAATGTGTCACTTTTTGCCGTAACGGATCAAATTGATTCAATCCCCCGCCTTCTGTACCTACCCAAAGTGTGCCTGCTTTATCTTCATATAATGAAAAAATATCATTATTATTCAATGTATTAGGATTATTAGGCGCATGAAAATAATGGCTAAACTTTTTTTTTCCAGGGTTAAAGTAATTAAGGCCCCCGCCTCCGGTGCCTATCCAGACGATGCCTGCACGATCTTGGTAAAGTGATAAGATAAAGTTGCTATTCAAACTGGCTGGATTTGAGGAATCTTCTTGGTAATGCACAAAGCGATTGTTTTGGCGATCAAATTGATTCAATCCACCCCCATCGGTAGCCACCCATAATGTGCCGCTGCTGTCTTCAAAAATGGCCCATACGGCACGGTGACTGAGACTGTTAGGATTGTCAGCTTCAGGAAAATAATGCTCAAAGGTTTCCCGTTGCCGATCAAATTGATGAAGCCCATTAATTGAACCAATCCACAAAATGCCGCTATGATCTTCATAAATAGATGTGATAGCATTATTTAAAGGATTTAAGTTTTTGGCGTTAGGCCAGTAATGGGTAAAGTGTTTAGATTGGTAATCGAACTTATTTAAGCCCCCGCCATCGGTGCCAATCCATAAAGTGCCGTTATTGTCTTGATAAATGGACCAAACGGCGTTATGGCTCAAACTATTAGGATTATTGGGATCATGTTGATAGGATACCCATTGGCCTGTTTCACGATCAAATTGATTTAATCCGGCACCGTTGGTACCCATCCACAATGTGCCATTGTTATCTTCATAAATTGACCAAACTGTCAGCTTAGACAAACTTTCAAATCTATCTAATCGACGATCATAGCGGTTAAGCCCTCCTTCTGTGCCAATCCATAATGTGCCGGTACTATCTTCATAAATGGCAAAAATTTTGCTATGGTTTAAACTGTGAGTATCTTGTGGCTCATGTCGGTAAACGGTAAACTGATATCCGTCATATTTATTCAACCCATCTTCAGTACCTATCCACAAAAAGCCGAGACTGTCTTGGTGGATGGCTTTAACAACACTTTGAGATAAGCCGTCTTCAATGGAAAGGTGTTGAAATTTAAGGGTTTGATTTTGGGCTAAGACAGAGAGACTTAACGTCATTAAAACAAAGCAGATAAGGAGAACGTTCAAATTTAAATACATTTGTTCATTTCTTGAGGTAGGAGATATTTTCAACATTTATTCCCCGCATTCGTTCGGAATGATTAACTAAAATTGAAAGTATCGCTTTAATTCGATATCGATAAGGAGAACTTTTATGGTCGCATTACGTTTTAAACTGCTCATAGTCAATTTTTCTTTAAGTTTGACACTGGGCTTCAATAACGCAATAGCTTTTGAAAGCAGTTATAGTGCCACAATTGTTTACTCGCAAGAAAATGGCGAACAGGTTGATAAAAAAAAGGAGCCACGCCGACGCGGTGACTGTGATTTACTGAATGTTTGGACAGCCAATATTTGTGAATCGAACACTTTTTGTTATCAGGCAGCAGAAGAAGTGGCTCTCTGGTTGCCTAAACACAAACGTTCTGGACAGATGAACGATAGAGTGGTGATTCAAAACAGGTCAGCCCAAAAAACGGTTATAAAACAATGGCCTGATTCAGAAGCCACATTCATTTGGCCACTTTCCAATATGCCCCTTCAGTCGGGGAGCACTTATTGGGTAGGCCTGAAAAAAGGCCGTGATTATTCATGGATTGAATTGACTGTGTATCAGATATCGGCTAATATTTCAGTAGCTGAGCAAATCACTGAAATGCGGCAACAAGGTTGTTCTCAACAAGCCGATAGGCTAGAAAAAATTGAGAATTGATAATGGGTAAAGATTGTTTTATTCTAATCTTTACGCTTTTCTAATGACTAAGCTCTGGCAATCATCGTTATACCTATATTTTCACTTGATGATCACGTTTTTTTATAAAGCCAAATCACTGACTAGAAGGATTGTATATTCGATGCGGATTGTGAAATGGATTTAAACTCGGTAGCACCACGATCCAATCCTTTATTTGATGATCGAGTTTCTTATGTTAATTATTGACTGATGTATAACGATGATTGCCGGTGCATTGGAACGAAAACATAATGAAATATGCCTATTCATTTTTTACACTTGTAGAGACGCGATGCCTCGCGTCTTTACTCGCGTCTTTACTCGCGTCTCTACTTTTACTTCACTTCGGCACGGTACAAGCTGATTCCCTCTTTGAAGCGAAACAAGCTTTCCAACAAGGGCATTATGAAAAAGCCTTTTCACAGTGGCAGGCGGTGCTGGATTCGACACCAAATCCCAATCGCCGATTAGAAGCCTTATTAGCTATCGCCCGTATTCACCGTCTTTTGGGCGTTTATAACCAAGCCGAGCGCCTCATCCAAACCGCATTATCGCTTGTTGAACAATCCGGTAATGCTGGTTATCACGCGCTACTACTCAATGAGTTCAGTAAACTGTCTTTATCTCAAGGCAAAAAGGGCTACCAAGCGGCTATTGAATCTGGAAAACAAGCTGTTAGCATCGCCAGAAATGCGAATGTTCCCTTAGTATTAATAGAGGTGTTGAATCATTGGGGTAACTTGCTCACGGTGGAATATGATTATAACGGCGCGTTGGAAACGTTTAGCGAAGCTTTAACGCAGCTTGATCGCTATAAAAACAGTTTGCAGATTCAAAGCCAATTGGCTAACAAACCGGAAGAAGTTCAGCCTGAAATTGAGACATTACGCGGAAAAATCCTCATTAATCAAGTCCAAACCCTTTTTTTAAAGGAAGCTGAATTGCTCCAATTTCAACTTGGAGAACAAGCCTTTAAAGCCAGTATGAGGGCATTGCAATCGGCTTTACAGAGTGCCGAACATCAGTGGACAGATAGCTATAAACAGGTGTTTGGATTACTCACTATCAGTCAATTAGCTCAAAAAATACAAGCCCAGTTGACTGAACCCTCAACGCGATTAACGCAGATCACTTATCAAGCCTTGTTCAAGGCGCAAAAGTTAGCCAATCATTTAGACAATGCGACTACCAAAGCCTATAGCTACGGCTATTTAGGGCACTTGTATGAACAGCGGCAACGTTACGGTGAGGCTTTATATTTAACGCGACAAGCCTTGTTTTTCACTCAACAAACGCGCCAAACATTCTGGTTGAATTATTTATGGCAATGGCAATTGGGACGCATTCTTAAAGCCCAACACGATTATCGTGAAGCTTTGTCAGCCTATCAACGTGCGATGGATAATTTTCAAGAAGTGCGTACTCTAAGGGTAACTACTGGTTATGTGAATCTGATGGAAATAGATTTTCGCCAGAAAACGGCTCCGATTTATTTTGAATTAGCGGATTTATTATTACAACAAGCCAGCGTTGCCTCGATAGCCGCGTCTCGTGAGAAGTTATTACGGCAAGCCAGAGCAACCATAGAACGTTTTAGAGAAGCTGAATTACAACATTATTTACAGACAGAATGCCTCAATTTTAATACCCAGTGTTTCGATTCAGAAGCATCGCTGGATAGCCAAACAGCCCTATTATACCCGATTCCATTACCAGATCGTTTAGAATTGCTATTGCAACGACGCGAGGGATTAGTCCAAGTGACTGTTCCGGTGACTGAAAAAACACTGCGCGAGACAATCAATGCTTTTTTATCCTCTTTGCATAATCATCCTAATCCGGAAGAACTCGTTAAAACTCGGAGTCAACAAATCGCGGCGGGTAAGGAACCCAGTGCGGAAACCTGTACGCCCGCCTTACGAGGTCAACAAGCGCAAAAGACAACAGCCGCAGCCCAAAGTTTTTTGGAATCGGCACAAACAGTGTACCGTTGGTTGATTAAACCGCTCCTTCCTCATTTACGTGATATCAAGACGTTAGTGATTGTACCCGATGGGGCTTTACGCAGTGTACCGTTTGCCGCTTTTCATGATGGGGAGCGATTTCTCATTGAGACATTCGCGTTAGCAACGCTACCAAATTTGTGTTTCAATACCTTATCGGTTTTACCAAGTCAGTCCAAGTCGAAAACGATCTTATTGAGCGGTTTATCCAAAGCGGTACAGGGATTTTCGGCTTTACCGTGTACCGAATATGAGTTAGACATTCTCCAAACCTTGTATGATGAAGCACCACAAGCGCTGTTAAATAAAACCTTTACGCTCCCTCAATTACAAACTCATCTCAAGCAAACCGATTACAGCATAGTGCATATCGCGTCTCATGGACAGTTTAGTGCTGATTTAGAAAATACCTTTGTATTAACTTATGATGACAAACTGAACATGGACAAATTAGAAGGGTTAATCAGTCTTACCCAACTAGAAAGCAAACAACCGCTGGAATTGTTAACCCTCAGTGCTTGTGAAACGGCGGTAGGCGATGAGCGAGCGGCGCTCGGATTAGCCGGGGTTGCGTTAAAAGCTGGGGCGCGAAGTGTGTTAGCCAGTTTATGGCGCGTCGATGATGAAGCTACCCCAGCAGTTATCATTGAATTTTATCGGCAGCTACAAACCTCTGTTCTCACCAAAGCGCAAGCCTTACAAAATGCTCAAAAAAGGGTGTTGAACGATAAGGCTTATCAGCGTTATCGGCATCCTTATTACTGGGCGGCGTTTTTATTGATCGGGAATTGGTTTTAAATCTAAAAAGGGGCAACTAGGTGATTGTATGACGCAAAATCAATTTGGTTTGAAAAGAGACGCAAAATCAATTTGGAACGAAAAGAGACGCAAAATAGACGATCCCTTGACAAATTAGCTTAAAACACACCACTTTTCCCACATTTTCCGATAGGCGGTTTCTAAGTGATGGGTATAGCTTGGGCCGTTCATGAGAGGGGAAGTTTGCATTCTGTCGCGTAGGCTTTCGCGTAGGCTTTGCAAATAGGCTCTGTCGTTGGCGAGTTTAATCGCGAGTTCGACATATTCTTTTGGGCTGTGGGCAATCAGTTCGGTTAGCCCTAGTGTGGATAAGATGCTGAGTCCCATTCTTGCGGTATGGGTTTGTCCAACTAATGTGATGACGGGTACGCCCATCCAGAGTGCTTCGCAGGTTGTGGTGCCGCCATTAAAGGGATAAGTGTCTAGCGCGATGTCGAGTTGATGGTAGCTTTTTAAATGGGTTGGTGAGGGGGTAATCTCTTCCAATATCAGTTGCGTGGGTTGAATGCCGACTGTCATAAACTGTTTTTCAATCGCTTGCCGTGCGCTTGGATCGTTTAATATCTGATTGCTTGGTTTTAAGAGGAGTTTTGATCCGGGTATGGCTTGTAGTATTTCTGCCCAGAGGGTGAGCATTTTGGGATTGAGTTTGACATAGTTATTCAAGGTGCCAAAAGTAATCGCGTCGTTTTGATGAGCGGGTAAGTCGTTGACTGGTGGTGTGTCATCATACGGGCGGTAGCAATAATAAGTTTCCGGCATTCTGATTAAGGTTTCGGTACTTAATTCGTCGGCAAGTCCTTCTGGATCACGATATTGATCGGTGATGCGGTAATCTATGGTTGTCAAACCGGTGGTGTTGGGATAACCGAGATACGTGACTTGAACGGGTGCGGGTTTTCTGGCAAAAACCAGTAGTCTGTTGTCATTGGTATGCCCGGCGAGATCAATCAGAATGTCAATTTGATCTTGCTTGATAAGTGAAGCTAACGCTTCATCGGTAAGCGTTACGCAGTTTATCCAATGATCAACTGACTGTTGTAGGCGTTCTGTGATCTTGTCAGTTTTGCCATGATTGTAGTAGCAAAATATTTCAAATTGTGTGTGATTATGGTGTGCCAAGACGGGTTCAATGAAGTGGGCTACAGGATGTTGGCGAAAATCAGGCGAAACATAGCCCAGTTTTAATCTTCGCTGTGGGTGCTTGTCGTTTAAGTGGCGCGGCGATGAGGGGGTTAATGATTTGGCGTGTTGTTCATTAAAACGCTGGTGTTCTGAAAACAGGGTTGTGGCTTCTAATCCTTCGACATAGTGCAGGGCTAATAAGAGCCCAGTATGTGCGGTTGTGAAACTGGGTTTGATCGCCAAGGCGCGTCGATAATGGGTTATGGCTTGATCAATTTCTCCTTGATTGAGTAATACGCCGGCTAAATGATTATAGACTTGGGCGTAATTGGGATTTAAGGCTAGGGCTCGTTCGTAACAAGCTATCGCTTCTGTGAGTTTCCCCTGTTCACTTAGGATTATGCCCAGATTGTTATGTGCTTCGACATGCTCTGGGTTTAAGGCGATAGCTTTTTGATAATGGGCAATGGATTCGGTTTTGTGGCCTTGTTGATGTAATGCAATGCCAAGGTTGTAATGTGTTGGGGCATCATTAGGATTTAAATTCAGTGCTTTTTGGTAACTGGCTATGGCTTCGGTTAGTTTACCCCGTTTGTCATAGGCTGTGCCAAGATTGTAGTGTGCTTCGGCATTGTCAGGATTTAAAGCGATTGCACGTTGAAAACGATCAACGGCTTCTGCCGGTTTGCCCTGTTCGAGAAGCGCGATGCCTAAGTGATTGTGTACTTCAATATCATGCGGTGCTAAGGCAAGCGCGTTTTTGAATTGGAGGGCGGCTTCGGCCGGTTTGCCCTGTTTCATCAGGGCGACACCCCAGTTGTAGTGTGCTTCAAAATGATTGGGTTCTAAAGCGAGTGCGCGTTGATAACAGATGACGGCTTCTGGTAGTAATCCTTGTTCTCGTCGCACATTGCCTAAATTGTAGTAGGCTTCTGCATAATTAGGATTTGAACGCAATGCCCGTTGATAACTTTCGGCCGCGTCAATCCATTTACCTTGTTCTTTTAAGACATTACCTAAACCATTATGTGCTTCTGTAAAATGGGGATTTAAGGCTAAACTGCGTTGATAACAGTCTGTGGCTTCCGTTAATTTTCCTTGAGACCAGAAAACATTGCCTAAGCTGTTGTGAAAATTAGGAATGCTATTATTAATGCCTATGGCTTTGTGAATGAGATCAAGTGCTGTCTGGTTATCACCGACTTGGGCTGCAATAACACCTAATAAATGTATCGCTTCACTGTGATTAGGTTCGGCCTGTAATACTTGCTGGTAGAGGGCTTCTGCTGATTGCAAGTCGCCAGCTTGATGGTATTGCATGGCCAGTTGCATCGCTTGGGGCGTGCTTAAGGGCGGTTGTTTTTTTTGAGAAGGGATTTGATTTGATTTTTTCGGTTTTGCTGATCGTTTTTTTGGCATGATTTCAGTTATCAGTTATCAGTTTTCAGTTTTCAGTTTTCAGTTATCAGTTATCAGTTTTCAGTTATCAGTTTATGGTGGGTGATTTTGATAGGGGAATGGTGGGCTTTAAAAACCCGTTACCGGCCCCCTACAAGAAAGACAAGGTTAAGAACCTGTTCAAAATCTTTTATATGTGTTAAAATCAAAAAATAGACTAAAATAATCAATAATTAAGGAATAACTTATGAGAAAAATTTACCCCAGCGATATTAGTCGAGAAGAATTTGAGAAG
>Ga0190315_1001252_pt1 | contig 10519 bp, 10 predicted proteins | sample 48701101_MG_FD_161673 | JGI IMG/M metagenome (GOLD analysis project Ga0190315, IMG submission 161673) | Hydrothermal vent sediment bacterial communities from Southern Trench, Guaymas Basin, Mexico - 4870-11-0-1_MG | ecosystem: Environmental > Aquatic > Marine > Hydrothermal vents > Sediment ...
CGGCCACCATCTTTTCCTCGGCGTCCTTCAAGAACCCGCCGTAAGGAACAAAACCCACCTTCTCTATCTCCACCACATGAAGGAGGATCACCTCCTCCAGTCCCGCCTCCCTCAAAGGAAAGAAGGCCTTAAGTTCGGGCAGAGCCATACTGGCAAACTCCGTGGCAAAAAGCAGTCTCTTAACCTTCACCTTCCACCTCCTCCGTCGCCATCTCCCTGACTAAGTCCACCAGGGCATCTAAGGCACTGGTCAGCTTCACTTTAGCAACTACTCTCCCCTTTGCAAAGAGCAGGGCACCACCTTTACCACCCGCCAGACCCACATGGGCCTCTCGGGCTTCCCCTGGACCGTTCACTTCACACCCCATTATTGCCACTTTAAGGGGAGCCTTGATACCCGCCAACCGCTCCCTGGCTTCCTCTACCATGGCCACCAGGTCCCAGGTGCACCGGCCACAGGTGGGGCAGGAGATAATCTCTATCCCCCCTATCCTCAACCCTAAGGCCTTCAAGATCTCCAGACCCACCTCCACTTCGGCCACAGGATCTCCTGTCAAAGAGACCCTTATGGTATCCCCTATCCCCCGGGACAAAAGGGTGGATAAGCCAGCAGCCGACTTGACCACCCCAGGGATGCCTACCCCCGCCTCTGTCACCCCCAAATGGAGGGGGTAATCCCTCAATTGGGAAAAAACCTCATAGGCCTCTACCGTATCCTCCACTCCTGAGGCCTTGAGGGAAACCTTGATCTCGTAGTAGCCCAAGTCCTCCAGTATAGTCACATGGCGCAAGGCACTCTCCACCAATGCCCTAGGGCGAGGACCACCGTAACGCTCAAGTAAATCCCTCTCCAAAGACCCAGCATTCACCCCAACGCGGATGGGCACCCCCCTCTCTCTAGCCGCTGCCACCACCTCCTCCACCTTCCAGCGAGGGCCAATGTTCCCTGGATTGATACGGAGCCCGTCCACCCCCACCTCCAAAGCCTTCAGAGCCAAGCGATGGTCAAAGTGGATGTCAGCCACCAGAGGCACGGAAAGGGCTTCCTTATAACGGGGCAACCTATGGACCGCTTCCATGTCGGGCACGGCCATGCGGATCACCTCACATCCGGCGGCCTCCAGCCTCCTGGCCTGAGCCAGGGTAGCCTCCACGTCCCGAGTGTCCGTCTTTGTCATGGACTGGACGGATACAGGGGCTCCTCCCCCTACCTGGAGATGGCCCAAAAATATGGTCCTGGTCTTCTTTCTAAGAATCAAAGGCTCCCCATTCTTACCTTTCACCTTTCGCCCCTCTGCAGTATAAGCACTATCACCAATACGTCCAGAGGGTGAATCATGGAGCTAGAAAAAATAGATGGAGGGGTCACGGCCCCCAAAGGATTCCTGGCCGGTGGCATGGCCTGCGGTATAAAAAAGGACCTACCCGACCTGGGTCTTTTGTCTTCCACAAAGGAAGCCCGGGCAGCAGGGGTCTTCACCACCAACCTGGTCAAGGCTGCTCCTGTGCTGGTCTCCTCCCAACAGATAAAAAGAGGGAAAGCCAGGGCCATAATAGCCAACAGTGGTAACGCCAACGCCTGCACAGGAGAGGAAGGATTAAAAGACGCCTGGACCATGGTGGAGAGCACAGCAAAGGCCCTGGAAGTACCCCCAGAAGAGGTCCTGGTCTGTTCCACGGGGGTGATAGGAGAACCACTGCCCATAGAAGCTATACAAAAAGGCATAGAAAGCCTGGCCGCCAACATCAGCCCCCAAGGAGGAGAGACCTTCGCCAGAGCCATCATGACCACCGACAGTTTCCCCAAAAGCACAGCACTGGAGGTTACTACTTCCCAGGGCACCTTCAGGATGGGAGGAGCCGCCAAAGGAGCGGGCATGATCCACCCTTCCATGGCCACCATGCTGGCCTTCATCACCACCGACCTGGAGATAGAGGCCCCAGCCCTCCGCGAAGCCCTTAAGAAGGCCGTGGACATCTCCTTCAACCGCATCTCTGTGGATGGCGACACCAGCACCAACGACACGGTGCTCATCCTAGCCAATGGGTCCTCAGGCGTGAAGGGCCAGGGAGAAGCCCTCCAGGCCCTCAAAGAAGGCCTGAAAAAGATATGCCAGGAACTGGCCCACATGATTGTCCGGGACGGAGAAGGCGCCACCAAGGTGGTGAAGATCCTGGTGAAAGGCGCCCCTTCTGACAGAGAAGCCGAGATGGCGGCGAGAAGAATGGCCAACTCCCTACTAGTAAAGACGGCTCTCCACGGAGAAGATCCCAACTGGGGCAGACTGGCAGCCGCCCTGGGATCCTCGGGCTGCAGAGTAGAGCCAGAGCGTCTACAGATATGGATAGGAGAGGTTCAGATCGTTAAGGGAGGCATGGGACTGCCCCAGGCAGAGGACCCAGCCCACCAGGTCATGCGCAAAAGAGAGTACACCATCACCCTGGATTTGGGATTAGGGCCAGGGGAGTACTGGATGTGGACCTGCGATCTCACCTACGAATACGTCCGCATCAACGCCGAATACAGAAGCTAGATCACTTACATCTAAACGATTGGGCTTCTCCACGGCTACTAAGGAAAAGAACCCCGGGTTTTAGTGTTCCAGGCACATCGGGGCTATTAAAATACGAAACAACACCCCTTTCCTCACAACAAACCAGCACACCCCCAGTCTCTAAAGCTAAAGCAATAAACGCCCGATCGTTATCAGAAACGTTTGAGCTCTTAGGAACCGGAATCCTTTCAATGCTGACCTCCCTGTGCAAAATCTTCCGAGATTTAGCCAATTCATCCCACCATTGCCAAAAGGACTTTTCATTCTTAACGTACCTGTACCACTCTCTAGGCAGAGGGTTAACCAACCACATACAGAATTCTCTATTGGAAGGCACCGCCACCCTACAACATTCAATCAAAACCTTATAAGTAAAATAAATGGAAGTAACATCTTTCTCTTTGAATGCAGAGGCTATAACGTTAGTGTCTAACACAACAATCTGTGAAGCCTCTATCGGCATCTTAAGCACTCATCAAAGCCTTATACCTTTCGTAAACTAAAGCGGCTCTATCCATGAAAAAACCTTCTGGCCAATCCTCAAACTCCCCAGAGTCCCTCAAATCAACGAGCCTTATTTTAGACCCACTGGGAGTTCTCTCAGTGTAATAGACTGCTACATCATCCTTAGAAACAAGCCCCTCTGCCACCATTGCTTGCAACTTAAGAAGTAACACCTCACTATGAGTCTCTATCAAGAAAGATTTCTCCCTACTCTGCTCCACAAAAAACTCAACTAACTTAGGAATAATAGACGGATTCAAATGTATCTCGGGCTGTTCCAGCATTATCAAGCTTCCACTTTTAACCGCTAAAGCACCAACTAATATTGGAAGAAGCTGAGAGTAACCAAACCCTACTTCATTAAAGTTCACCTTCCATCCGGTTTTAGTATCATACAGGTACACAGAATAAGCCTCTGTACCCTTCCTAAGATTCACAACATCCAAACCCACTTTTTTGCGCCTTCCAGAGCTCAGCTTTGCAAGCCCATGATTAACCAGCCACTTCCCCACAGCCTCTTTAACTTCCTCCCTCATTACTAAAACATCTACTGTTTTTTCACCTTTCGAGCCTATCCACTCGAAAGGCTCACCTTTAACCTCGTAAACTGGTTTAGGCTCCTGACGAAGAGGACCAAGGTAATAGACACTCTTAAAAGAATCTTCCACATCTTTGGCAATTGGATGTTCTACCAGAAAGCCTAGCCTTTTTCTCCTGCCAACTTCCCTGCCATTTATCTTAACCTCAACTAGATCAAATGATACTCTCTGCATGCTTCCCCTGACTGTGAAAAAGTAGCTTTCACTTCCCCCCAAAATCAACTCTACCGATATTTCTCTCTCTCCTTTGAAAACCAAGGCCTCGAAATCTCCAAAGTTATGCAGACCTGTGAGCGCCAGAGGCACATTATCTACAATAGCTTTAGCCAAGGTTTGCTTAAGAAGGAGCATTGCTTGGATGATTGTGCTCTTACCAGAGGAATTAGGTCCTATAAGCACGGTTATAGGGCGAAATCTTACATGAGCCCTTTTAAAGGCTTTAAAATTACAAAGTCTCAAATCCGATAATCTAAACACCTAATATCCCTTAACCTCTTCGTTGCAAAACAATTTAACACACTCAAAAAAACAACACAATCTACTTTAGTAGATTGAATCACTTCTCCTGAATGGTCTCCTCCACCTTCATGCCAAAATGGCGTCCCCCCTTCTCCAGACGGACCAGAACCCAGTCTCCCGGCTTCAGAGACACCACTGACAAAGGCTCACCCTGAGGCGACACCAGACGAATGGTCTCGGCGTTCTGGAGGATACAACTACCCTCCTCATCACCGACCCTCGCCCTGACCATCAACAGTGGACGCCTCTCCACCTTTGAGCGCCCCACCAAGGCCCGCTGGCCGGAGCCCTCGTGGTCCACCACCAAGACCTCGTCCCCCGCCTTCAGCTCCGAGAGATACCTGGTTCTACCACCAGGCACCAGCACATAGGCATGGACAGCCCCGGCATTCACCCTAAAAGGACGGGGAGCCACGTAGGGGTTCTCCACGCTTTCAGAGTGGACGAGAAAGAGAAATGCACTGGAGTTCCCCACCAGCATACCCTGGCCACAGCCCATGAGAGAACAGGTGTCCACACACACCCTGTCTCCCAGACCTAGGGGAGTCACCTCCAGGATTTCCGCCTCCCCCAAAACCACCTTTTCTCCCCCCTCACGGGCCATGAGGACCAAATCCCTCAAGAGAGCGGGGTCCTCAACATCCACCACCACTCCGGCCACTCCCCTCTCCAAAACCCCCAGAGCAAGGGCCATCTCCTCCTCGCTCCGAACCACTGCCCAGACTCGATCGGAAGCAGCAGCCACAAGATTCTCCAGAGGGATCACCCGCCAATCGGTGGTATCCACCACCACGGGTCCCCTCTGGGCCAAAGCCATGGCCTTCTCCTGATCCTCCCCAGTAGATACCTCGACAAAGAAAAAGTCCTCGCCAGGCACTAAATCACCCCCGGGAGCCACCACTTTTACCCGGCCCAACGCCCTCACATCTTCCACCCGGTCCTCTTCCACCCAAATGCCCTGAGCCCCTGCCTCCAAGGCAGTGGTGACCAACCTCTTGTTGTAAGGGACAACCCGAACCCACACTTCACTCATCCCAGAACCTCCAAGGCCTCCTCTACAGAAGCGCCATGGTGGACTATCATGGCAATGGCCCGAACCATTCTATCAGGGTGGGGATGCTGGAACACGTTTCGCCCTATGGAGACTCCGGCACCTCCGGCTTCCATAGCACCCTTCACCATCACCAGCACGTCCTCCTCAGTATCCATCTTCTCGCCACCTGCTATGAGAACAGGTGCTGGGCAGCCCTCCGTCACTTCCCGGAAGCTTTCAGGGTCTCCAGTATAAGGAACCTTCACAAGGTCCGCTCCCAGCTCAGCCCCAAGACGGGCAGCGTGTTTCACCACTGCCACATCGTACTGGTCTTTGATCTTGGGCCCACGGGGGTAGACCATGGCTAAAAGTGGCATTCCCCACTCCAGACAACACTCGGCCACCCTACCAAAGTCCCTCAACATGGTCTTCTCATCAGGGGCCCCTATGTTCACATGTATGGAGACGGCATCGGCCCCCAGCTTGATGGCCTCTTCCACGGTGCACACCAAGACCTTGCAGTGGGGATCCTGGGCCAGAGCCGTACCCGCCGAAAGATGGATGATGAGACCAATATCCTTCCCCTCTCCCCTGTGTCCCACGGCCACCATCCCCTTGTGCATCACCACAGCGTTTGCTCCACCCTGGGCCACCGCTTCCACCGTCTCCCGCAGGGCTGTAAGCCCCCTTATAGGACCCACCGTCACACCGTGATCCATAGGCACAATCACAGTAGTACCCTGAGCCCTATCCATGATCCGCTCGATACGAATAGTCTTACCTATCATCACCCACCCCCTAAAAATTAGGGCCGGGGGTCTGGCAACCCACGGCCCTAATGAAGGAAGAGGAAGGGGCCGTGGGCTTTTGCCTGCCCACGGCCCCGGTTTTTTGCTAAAAATAACAACCAGAGGGCCTGCTGGGCAGGCACCTCCCGTAATAAAACCAGAACCACCTAAATGCATCTCTTCTCATCATAGGCAACCTAATACTCCCTCCATCAACCCTTGTCAACTCTTTCACTAAAAATAAAACCCCAGCCCTCCCAGTAACGACCATCAGGGCCAACGGCATTAGCCAGCACCTTAAGGCTTCTCCGTCTTTTTGGCTTCCTCCCAATACCTATCCAAAGTCTCCAGATCCACCTGGTGGGGGCTTAAACCCTTGGCCCTGAGACGCTCCTCTATATGGTTGAAACGCTCCATAAAACGCTTATTACACTGTCTGAGGGCATCCTCCGGGTCCAAACCCAGGAAACGGGAAAGATTCACCAGGGCAAAGAGGAGGTCCCCCAACTCCCAAGCCATGGCCTTCTTGTCCCCTTTTTTGCAGGCCTCCCTAAACTCCCTCCACTCCTCTTCCACCTTGTCCCACACTTCCTCCACTTTGGACCAGTCGAACCCCACCCTGGCAGCCTTCTCCTGAATCCTCAAGGCTTGGAGGAGAGCAGGAAGAAAAGGAGGAACCCCCGACAAGGCGGAGGAGTGATTCTTCTCCCTGCCCTTTATGCTCTCCCAGTTCTCCAGCACCTCCTGAGAATCCCTTACCCTGATCTCACCAAAAACATGGGGATGGCGCCTAATAAGCTTGTCCGCCAAGCTCTCCAAAACTTGAGAAATGCCAAATTCACCCCTCTCCCTGGCTATCTGGGCGTGGAAAACGACCTGAAGCAAGAGATCACCCAGCTCTTCCTTGAGTCTTTCAGGCTCTCCTTCGTCAATAGCCTCCAATACCTCGTAGGCCTCTTCTATGAGATAGGGTTTAAGGGATTCCCTGGTCTGTTCCCTGTCCCAGGGACACCCCCCCTCACCACGAAGGATCTCCATTATCTCCACAACTCTCCAGAAGGGGTCTCTCTCCCTCAAGATCATCCCTCCAGTATTTTGATATAGACTTCCCTCTTTCTTGGTCCATCAAACTCGGCGAAGAATATCCCCTGCCACGTACCCAGCAACAGCCTACCTCCCTCCACCAGCACCATCTGAGAAGTACCCACCAAAGTGGCCTTAATATGGGCATCAGCATTGCCCTCTAAATGGCGATAACCGGCCCCATAAGGTACCAGTTTTCCCAGGGTCTCTCTGATATCCTGCACCACAGAGGGGTCGGCGTGCTCATTGATAAAGATCCCGGCAGTGGTATGTGGTACATAGAGATAACAGACGCCTTTTTCCACACCCGAAGAAACCACAATCCTCCCCACATCCCTTGTAATGTCCAGCATCTCCTCCCTTTTGGACGTCCTCACCTCTATCTTTTTCACCATGGCTCCACCTCCCCAGGAAGTTGTACTATAGCACAAAAGAAGCCACAGCAAAACGCAACCACCACCGACAAGGCCCCCCAAGCTCCCGCCCACATCCCTAAATAACGATAAAACCGAGCGACACCTGTTCAAAACCTACCCTCCTGTGCTAATAAGGGAATCAACACAAAGGAGGAGTGGCCATGGACACCGATGTTCTCATTATTGGAAGCGGAGTAGCGGGCTGTTCAGCGGCCCTGGAGCTGGCTAAGAAGGGATACCAGGTCACCCTAGTAACAAAGGGAGAACAACCAGAAGAGTCCAACACATATCACGCCCAAGGAGGCATCATCTACAAAGGTGAAAAGGACTATCCAGAGCTTTTGGTCAAGGACATCCAGACGGCTGGAGCTGGCGCTACCTGGCCGCCTGCCGCCCAGGTACTTGCTCAGGAAGGACCCAAACTAGTAGAAGAGATCCTCATAAAAGAGATAAAAGTCCCCTTCACCTTAGGAGAAGACGGAAAACTCGACCTCACAGAAGAGGCAGCCCACTCCCTGAGACGCATCATCCACTCCAACGACTTCACGGGCAAGGCCATAGAAGTGGCCCTCATAAACCACATATCCAAGATACCCAACATCCAGATTCTCACTGGCCATCTGGCCATAGACCTCATCACCCCCGAGCATCACTCCCCCGACCCCCTGGCCACATACCCCACCACATCCTGTCTTGGAGCCTACCTCTTCAACTTGAAGGAGAAGAAAGTGATAAAGGCTATGGCCCCCGTCACCATACTAGCCACGGGAGGTCTGGGCCAAGTCTACCTCCATACCACCAACCCCGAAGGAGCCACAGGAGACGGATTTGCCATGGCCTACAGAGCAGGAGCCAAGCTCATCAACATGGAATACATCCAGTTCCACCCCACCACCCTATTCCACAAGGATGCTAAAAGATTTCTCATCTCAGAATCGGTAAGGGGAGAAGGGGCTGTCCTTAAAACTCCCGAGGGCGAACCCTTCATGGACAAATACCATCCCTTGGGCCCTCTAGCCCCCAGGGACGTGGTAGCCCGAGCTATCCACGAAGAGATGATGGAATACGGCTACAAGTACGTCCTCTTAGACTTGGCCTCCTACATGGAAGCGGAGGCCATAAAAAGGCGATTCCCTATGATATACGAGACCTGTCTCCAATACGGGATAGACATCACCAAAGAGCCCATCCCTGTAGTCCCTGCCGTCCACTTCTCGTGCGGCGGCATAAAAGTGGACCTCTGGGGCAGAACAACTATCCACAGGCTCTTCGCCGTGGGGGAGGTATCCTGCACAGGACTACACGGAGCCAATCGTCTAGCCAGCACTTCCCTCCTTGAGGGGCTGGTGTGGGGAACCAGAGCCGCCCGATGGATCAACCAAAACTGGGAAGACTACAACAGAGACACCCCTCCCCATCCCATACCAGAGTGGATAGACACGGGGGTAGAAGAACCCGACCCTGCCCTCATCAAACAAGACTGGATCACTTTGCGCCACATCATGTGGAACTATGTGGGCCTGGTGCGCACCAGGAGGAGACTCAAAAGGGCCATCACCGACCTACGCCACCTGTGGAGGGAGGTGGAGGAGTTTTACAAGAACGCCAAGCTCACCAAGGAACTGCTGGAGCTGAGAAACGGCATCCAGACAGGACTGGTCATTGCCAGGGCCGCTCAGCGTAACAGGGTGAGCCGGGGATGCCACTACAGAAAGGACTGAGGTTAAAGCCATGAGCATGGAAACCCAAGAGTTACAGAGAGAGATAAGGAGACTGAAGGAAGAGAAGAACGCCGTAATCCTGGCCCATTACTACCAGCGACCAGAAGTCCAGGACATCGCCGATTTCGTGGGAGACTCCCTGGAGCTCAGCCGCGAAGCGGCCACAGCACCTCACAATATCATCCTCTTCTGCGGGGTCACCTTCATGGCGGAGATAGCCAAGACCCTCTCACCACAAAAAACAGTGCTTATCCCCTATCCAGGAGCCGGCTGCATCCTGGCAGATATGGCCTTTCCAAAGGAGATAGAAGAGGCAAAAGGGAGGCACCCCAGGGCAAAGGTCATCGCCTATGTCAACACCCACGCCCAGGTCAAGGCTATGGCAGATATCATTTGCACCTCGGCCAACGCCCGAGAAGTGATGGAAAAGACTCCTGGAGATGAAATCATCTTCTTGCCAGATCGGAACCTGGGGGCATACCACGCCCGATCCTTAAAGGGCAAAAGAGTGATCCTGTGGAACGGCTACTGCCCCGTACACCAAACGATCACCCTCCAAACCATAGAAAGGGCGAAAGAGAAACACCCCCAGGCCCTGGTGGTGGTCCACCCCGAATGTCCCCCGGAGGTGACGGAGAGGGCAGACTTCGTAGGCTCCACATCCCAGCTGGTGAGATTCGTTGAGGAGTCGGATGCCCAGAGCTTCATCGTGGGCACCGAGGAAGGCACCCTCCACCAAATGCGGAAGAAGGCCCCAGAGAAAGAACTCCTCCTCCCCGACCCCGTTCCCATATGCCACCAGATGAAGATGATCACCCTAGAGCGGGTTCACAAGGCTCTAAAAGACGAGGTCTACCGGGTGGAAGTGGAGGAAGATATTCGAAGGAAAGCAGAGAAAGCCATAAGAAAGATGCTGGAGCTGAGATGAAAGGACTAGATCCCCTGGTAGTGCAAGAAATTCTCAAGGGCTATCTCATGGAGGATCTTGGCCACGGAGACATCACTACCTGCCACCTACCAGGCAGGGAGAAGACTTTCACCGCCCTGATAAAAGCCAAAGAGCCTGGAGTGGTGGCCGGACTTCCCCTAGTGGTCTCTCTCTTCTCTATTCTGGCCCCGGAGACCGAAGTGGAGCTATTGGTAGAGGAAGGAAGCGAAGTAGAAGGAAACACCCCTTTGGCAAAGGTGACAGGGCCTGCCCTAGCTCTTCTCCGAGGAGAGAGAACCCTCCTCAACCTCCTCCAGCGTCTCTCAGGTATAGCCACCCTCACCAGGAGGATGGTGGAAGCCATCTCCTCCAC